>Ga0074195_1002725_pt1 | contig 18674 bp, 14 predicted proteins | sample EPASupsiteHSE623_FD_64525 | JGI IMG/M metagenome (GOLD analysis project Ga0074195, IMG submission 64525) | Bioremediated contaminated groundwater from EPA Superfund site, New Mexico - Sample HSE6-23 | ecosystem: Environmental > Aquatic > Deep subsurface > Groundwater > Contaminated ...
AGAGGCTAACAGCTGCTTATGCGATGCGCTTCACGCTCTACACGGGGCCATCGAGGCTGAAAAGCAAAGAGAGGACCCGTCAGTGCAGCTGAAGGCTGCAGCATCTCACCTTCGCAGAGCCGAAAAAAGGTTCGAGGCAGAAAATACCGATAGGAGCCGTCAGAGCGCTCTGCAGATCTGTGAGGCTGCACAGCTGATAGAAGGCCTGATCCGTCAGGAGATCGGCCATTCTGCCGCCTCACAATCGCACATTTCCGATCTGATCAGCTATACGGCCCATAGGGGTGCTCTGCTTCTAATTGGCTGGGTGATGACAAATGAAGCGCTCGACCTGACAGACAAAACATCCCGCATTTTCGCCTGGGATGAGGCATTCAACCTGATAGAACGCTTATCAGAGGCTAAAGGCACAGCCGAGCCGGAGGATGAGATGGTTGTTGTAGAATCGGTTGCAGAGCCGGATGCAAAAGCTGCTACAGAGGCTGCAACAGATGCAGAGCAGGAAGTAGAGCCGGTACAGTTCCAGGAGGCCTTGGAGAGAAGAATCGAGGCTGCAAGCGTTGGCCTGGAGCCTGAAGCGATTATTGCAGTCACTGCAGATGGTGGAAGCACTGCCAGAGCGCAAGATAATCCTGAAGGCCTGTGGCTTATCCCTGTAAAAGCAAGCCTCGCGCAATCTTCAGGCTCATCTCAGATGCTCATGGCCCCTAGTGAGTACGTATTGAGAGATTTCGCGCCTAAGAAGATCGAGATCGTCGACCCTACGGCCGAAGTTTATTCTGAGGTGGATGAAAACACAGCAGAGAATATAGGGATAATCGGCCTTGAAAATAAGAACGACGCACAAGGCTTCGATAAAGCAGAGATCCAGAGTGGAAAAATCATCAATGAGACTGCAAAAGAGGCCCCAAAAGGCGTATCCAAAGATGCTGCCGGAGATTTTGGTGGCGATTTCAGAAAGAGGCTGAGCGCGCTCACGGATTGGCTTTCCGGACTTCTGGGAGACATCTTCACCAGGGATAAAGCGATGAAGATCATCAGGGGTCTGCTGGTAGTAGTCGTCGTGCTCATAGCCATAAAGGTAATACTATATTTAATATAGTTCCAGCACAGAAGATGCTGGGGCAGGATGAAGAAGAAACAACTGGAGATCTTGCTGGAGCGCCTTGAGGGCTTCAAGAATCCGTCGCCGAAGAGGGAGCAGTATGCCACTCCCGCAAGAGTTGCGGCAGATATGCTCTACCTCGCCCACCTGCGGGGCGACCTTCGCGTAGTCTGCGATCTCGGAACCGGCACAGGAATGCTGGCCATAGGTGCAGCGTTGTTGGGCGCGCGGGCCATCGGGGTGGATATAGACGACCGGGCTTTGAAGGTAGCCAGGGCCAACGCTGCCAGGATGGGAGTCGAGGTGGACTTTGTGCGTAGCGACATAAGTTCCATTATCCTGAGGGGAATCGATACTGTAATCATGAACCCGCCTTTCGGAGCACAGAAGGCCAGTGCCGGAGACCGTGCCTTTCTATCGAAGGCAACAGAGATGGCAAACACGGTATATTCTTTACATAATCAGGGAAGCGAAGGTTTCATTAGAAGGTTTGTAGAACCCTGCACTATTGAAGAGATCTATCGCATCCCATTTCCCCTGAAGAGATGCTTCGAGTTTCACAGCAAGGATGTTAAGACCATTGAAGTTGAGCTGTACAGAATAGTATGTTGATAGTAATATTAGAGGAATAAGAGATGGAAGGCTGCTTTGTGCTCCCCGGAGATATAGTAGGATCCGCTGAGGAGTATGTTCCCGGAGATTGTACCTACGTGAGGGGAGGAGTAATCTATGCGTCTACTGCGGGCCTGGTCAAAATTAACCCCCAAACCAGGTCGGCCAGCGTCATGCCAAAGACCAACGCACCACCCAGGCTCTGCCAGGGTGATATAGTGGTTGGGGAGGTTGTGGACCTTAAGGATAGCCTGGTTATAGTTTCTCTGGCCTTCAAAAAAGGCTATGAGGGCAGGCCCATATCGGATGAGGAGGCGACCATCCACATATCCAACGTGAAGAACTCCTACGTCAAAGATCTGCGGCAGATGTTCTCTTTGCGAGACATCCTCAAGGCCAAAATAATCGATGAAAGACAGCTTCGCCTCTCAACAGGCGATGAGGATCTGGGCGTGATCAAGGCCTACTGCAACAGATGCATGGCAGGTCTCGTGAGAAAAGACGGAAGGCTGGTGTGCCCCAGCTGCGCCAACACAGAGACACGAAAGCTGAGTTCAGGCTACGGGCTGGGAGTGATTTAGTGAATCTGAAGATCATTAAGAAGACCTCGGACGAAGTGCTCATAGAGTTCGAGGGAGAGGGCCACACTCTTTTAAATCTCCTTCGAACCGAGCTTCTAACCGATAATCGGGTGATGATGGCGACATACGACACCAAGTTCGCAATCATGGATAACCCGATCTTCCGCCTTAAGACCAAAGACGTTGATCCTGTCATTGCGCTAAGAGAGGCTGCGGCACGTATCGTTAATCAGTATGAAGAGTTCGGCAGCCTTTTTGCTGCCGCATCCAAATGATTGAAACCATCCTAAAAGGCACAAGATTCAGGATAGCTCTTCATGTTTTATGCCTTTGTGGTTAGTTTAGCTAACGGTCACCACAAAGGCACAAATGCATCACTAATTTATCGCCAAGGTGAACTGAGATGCAGATTGGGGATCAGCTCATCGAGATAGACGGATCTTATGGGGAAGGCGGTGGCCAGATAGTCAGGACGGCGGTAGCGCTTTCCGCTGTTACAGGAAAGCCCGTCAGGATAAAAAAGATAAGGCAGGGCCGCCCCAAGCCAGGCCTGGCTCCCCAGCATGCCCAGGCCATATCGGCTCTGGCACAGCTATGCAGCGCTAAGATAACGGGCGTCTTACCTGGGTCCTCTGAGATATTCTTCGATCCGGGAGAGATTAGGGGCGGCAACTATCGAATAGATATCGGCACTGCAGGCAGCATCACCCTTTTGATGCAGTGCCTCATGCCTGCCACATTAAAGGCCGACAGCCCCGTATCTTTAGAGATCCATGGCGGCACAGATGTTCAGTGGTCGCCGACTATAGATTATTTTAAGAACGTCTTTCTGTCGGCTCTTGCGCACTTTAAAGCGAAGGTCAGCCTTGAGATTCGGCAGAGAGGATACTATCCCAAAGGCCAGGGATCAGTCCTGCTGAATGTAGAGCCTGGCAATCTTGAACCTGCCCTGCTGACAGGCTCTGTATTCCAACGGGTTGAGGGAATCTCCCACTCATCCAATCTCCCAGAGCATGTTGTCAGACGGCAGGCTGAGTCTGCCCTCCAGGCCTTGAAGGACGCAGGCATCGATGCTGAAGTGTCTCAGGAGATTCTCGCCCTTCCGTCTACCGGGAGCGGAATTACCATGTGGTCCGGGTTCAAAGGAGGAAGCGCTCTGGGAAAGAGAGGTCTGCCTGCAGAGAAGGTAGGCATTGCGGCGGCAGAAGAGATGATCTCCGAGATGGCCAGCGACGCAGTTGTGGACGTCCACCTTGCAGACCAGCTGATACCCTATATCGCCCTGGCTGGAGGGGGCTATACGGTCCGGGAGATATCAATGCATACCAAGACAAACATATGGACTGCAAGTCACTTTTTGGATCGGGAGATCAAGGTATCGGAAGAAGGGGTGAAGATCTTCAGGATAGAGGCTGCATAATTCGAATGGCAGGAACGCCAGCGCCGAAAAATGCTTAACATATCGAATCTATGCATACATGGATGAAGGCAAAAGTCGCTGAGAAGCCCAAAAAGAAGGCAGTACCGCTAAGAAGAGGCTGCGCGGATAGCTGCCGGAACCTTGAAGGGAGAGGCTGAAATCAGGGCGAGTCTTGGAAAGCGGTTCAAGAATGCAGATGAGTTCATAGAGTACCTGGAAAAATATATCACGCTGCAGGATATTACCTTAAAAATAAAAAGAGAATTTTTTGAGAATCTAACTGTCAGTGCTTTCTGCCTTAATAGCGTTCAATTTTGCCTGGTCTCGATAGCCTAAAAGATGAAACTCCAGCCTCTTTGGCTGAAATTCCTCACTTAGTATCCTCCCAATACGGCCATTCTGCTGCTTGTCGAATACACACTGCCTATTTTAGAGCCGCCTATCTGATAGACATAACCTGGCCGGCTGCTGGTGACTGGGCATGTATGTGTCGGGTAGATGCTTGACGTCGGACACTGCTTGGATGTCGGGTAAACATTGCTGGAAACGCATCCGAAGCTTGCACAGCCTGAGCCGGTTGGGCAGTTGGTGCCTGTCGGACAGCCGGACGCTGTCGCACAGCCGGCGCCTGTTGGACAGCCGCAATCAGTTGCACAGCCGTCGTACGTCGAGCAGCTTGAGCCGCTCACACAGCTGCTGCCCGTTGGGCAGTAGGGGCCAGTGATACAATCGCTGCCTGTCGGGCAGCCGGAGCATGTTCCGCAACCGCTGCCTGTCGTACAGGATGATCCGGTTGGACAATCGCTACCTGTTGGACAGCCAGAGCATGTTAGGCAATCGCTGCCTGTGGGACAGAACCCAAAAGTCGGACAATCACTACCCGTTGGACAATCGTAGTTGGTCAGGCAATCGGTGCCTGTAGGGCAGTGGGACCCAGTCGGACAATCGGAGCCTGTCGGGCACACAGTGCAGGTTGGACAGTTACCGGTGCTCGGACAGCAGGTGCCTGTTGGACAGCTTAAATCCGTTGGATATGTATTGGTGGTGGGATATGCATGACCGGTTGGTGCGCTGTGACCGGTTGGTGCACTGTGTCCGGTGGGATAGCTCTGGCTTGTTGGCGAATAATGGCCTGTCGGCTGCATCTTTCCAGTTGCGTATTCAGGGTCATTGTATGTAGCGCTTGCACTATTTAACAGTGTGAGGACGGCGAGAGCTACTAACAGCAATATAGATATTCTCATATAGTCTCCCTCTTCTTCAATTTTTTAAAATAATAAGTATTCACGTTACAATATAACTTTATACTAAAGTACTATTCTTATTAAGTATTATAATATTATATGTGATACCGAGATTAGTACCTGACTTTTGGATAAATGCTACTGTTATTACGCTTTAGCGTGCTTCAAAATACAGGATTATTATGCAAACTACACTAATGTTTTCATATTGCTAAAAAAATTGCAAGGAAGGCCTCAAAAGGGCCAATGCTTATGCCAATCGAGCTCTAATTCATCGGATGGCAACCCATCTGACCTTTATGCTGCACTATGCGTTAAATCTCCTTAAATAGGCCTCTATATATTTGTTTACCTTATCTCCCTTATAGATCCCGGCATGGCCTTCGCATAGTATATCTGCCTTTAAAGCCATCAGCTTTTCCATAGATCTTTTCCAGGCTTTGAGATCAGAGCCCCAGCTTGGGTAAAAGGGGCCATGGATGTCCTGGCCGAAGAGGATCCGCCCATCTTTTGTATCTATGTATGGAGATATGCTTCCTGGCGTATGTCCGGGCGTATGCAAAAAATTGAACTCCAGGTCACCCAGGCTCAAAGTTACCAGATCGCCTCTTAAAAGTGTGTCTATCTTTACCGGCCTGTAGTCCACGCCATACATGCCGGCAGCCGTCAGCTCGTCGTTCCTGCCCTCTATTCCCTCTCTGTCCAGCTCGTGGGCAATGAGCTTCGAGCCGTACCGCTCCTTTAAGGATGCGAGGCCGCCTATATGATCGATATGGCAATGTGTGGCAACGATATGCCAGATCTGGGCAGGTTCGAGGCCCAGGGACCGGATGTTCTTCTCAATCCTGTCCAGGCTGTATCCTGCTCCCGAGTCGATCAGCACCAGCATGCTTCCCGCATCCACCAGGTAAATGCAGCAGTCTTCTGGGCCGGAGAGGCCGGGGCCCCCCACGGCATAAACCCTATCACAGATAGCCTTTGCTTTGCTCATCTCTCCACATCCTCTCTGACGGCCCGGAGCTTTCGAATGCTGGCATAGTACTCTATGAGCAGCAGCACTGCCGCCGCGACCAAGATGGCAAAGATCTTCACCAGGGCTTCAGGCGCATTCTCATGGTAGTAGCTCACCTCAATCATCTGGTAACGAGAGGCGTTTCGCCAGGTAAGCACCATGCCGCCTTCATCGGCGCTGATTTCATCCGGGTCGGGCCTTGCGATTCCCAGAATACGGTTTCCTGTTGCATAGCCCGGGGGAAGGATTACACGCACAGGACCCTCATCCCGCAGGGGCAGAATGAACTGCTGGCCCTGGTAGGGCATGGAATAAATCAGATTGCCAAAGACGTGCTTTTCGAAGGCTATATTATAGTTATGATCGCCTCGCCAGAAGTTATAGCTGCTGTTTATGACGACCATTTTGCCGCCTTCGTCCAGAAGGGTCATGTTTGAAGCAGCCTCATGAAGGGTGAGATTTAGCCTGCTGGCGTTGACAGGCACAGTGACCTCCATCTGAGACTGACTGAGGCGATATGTCGTGCCGTTGAACTCCTCAGCAAGGGCTGCAGAATGGATTAGGAACGCCATTAGAGCCAGCGATCTAAAAGCCTGGAGATATTTCGACATTGTTTGATTTAAAGATGCTCTTCGTCTTTATCAATGGTGCGCTTCTCTTCGGCTCAATAGGTCAGCTTCGAAAGGTTGGTTCCGGAAATCCTTTGATATTTTAGCATAAAGTCAAAACTAAATCTTCCGCAAAAGATATTAAGTACAAATGAAATAAGCTGGTCTCCAATGTATCAAAAAACCACATGTGCGAAAGAGGTTTCCTCTGCCACATATTATCACATATAATAGATAAAAATAAAAATCCAATAACCAGGGGGATGAGAAGAGACCTATGGGATTTTTATATCGCATTTTTGGCGAGGATCGCGGTAGCAGGATCTTATAGGGATCGCTTCATATGATTCAAGAGACAATAGATGCACCGGCAGAAGGGCATCAAATCAAAGAGAGCGCAGCAGAGCTGAAAAGAGCAGTTGATGCCCTGAAATTGGAGGTCGAAAGGCGCAAGGCTGCCGAAGAAGAGCTCCGGAGGAGCGAGTTACGATACCGCGCCATAGTCGAGGATCAAACGGAGCTCATCTGCAGGTTTCTACCCGATGGAACCATCACCTTTGTCAACGATGCTTGCTGCCGCTACTTCGGCCTGCTGCAGGAGAGCCTCATAGGCCGCAGCTTCATATCGATTGTGCCTGAAGAGAACAGAAAGCGGCTGGAAAGGGAGATTTTGTCCCTGAGCCATAAGAGGAATCTGAGGACTCTTGAACATCGCGTACAAAGCGCGAAGGGCTTGCGCTGGGCACAGTGGACTACAAGGGCTATATTTGACAAGGCCGGCCAGATTGTGGAGTTCCAATCTGTAGGCCGTGATATCAACGCGCGAAAGCTCGCTTTAGAGGAACGCGACCTTCTTTTGGAGCAGATAGATCTGCGGCGAAAGGAGTCGCAGGTGCTGGCCCAGGATCTTGAAAGAGAGAGGGACACGCTTAACGCCATAATGGAAAATACAGACACCTGCCTGGCCTATCTTGATCCTAATTTTAACCTGCTTAAGGTTAACAGGACCTATGCAAAATGGGCGGGATTCGACAAAGAGGCGCTTGTGGGAAAGAACCACTTTGATCTGTTCCCTCACCAGGAGCACCGCTATGCCTTCCAAAAAGCAGTAGATGCAGGAGAGCCTGTCGAATTTTTATCCATGCCCTTGAAACCCAATGATTTGCCCTTGAGAGATAACATCCACTGGGATTGGACCTTAATTCCGATAAAGAATTCGACGGGAGGAGTGCAGGGCCTGGTTCTCTCGGCAACCGACGTAACAGAGCGCATTAAGATAGACGATGACCTGCTCAGCGCCCAGAGTGACTTGGAGCAGAAGATCGAGGAGAGGACTGCTGATATCGTCAAGATCAATAAGACCCCCGAAGCGGAGATGGCAGACCGCAGAAAGGCCGAGGAAGAGCTGTCCCTTGAGAGAAAGAGGTTCCAGATCCTGACTGAAAACGCGCCTTTCGGGATGGCACTCATCGGCAAAGACGGCACTTTTCGCTACATCAACCCTAAGTTCCAGGAGCTGTTTGGCTACGATCTGAGTGATACACCCTGCGGAAGGGAGTGGTTCACAAAGGCCTACCCTGATCCTGCTTACAGACATGAAGCCATTGCAACTTGGGTTACAGACACCAGGGGATTGGCTGCAGGAGAGAAATGTTCTAGGTCGTTCACTGTTACTTGCAAAAATGGGAACCGAAAAGTAATAAGGTTTATACTCGTGAAGCTGGACGGCGAGGAGGGTTTGCTCACGTGCGAGGACGTAACTGAAAGGAAGCGGTTCCTGAATGAGCTCCGCTTCGCTCACCAGCAGCTCCAGTACATAATTGAGTTTCTGCCCGATCCAACATTCGTGATTGATAAGGATAAGAAGGTCATCGCCTGGAACAGGGCTATCGAGGAGATGACCGGCGTTAAGAAGAAGGAGATCCTCGGCATGGGAGGCTATGCTTACGGCATTCCCTTTTACGGCAAGCCGAGACCGATTCTGATAGACCTGATATCGGAACCCAACGAGGAGGTTGAGGCCAGCTATCGGTACCTGGAGAGGAAAGGATACACCATTTACGGGGAGACCTCTGCCACAAACCTTCCTGGAAGAAAGAAGGCGGTACTCTGGGCCAAAGCCTCACCGCTGCTCGATAATGACGGCAACATAGTGGGTGCAGTGGAATCCATAAGGGATATAACAGATCGCAAGATCTCAGAAGGAGCACTGGAAGAGGCTAACGAGAAGCTTAACGCCCTTATCCAGGCCTCTCCTTTGGCCATACTGACATATGACCCTGAGGGAAGGGTTCAGAGCTGGAACGCTGCTGCAGAGCGGATATTCGGATGGAAAGAAGAGGAGGTCTTGGAGCTTCAACCGCCAATCATTCCTGAGGACAGAAGGCATGAGTTTCGCGCCCTTCTGGAGATCAACCTGCAGGGCAGGATGTTCACGGGAGTGGAACTACAGAGGAGAAAGAAAGGTGGATCGCTCATCGACATCAGCCTCTCCTCTGCACCCATCAGGGACTCTTCAGGCAGAATCAGAGGAATAGTCGCTGTGATGGATGACATTACTAAACGTAAAGCTGCCGAGAGATCTCTTCGCGAGAGCCTCCATTTCCTGCAGAGGCTGATAGACACTATACCAAATCCGATCTTTTACAAGGATACAGACGATAGATTCCAGGGATGCAACCTCGCCTTCGAGAGGTTCGTGAACCTGAGCAGAGAGGAGATAATCGGAAAGACTGTTTACGATATCTATCCAAAGACACAGGCAAGCTGGCTCGCAATGAGCGATGCTGGCCTCTTAAACAAGCCGGGCGTACTTGTTAAAGAGACCACAATGCGCCTTAAAGACGGCCGGAAGCTGGATGTGATCTTCAACAGAGCCACATACACCAATGAAGACGGCACTCTGGCGGGTCTTGTAGGTGTCATCATCGATATCACTGAGCGCAAACAGGCAGAGGCTGAGCTGAGGAGAGCCAAAGAAGCAGCTGAGGAGGCTGCACGGGTTAAGGCCGACTTCCTGGCCAATATGAGCCACGAGATAAGAACGCCCTTAAACGCCGTCATAGGCATGGCCGGACTGCTGCTGGATGCAGCATTATCCCCCGAACATCAGGACTGCGTGGAGACCATTCGCAGCAGCGGAGACACACTGCTCGCCATCATAAACGATATCCTGGACTTCTCTAAAATTGATGGCGGCAGCATGGAGCTGGAGCGCCATCCCTTCGACCTTCGCGCTTGCATTGAGGAGTCCATGGACCTCAATGGCGCGAGAGCCGCAGAGAAAGGATTGAATCTGGCTTACGAGATCGATGATGACACGCCTGAGATGGTCATAGGAGATCTGACGAGGCTGCGGCAGATATTTGTAAACCTCATCAGCAACGCGGTTAAGTTCACAGAAGAAGGAGAGATTTTGGTTACGGTTGCCTCTCATCACCTCGGAGAAGACAACTACGAGTTTCACTTTACAGTAAAAGATTCCGGAATAGGCATATCGGCCGAACATATGAACAGGCTGTTCAAGTCCTTCAGTCAGATCGATGCATCAACTACCCGCAAATATGGTGGCACAGGCCTTGGTCTTGCGATCTCCAAGCGCCTTGTGGAGCTGATGGGAGGCCAGATCTGGGCCGAGTCCAAAGTAGGCAAGGGAAGCGTATTCCATTTCACCATTGTAATAGAGGCCAGGTCTGTTGAGCCCAAATTATATCAGAGTTCAGACCAGCCGATGCTCGCAGGTAAGAGCATCCTTATCGTTGACGGCAATGAGACTAATTTAAAGATAATGAAGAGGCTTGCTCTTTTATGGCGCATGCTGCCGCAAACGGCTGCTGATGCTCTTTGTGCCCTTGATCTGGTGAGAACATCAGCCTTTGACGTGGCAATCCTTGGCACTGGGGTTGAAGGTATGAACCTTCTGGCTCTTGCAGCAGAGATCAGGCAATATCAAAAGGGAATGCCTCTGATTTTGAGCGCGTCTTTGGGATTGAAAAAATTTGATGAGTGCAACCAGTTCAATGCCTTCCTGACAAAGCCTGTCAAGCCTTCTTCGCTGTACGAGTCGCTTCGAAAAATATTCGATAATAATGCCTCTATCGAGGTGAATTCGTCGAGCTTGCCTCCTCATATGGTCCATAAATTGCGCATTCTCTTGGCAGAGGATAATGTCATCAACCAGAAGGTAGCTCTTAGAATGCTCAAGAAGATCGGCTACAGAGCAGACTTGGCTGCCAACGGCCTGGAAGTGCTCACAGCATTGGAGCATCTGCACTACGATGTGGTCCTCATGGACGTGCAGATGCCGGAGATGGACGGCTTGGAAGCCACGAGGGCCATTCGCGAACGTTTGCCCCCTGAAGATCAGCCCAGGATCATAGCCATCACGGCTTATGCCCTGGAGGGAGATCGCGAGAAGTGCCTCAAGGCAGGAATGGACGGCTACATCAGCAAGCCTGTCAATGTGCATGAACTGGCAGAGGCTCTTGGAAGATGCCGATCTCCTGCTGAAATCTCCCGATCGGTTGATATGCAGGAAGCCTCCAGAGATGAGATTTAGGGACAAAAGATGCGCGCCTTTCTAATCGATCTTGACGGAGTGCTTTACGTCGGCAAGAGCCCAATAACAGGGGCGAAGGAGTGCCTCAAGCTCATGGAAGATAGCGGATACAGCTATAGATTTGTATCCAACTCCACACGCAGGTGCAGGAGCTCAGTGGCAAACCGATTGAAGGGCCTGGGATATGACGTGCCTGCCGATTACATCTTCACACCGCCTCTGGCAGCCATAGAGCACATGAAAAAGTCCGGCAAGGAGAGGTGTTTTCTGCTGACCATGGGCGATGTCCATTTGGATTTCGAAGCGGCAGGGATTACTATCGCCGAAAAAGACGTCGATTTTGTGGTCCTGGGAGATGCTGGACCCGAGTTCACTTTTGAAAGGCTGAATAAGGCCCTGCGGCTGATCCTGGATGGGGCTGAGGTCCTGGCTCTTGAGAAAGACAAGTACTGGATGGAGCCTGAAGGCCTGGTCCTGTCCACTGGGCCCTTTGTAGCTGCACTCGAGTATGCCACCGGACGGAAAGCCAAGCTTATGGGCAAGCCCTCTCCCGAGTTCTTCCGGTTAGCTTTGAAAGACGCAGGCGTAGAGGCAAAAGATGCTGCAATGATAGGCGACGATATAATGACCGATGTTGGCGGCGCTCAGAGGCTGGGGATGAAGGGAATCCTCGTCAAGACCGGAAAATATAGGGAGGATCTGGCAAAAAGCTCAGGGGTCACTCCGGACTTGACATTGGAGTCCATTGCAAGCCTGGCTGAGCACCTGTGACTTCGAGCTTTCTGTAGGCTTTGCTTTTGCCCTTTTAAACTAAGTAGTTCCCGTTTTAATAGTCAGGAGATCTTCAGCTTCAAACGTTCTTTGTGGAAACTTTTTGCGTTTTGTGATCTTTGTGGTGGATTTCGTTTTGTCCAGCCGACCAAACGGACTGGGTTAAACCACAAAGAGCACAAAGGATTTTGTGATCAGCTTTACTGGAAACAACACTCTTTTCCTTCCCGCGCTGTCCCGGCTGCGATAAGCCTAATAATATGCAGCTGCAACTTTATGCCGGAGGGAGATCATGTCAGCGATTAGATCTTCGATGGTTGCGCTGGCCTTTATTCTGGGGGTTACGGCTTTAACCTTCGGCGCTGCTGCCAGCGTAACAATAAATGAAGCAGATTTTTCGCCTACAGAAGACTATATGCCCATATGGGTGGAGCTTTACAACACCGCAAACGATGCAGTCGATATAAGCGGCTGGCTTGTGCAGATAATTGATCCGCCATGGATAGGCAATATGCCTGTACCGCCGGGAACAGCCATACAGGGCTATGACTATTTGGTGCTCTACGGAGATGCCAGATGGGTTCATGGAAGCGGCGGGGTTGTCATCCTCAAGAATGCTGCAGGACTGGAGGTGGACAGGACGCCCCTCCTCGAAGACAACAGGTCGGATGAGTTTACATGGAGCCGGTATCCCGACGGAAAGGATACTGGCAGAAGGTCCGATTGGGCGTATATCAGGGCAACCAGAGGCTTCCAGAATTCTAACCTGTATGCCTGAACGCTTGCCACTTCGGCTCCTTTTAATTTTAAATTTTTAATTTTAAATATTTCTTGAAATTGGCGATCGATTTTACCACTGACCCAAAAGGCTCGTTTTAAAAAGGCTTGGCTATATTGCTTGAATACAGCTATTTAGGATAGCGCTAATATATATCTTCTGCCGAAAATTACTACTATTAATAAGCCTACATAACGACTAGGTGATATTTTGGAGAAGAAATGGCAAATATTATGTCTGACAGTATTCGCCCTTTTTGGATGCGCCTTTGCTCAACCGGTAACGAGTGTGTTCAATCAGGATCAAGCGCCGTCTAATAATACAGTCATAATTCAGAGCGCATCGTTTCAGCCCGACAGCCTGACTGTGCCTGCGGGAACTACAGTTACTTGGATCAATCGCGATATAGTGCGGCATACAGTGACAAGCACAGAAGGGCTCTTCGATTCCGGAAGGCTGGGGTCCGGAGAGAGCTTCACTTACACATTTGAGGAGCCGGGAACATTCGATTACTACTGCACCATCCATCCCACAATGCAGGGAACCGTCACCGTTACTGAAGAAGAGCAGCCCCCAGCAGAGCAGGTCACAGCCGTACAGCCTTCGGAACAGCCGCCTTCTGTTCAGCAGCTCGTCATTGTGCCAGAGCAGCCTCAACCGGCCGATGAGTTTACTCAGTTCTACACAAGCGAGCCACAGCCTGCCGTCACAGAGCAGCTGGTCGTTGAGGAGTACGAGGTTAGCGGCAGAGAGCCTGAGCAGGTCTACTTCGGAGGGCCACAGCAGCAGGCAGTATCCTACTCGGAATACGAAGCCCTTGCTGCAACATCAGAGCCAAATGCCTTATGGATACAGGGAAGAGATGCCTGGGTCAGATATGTCCAGGTCCCAAGAGGCTCGCGCCTGACGTTACTCGCCCTAACCCAAACATCAGGTCCTGGAACATTTTATCAGGTTTTTCCAAGCGGAGGACTGGACCAAAATAGCTTCTTCCTCTATCCATTCAGCGCCGTAGACTTCTACGCCGACGATGTCGGACAGCACCTTATCTTCTTCGTCAAAGATAATGTGCCAAGCAACGTAGTGGTAATAGATGTCCAGCCCTTTGCTCCCCCTGCGGTTCCCCTGTACGGCAGGTCAAGGATCAATATAATCTCCAGCACGCTCAGGGGCTACGATGTCTATGTCGATGATATCTACCAGTTCACAGAAGGAGCCGGCAGCATTCCTGACGGGCGATCCAGCTTTACTGTCTCAGGGAACCGGGTACATAGAATCACCATAAGAAGTGGAGGATTGACGTACTCGTCGAGCAGATACTTCGCTAGCGGGCAGACATATAACATAAACCTTTTTTAAACTTTTTTGATTATAAGTTATAGTAATAAAAGAATAAATAATCATCATATCATTTCGGTTATTACTATTTACCAGTTCTCATAGCAAACCAATTAAAGGAGTAAGGTGATATTATTAACAAAATTCTTAGGTGAGTGGTAAAATGAGAAAATTGAGTAGCAAACATATTTGGATCGCGACACTGCTCCTCATGGCAGTACTGTCCATTTTTGTCCTGCAAGCTTTCGCAGCTCCTGCAATTAAGGTCTTAGAGCCGACAGACGGCTCAGAGGTTCCCGAAGGAGACGTCACGGTTATGGTAGAAGTAAGCGACTTCGAGCTCGTAGATGAGATCGGCCAGACTAACACAGAGGACGAGGGCCACCTCATCTATTATATGGACGCAGCAGTTCCTACAGCCACTGATGAACCCGCAACTACGGCCTCCGGAACCTACGCAGCTTCAACGAACACCAGCTATACCTGGAGAAATGTGAGTGCAGGAATGCACAACTTCTCAGTGCAGCTGGTGAACAACGACCAGACGCCCCTGGACCCGGCAGTCCTCTCTCAGAACAGGGTAGAAGTGATGGGCTCAGGGAGCACTACGGCTGAAAATAGGACTATGAATAGAACCGAGAATATGACTGCTGAAGAGGTGACTGTTGATCTGGCGGCCAATAATATAAGGTTCAATAAGAGCACAATAACTGTGCCCGCAGGAGCAAACGTCACTATAAACTTCGACAACCAGGAGAGCGTTCCTCATAACTTTGCGCTCTACGAGACATCCGATGCTCAGGATGTAATCTTCAAAGGCGAGGTTATAACAGGCCCGAAGGAGATCGTCTACACGTTCGATGCGCCGGAGGATCCCGGAACCTACTTCTTCCGCTGCGACATACATCCCAGGAATATGACCGGCCAGTTCATCGTGGAGTAGTTCCTCATAGAGTGATCGAAGGACTAAAATTGAAGAGCCGATAGTCATGAAAATTGTGAAAGTTGCGCAAGATTGCATAGGGCTGCTTCTCTTAATCACAGCAGCTCTATCCATTTCAGCTTTGGCGCAAGTTCAGGGGCCCATGCCGCCTGAGGTGATACAGTACGCACAAGACTGGCCGCTGCCCAACCACGATTACAGCAATACCAGGGCAGCTACTAACTCGACAATCACCTCCGAGAACGTTGGAGATCTGGGCGTTGCCTGGTCGATGCCCATCACAGGCATAGGCGCATACGGTGGAGCGGCCACTACGCCGCTGATCCTGGGCGATACAGTCTACTTCCAGGACTTAATGAGCAACATGTTCTCCTTGGACCTTCAAAACGGCGATGTTAACTGGGCTCAGATGTTCAACATGAGCAATTACGGCCCTAACGGTCCGGCAGTTGCCAATGGATCGGTCTTCGTCATTAAGGGCCATCATAATGTATCAGCCCTTGATGCCTCAACAGGCGAAGAGATATGGACAAATAGAAGCTCCCTTTCGCCCGTGAACACCACGGGCATAGATATTCAGCCTGCCGTCTACGATGGCCTGGTTTACATCTCAACCGTGCCTGGAACCGCAGACATCAACTGGTACACTCCGGGCGGCAGGGGGATCATCTACGCTCTAAACCAGGAAACAGGCGAGACTGTATGGAGCTTTGAGACCGTGCCCGAGGACCTGTGGGGTCACCCTGAGATTAACAGCGGTGGTGGCTGCTGGTATACTCCTGCTATAGACATCAGCACTGGCATTATGTATTGGGGCATAGCCAATCCCGCGCCGTTCCCCGGAACCGAAGAGTATCCCAACGGCTCCAGCAGGCCCGGGCCGAACCTGTACACGGATACCATGATGTCCCTTGATCATACCACAGGTGAGATGAGGTGGTTCAACCAGGTTTATCCCCACGATCTCTTTGACTATGATCTGCAAATCGCGCCTATACTTGCCAGCGCAAACATCAGCGGCCGGCAGCAAGAGATAGTAATAGGAGCAGGCAAGATGGGCAGAGTCTATGCCTTCAACCGAAGCACTGGAGGGTTGCTCTGGGTGGCGGTTGTTGGAGAGCACAACGAGAACGACCAGCTTGATGTCCTTCCGAATGGAACAACCAGAGTCAGGCCGGCTGTAATTGGAGGAGTCGAGACCCCAATGGCCTACGCTGACGGCGTGGTTTACGTGCCGGTGATCGATATGTTCACAGACTGGACGCCGTCAAGCCTTGTGATCTCTACGTTCAACTTCAGCATTGGCAAAGGCAGCCTTTTCGCGCTGGATGTGAATACAGGAAAGACTCTATGGTATAAGAAGTTCGACTCAATCAACGTTGGAGGAGCGACTGTCGTCAACGACCTGGTCTTTACTGCAACTAATGACGGAAACATCTATGCATTCCAGAAGGAGACTGGTGAGAGGGTCTGGAAGTACATGGCTCCAGCAGGAATTAACGGCTGGCCTGCAGCAACTGGAGACACAATTGTCTGGCCGTGCGGCGTCGGCAGATCGCCTGAGCTTCTGGCCTTAAGGCTTGGTGCAGAGAAGAATACAACCCAGGTGATGGTCACAGCACCAGTGGATGGAGCAGTCCTGCCTGAAGGCGAGGTGCAGGTTGCGGTTGTTGCCGAGAACTTCGATCTGGTCGATCGGCTGGGAGAGACAAATGTTACAGGCGAGGGACACATCAACTATTATATGGACGTACCCATCCCCATAGTCCTGGGCAGGCCTGCCGTCTCAGCTCCGGGAACTTATGCGGCCACATCAAACACAACCTACACCTGGAAGAACGTGAGCGCAGGAATGCATAACTTCTCAGTGCAGCTGGTGAACAACGATAATACGCCTCTAGATCCGCCTTTAACAGATAAGGTCACCATAACAGTGACCGGTCCCATGGCCCCCGCACCGGGTCCCAGTTACCAGAATGCAAGCGCAAAAATGCCTGCTGGAGCAAAAAAGCAGAACGTGACTGTCGATCTGGTAGCCAGAAATGTGGCCTTCGACAAGAGCAGCATCAATGTCCCAGCAGGAGCCAGAGTTACTATGAACTTCGACAACCAGGAGAGCATTCCTCACAACTTCGCCCTTTACGACTCGCCGCAGGTTCGAAATGCCATCTTCGTCGGTGAGGTCATAACGGGCCCGAGGACGATCGTATACACATTCGATGCTCCGACAGAGCCTGGAACCTACTTCTTCCGCTGCGACGTACACCCCACGACTATGACAGGTCAGTTCATCGTTACGTAAAGAAAGTGAAAGGATAAAGGAAGCGAAAGGATAGCGATCGCAGGGAATACCTATCGCTTCCCAATTTTTTTAGCTATTGAGCCCAATCTCAGCTATATATTTTCAAAAATCCTCAACTAACGAACTTTGTCTGCAAAGGCATTTCAAAAACTATTTCTTCTAGAGGGCCCAACAGATATACGAAGGATACCAGGAAGTAGGGTTTGGGATGGCTAAGAGAGACCTATGGACGTGATAAGCCAGGATTCGATTCTAATTAGAAGGCTAAAGTCCGGCGACTTGGCTGAGGCCCTGGAGATCGACAGAGAGGTCTTTGGTGGCTATGACCCCGCTATATTCGCAACCTTTTATGAGTATCATCCCAGAACAACTCTCGTCGCCGAATCGAGAGGAACTGTCGCGGGCTTTATCCTGGGGTTCAAACATACTCCCTTCGAGGGCAGAATCTTCTGGCTGGCCGTCCGCCCCGGATACCAGAACCGGGGCATCGGCACCAGGCTTCTTACAGCTATTCTCAGGACTTTCAGGCTCATGGGAGCAATGAGCGCCACTCTGGAGGTAAGAGTGAGCAATAAGAAAGCGCAAAACCTCTACACGACGTTAGGCTTTGAGATGACTGGCATATTTCCCGGATACTATTCTGATGGCGAGGCTGCCATTATAATGAAGCGAAGGTTATAAAATAAAGATCTTTGAATCCGGTTATTTAACAAAAGCACAAAAAGAAGGCTCTAACCCTTCAAGAGCAAAACCATTTTCTGTTTGGTATTACTCAACGCCCTTTGCAGTTATCCGAAACTCTGCGGTCTTGCCCTCGGGCTGGGACCGATGCTTGACTATCCGAGCGCGCCGAAGCCCGTCTCCTATCTTCTCCAGGGAGATTATGGCCTTGCACAGATGCTCCATGTAGGTTCCGCCAAGCGGCCGAAGTGCGCCTGTCTCAATCTCCGTGTATACCTGGTTGGTAATGACGACCGGAATCCTGTGTTTACGAGCCAGCTCCTGGAGCTCCGAGAGCTGGACGGATAGGAGTCTTCTTACCGGCCTGTTATCATCAGACTCCAGGAGGACACGGTAAAGGGAGGTTGCCGAGTCCAGGACTATCAATCCCAGGTCTCTGCCTGCAATCTTTGAGGCATCCCGTATGGACATGTGCTGCTGCTCGAGGTTCATGGGCTCGAAGATCATTATCTTGCCAGCGATCTCCTTGGCGTTTTCGCCTGCTATCTGAGAGAATCTCTCGGGAGAAAAGCTCTCTGTATCTATGAACGCAACCCTAAAACCTCTGGACACCGCCTGGATCGCCAGCTGCAGGGCTATGTTCGTCTTTCCCGTGCCCGCCTCTCCATAGATCTGGGTTATTATCCCTGACTCAAAGCCGCCGCCAAGCAATCTATCCAGG
>Ga0074195_1002726_pt1 | contig 18668 bp, 27 predicted proteins | sample EPASupsiteHSE623_FD_64525 | JGI IMG/M metagenome (GOLD analysis project Ga0074195, IMG submission 64525) | Bioremediated contaminated groundwater from EPA Superfund site, New Mexico - Sample HSE6-23 | ecosystem: Environmental > Aquatic > Deep subsurface > Groundwater > Contaminated ...
ACGAGGCCCTGCTCCAAAGCCAGATCCAATATAAAAATAGGATCCTAATGAAATTATATATAGTCCCGCTATTAATACCAAAACTCCCAAATACGTATTTTCAATTATTGGCACAATATCGCTTAATAGTATAATATCAAGAAATAATCCTATTAAAATCATGTTGAGTATTGTTCCGACGCCTATTTTTTCACCCATAAATAACGTAATGGCGATAATAATGATCCCAACAATTATACTCGCTTCACCTATGCTGATTCCAACTGACACACCTAACCCAACATGAAAGACTTCCCAGGGTCCATATCCAATATTTGCTTTTATCGTAAATACTATTCCTAAAGCGTAAAGGAAAAGCCCACATATCAATTTGCAGAATCTCAGTAAAATTTTTGGCATTATGACGGAATCTCCTTGTCTACTATCGTGAAATTTTGCCTCAGTGCGTTTGCCTTATGTCGCTATAGGTTAGGAACAGGTTCAAGAGTCCTTATTTCTTCTTTAACCGTTTCACTTTCAATACTATCAATAAACCACTTTTTCTCATACTCATTCATTTTTTCCAATGCTTTTGAAATGCCATCCTTATCCTCGTTTCTCAATTCCTCGGTTTTATACAACAAGGCTATTTCCGGACACAAATAGGGAATTCTGTTATCGGTAAATCTAATTACATTGCTTCTTTCATGTTTTATTTTATTATTTCTTCCATAAATCCAATCGACATCATCCTTTTCATTCAGCAATATTTTTATCTCGGAACCTTCATATTCAATACATAGCTCACGTATTGGCAATCTTAGATATTCTTTTTTCCATTCTTTCTTCTCAAATTTTCCTATACGGCTTCTATTATCAATATAGCATTTTTTATATTTTCCTAAATATCTGAATAACTGCATTTGCTGCTCTCTATAAATCCCAATCTCAATATCATCATGGATCCTTGTTTCTTTATCAAGAAAAAGTTCAATCGCCCAGTCGCCCACAATAAACCACGGATATCCAAACTTGTTCATCATGTTTTTTACTTTAATACACATTTCAAACATACAATCTCCAATACGCCGGGTTATCTTTCTTTCTTTTTTGTAGATTTTACTATTACAGGCATATTTGCCCACTTCACTAAGGAATGATTCCGATAATTATTATCGCGCCGTAAAAATTCCACCAAATCCACCAACTCTTTTTTTTATTTGAATAATAGTATGAATTCCCCAACAAACGGTACACCATACTTAATCGCAATTGACTACTCTTTTTTATCAATCTGCATTTCCCAATATCCTACATCTAACCATTCATCGTTCTTATAGCCGACTTTCGAAAAATGCGCTGCCTTCTTAAATCTAAAACTTTCATGAAGCTTAATACTGTTTTCGTTTGGCAATGCTATCACAGCCATAAGCACATGTATATCTTTTTTATATGTCTTTTCTATAAGGTTTTTTAGCAATGCTTTACCTATACCTCTTCTTATTGCATCATTTTTTACATACACCGTATCTTCCGCCGTAAATCTATAAGCCGATCTTTCTTTCCATTTGCTTATATACGCATAGCCTAATACTTTTTCATCTTGTTCATACACGATCCAGGGATATAATTGGCAAACTCCACGTATTCTCCGCTCCATTTCATTTTCGGATATTCTTTTCTCTTCAAATGAAACATTAGTATTCTCCACATAATAGTTATAAATTTCGCAAATAGACACAATGTCTATTTTTTTTACGTACCGTATATGTTCATCGATCATTCTACTTCTCCCACACTACTTGAGGCGGCTGTTATAAGGCATCAATGTTCTTCAATATTTCGATATATCTCTTAGTAGCGAGTTCGCTTATTCTCATCTTCCTGCACATATTATAGGATTCCAGCTTTTTATTCGGATTCTCAACCTTTATTTCATTCTCTATCGCTTTTCCCCTTAGCACTTCAAATGATTCTCTAAACCTTGGATCCTTTTTTGCTTTATCATAAAATGATAATACATATACATAATAAAATATATTGTACCTGAACATTGGATACTCAATCTTCATAAATAGCTTTCCTATCCCATAATGACATGGTCCCAGAGGCGTTCTTGTTTCCCAGTGCCGCAATAAAAACTCAACCGCTTTATCCAAGTTTTCTTCTTTATTTGCGTAAGGAGTAAACCTGAATACATCGAGCACAGTCAATGTCGGCCCCGGGTTGGAAAATGCCGTCTCGGGTCCTTTCCCAAATTTACATGAATTGCATCGCCATCCACCATCGGTATGTTGAGTAGCTAATAGATGAGAATACGTCTTTTCCAGCCTTTTATCTTCGGAATATCCAAGGTAGCATAGCGTCTTTACGGCATTTGCCGTATGGCAAGGGTAGATCGCGCCAGATTTGAATACTTTAAATCTTCCATCGTCCTTCATGTTCTTAAAGATAAGATCTACTATTCCCTTTACTTCCTTGCTTTGAGGATTATATTGAAGCTCATGGAGCATAATTCCGCATTCAAGCGTAGAATAAGGACTGCCTTTTTCAATGATGCCTTCAGGAGTTGCCCAAAACTCTCCGCCATTTACATGCTGCTTAGCTAAAATTCTTTGGATGTCTTCAACTCGCGATTCCATACTCCATTCCCAATCCAGCTAATAAAGGTTAAAACTCGCGAGATTAGTATCTATCCCGCATGTTACTCCATCGTCAATCATTCATTACCCTTTCCGTTAATGATTCTATCATATTTCATATTTTCTGCCTCAAGCATCCTGACATTCATTCTCTCTTTTTCGATTTCAAGCTCGAGCATCTCTTTCTTTATTCGCATCATTTCAACCGCTCGCTTGCTCTTTATATTTAAGTATATAAAGCCAAATACGATGACTGGTATTCCAATCAATGACGATAATATTGCTATTATACCTGCATAATCCATAACAACAAACACTCCTTAAATACATAACGTTTTTGACGCCGAGGACGTCAACCCAACAACGATCGCCAGATACTTCCTTTTTACATGATGATTTCTGTCTTAAATACTATTCTTGCCTCTCCACTTATCTTTACTCTTTCCGGTATTCCTTTGTTTACGGTGACGTCTACCGTTATGCTTCCTGGCCGTTGGATCTTTTCTCCTTGAAAACCAACGAACTCCAGCTTGCCATTTTTTTCCTGCATAATTTTATTATGAATCAAATATGCGCCTAACGGTCCATTTGCATTTCCCGTCACAGGATCCTCATTAATGCCGATTGCGGGAGCGAACATTCTTCCTTCTGTCAAAACATTTGGCTTATTCGTATCAAGAGTAAAGACAAAGTATCCATTGCACTTGAGCTTTTCGCTTAAGTCAATAAGCTTCCCGTTATCTGGATTTATCTCATTCAATGTATTTCTACTCTTTATTCCTATCATTACTTTAGAATGTCCTGTCGACGCGATTTGCACAGGGCACCTAGCGTCAAGATCGGTCTCTTTAATCTTCAATGCTATCAATAATTCATTTACTAAAGGACCATGTAGCGACTCGGAAATATCAATCTTTCCCTGCGTCATTGAAATGTAGTAGCCGTTTCCTTTCTTGGCTATTTCCATAGGCAGGATGCCGACTTTTGTCTTTATGCTCAATCTGCAGTTACCCAACTTTTCTTCAACTGCTTTTGCGTAAAGCGCCGCTATTGTTGCGTGCCCGCAAGTAGGAACTTCAATTTTTGGCGTAAAATACCGTAATTCACCATCATACGTATCGTCTTTGGGCGAAAAGAAAAATGATGTTTCCGAATTATTTAGCTCTCTGGCAATACTTTGCATGTCATTATCGGTCAATCCGTCCGCATTGAGCACAACTCCTGCAGGGTTCCCCGAGAACAAAGTATTAGTGAATGAATCAACTTGATATATCGTATATGATTTCATACTGTCTCCTGATAACCACTACTTAGTACGCCAAATATAAATGCTGTTCTACTCGTCATACCTGACTGCTGCTCTAATTTTCATGTTATCTCTATCATATGCCATACTCTCTTCGGTCAGGCTCCTTACGCCCACTAATGGATATGCCTAGCGTTTTCAGATTTCAATACTTGTTCCTGATCCTAGCTCACCAATATGAATTACTTTTGCGATTTCTATTTTGCTCAACAGATTAGTGCAATGGCAAGGATATACTATTCCAATATCTTCTTTTCTTAAGAACTCTTTCGTTCTTGTCAGTATTTCATCCTGATTGTCTTCTGATTGAAGGTGGAATCCACCTATTATCATACGTATCTTTTTATTTTTGCTTACCCTTTTTGCCTGTTCGATAATATTGCAAATTCCGCTATGTGAGCATCCAGTAAGAATTACGATACCGTCATCTGTATCTATTGCCAATGCGGAATCATCGAGAAGAAAATCATCGACATATTTTTCGTTGATTTTCGTTTTGCCCAATGGTGTCATGTTTTCAAAAGTAGTGTTCCTTTCAATTTCTCCAAGAAACACTATCTTGCTATTCAGCCAATATGGCTCTTTTGTCCGTATTACTTCGAAATTCTTCTCAATATCCGCCTCAGTGCCTTTAATCCCAATGTTCTCACGCTTGTCTTTTTTTGGTTTCAACGCGTATGGATGACAAACTAACTTTCTCCGATCGCTTTTCCCAAATTTACGTATGTAGTGCCCAAGCCCCCAAGTATGATCTAAATGTCCATGTGATAGTACGATATAATTAATTTTTGATAAGTCGATTTTAAGTCTTTTTGCATTTTTTAGTGGAGTATCGCTGATGCCCATGTCGAAAAGTATCTTAAGATTCTCATCTTCAAGATAGCAAGAAAAGCTTGGCTCTCCATATAGATCGTACTTATTTGGTACATAATTATCAACCAAGACGGTTATTTTCATTGTTACCTCAATTACAGGATCATTCTTTTTTCTACTTTCTTCTTCAACAACTTTTGAAGCTTTATGTATGAGGGAGGCGGCCCCGTATTTATTTGCCTATCGTTTATAAATATCGCATCCGATATTCCCCACTCATCAAGATTGCGTTTATCGTCAGTATCTACTTCAACGTATTCAATTTTATCTCCATACTCCTTTACGGCACGTTTCATTCTCTCGCACGCGAGGTTCTGTCCAGGACACCATCCGTTTCTGAAGCATGTCACCTTTACCTGATCTTTTCTCACGTCTGGCTTCTTTTGAATTTTCATCAGCTTAGGAGGTTCCGCGTTTTCCTTGAATGCTTTCCAGACCAACTCAGTCATACCATCTTTATCGGCCCGAACATATCCGTTTTTCTTGAACCATTTCGATCTTAGAAAGAACGGTAATGTAATTCCCCACGCAACAATGCCATTTGCGCCCAATCCCTTAACATCTTCTTCGGCTGCTTTTAATAATTGCTTTCCTATTCCTTTTTTTCGATTATCACCAACGCCTTGCTTGTACCCATGTACCCAAATACAGTATATATAGTAAAGATCTTTCCCATGCACAGGAGCCTTATCAATGGGCACATAATGAATCATACCGACAATTTCATTATGCTCATTCCTTGCCAGTTTTACTCTTAATCCTTGCTGCCTTTTCTTTTGATACCACTCGCTCTTCAGCGTGCCAGATTCCTTCATTTCCTCCGACCAATCTTCCAGACATTTACAGTAGCTGTCTACATATTCTTCAGTAATATTGATGATTTCCATATTACCTCCAATCAATCGGTCGTTTCAAAACCTATGACTGTCCCCAGTGATCCGTCTATATATTTCGCTTCTTTACATCCTTCTTCCATTTTATAATTCCTATCTTTAGCGATTTCCACAACCACTCTCTTCCAAAACTCGATCGATTCTCCATTCTTTGGATGCATTTTTATTTCCCACTTACCCTTATGCCTTTTAAGCACATCTATTGCTGCTTGTTTTCCTATACCCAGTTTCCTATATTTACTTAAGACGAAAAATTCCGAGACCGCATAATTACTTTCTTTATAGTAATCGATATCTGTATCAACAAGCACAAAACCAACTACATTGTCTTCAAAACATATAAAATAAGCGTAGTGATTCTCATTAATGAAGAATCTATCAAGATCATGTTCGAAAACGTAATCGCCATTCTGATCGATATCAATTCCATTATACTGAGACCATTCATAGCAATACATCTTAACCAAATTTCTTAATACAAGTTTTTTGCTTTCTTCTACCAATGTTAACTTTACATTCAGCATAGAGCCTCGTTTTGTCAGATCATATTATTACTTATTATGATTCTAATAAAAGTGGGGGGAATCTAGCGGACGGTTTGGCAGCCGAAACGTGCTCAAACGGTCAAAACATGGTTATTATGTTATATTGATATGACTTAGAAAGCAAGAGAAATGTTTAGCCCCTAAAGATCTTAAGCTAAACAGTATTCGAAGTATTGTATTATATATTGTTTTTTATATATTTACATAATAATAAAAAAGCCTGTGGACTCCTTATGGAATACACAGGCATGATATTCATTTAGGATGATAGAGGTCGTATAGAGTCGCTGCAAGTGTTGCACTCCCCGACTATTCTACATCACGACCCCAAGTATCGGGCGGTATTTACGTTTCTTACCGTCATTTCTTTATATATCTTGTGTCCTATAATTTTATTCAATTGACTCTTATTATAATCCTTTCTTTTGACATTCCAGATAAGGGCTCCATCTACATATAATATTCTAATATATTCTTTCTTTATTGGCAGTTCATCAGCGATTTCTTTTCTGTTTATGCATTTAAATAAGTAAGCAACATCGGTTTTCTGCTCTTCATCATTCTTCCACTCTTCGGGTATTGTTTCTGCAATTTCTCTCATTTGTTCTTTAGTCTTTAAAAGCACCTTTATCCCTTCTCCCAGATTTTTGCAGAGAATCTCCTGTATATCCACTTCAACCTTATCCTGCGTTTCATCTGCGCTAAATTGAATATTCCCGGAGTTTATGTAAGTAAACACCTCGGTATAGCCTATGCTTTCAAACAATTTTTTGAGCGTTTTCATATCAACACGTTTTGAAGTTCCGACATTTACGCCACGAAGCAGCGCCACGTATTTCATCTAGAATCCATTCATTACTCTATAATGAAGCATAACAACACTGTCATAAATATTTCTGCGCTTTCTTCCATGCGGATTGATATTCCTTTATGCGCTTAGGTTGTTTGCTGATTCCTGGTAAATCTTCCCAAACGGAAAGAACTCCATACATTTCCTTACCTAATATTATAGTCCCCTTCGCTAGCTCAAGCTGATTGACGAAAGTATGAACATCCTCTTCTGGTTGAGCCCAATCAAAATTGCCCTTGCTGTCAGATATATAACCATCCAGGGATGTTAGCGCCGCATAGATTAACTTCCCCATGTCCAGCTCCTCCATCACCACAAAACACAATCATCATAGCCATAACAGTAAAGCATTATCCTGGCTAGATTTAGTTCAAGCTATATCGTAACAATACAACACCGCTAGGAAATACTTTATTTTCCTGGAATTTGAGATTTGCATGATAGCCAGAAGGGAACAATCTTTTTCCTTCTCCTAACACTATTGGATACACTAAAACGGTGACTTCATCGACCAAGTTATTCTCGAATAGCGCATGCGCTAATACGCTGCTCCCATCAAGATAAATATTTTTTCCCGAAGATTTCTTCATCTTCGTTACTTCATCTACCAGATTATTTTTAATGATCTTTGAATTACGCCATAATTCAGATGATTTAAGAGTTGTAGAGACTACATACTTCTGCATGTTATTCATGACGTCGCCAAAGGGATCGCCAGCCGGTAGATTGTTGAATGCTCTGCCATGTGTTTCCCATGTTTTTCTTCCCAAAAGGAAGGCATCACAACCTTTTACGACTTCCATAAAATGGTATCCGATATCATCATGCCAATACGGAATTGTCCAAGCACCAAGCTTAAAATCACCATCAGTATCTTCATCAATACCGCCAGGCGCTTGAATAACACCATCAAGAGAATAAAACTCACTTACAATAAATTTTCTCATATAAACACCTCAATATATATTAATCTATTAATATCCTAAGTGAAGTGCAATACATTTTTTGTTTATTTAATATTTACTATGTACATTATTAATTGATAGTAGCCTCATTGTCATACCCTCTTTGCTCCCAATACCCCTCATAGGGTTTATCAGAAAACTCAATTCTCGTTACCCATTTCACCCATTTATACCCAAACTTGGATTCTGCTACGACCTGGAAAGGAAATCCTCTTTTTTCGTCAAGCTTTTTCCCATTGATCTCGTAAGCGAGCAAAATATCGTTTTCAATAACATATTCATAGCTTAGTGATGAAGAATATCCATCGATTGCATAGAATATTACCGTTTGCACATCTTTGTCGATGATTGTTGATTTTACGATATCTTCTATTCGTACCCCCATAAACAGTAAGTGCTCACTCCAACCCTCGATACAATTCAATGTTATTGCTCGTGTCGCTGAAGGAAGAGCCAGAACTTGCGCATAAGTAAATAGCGATGCTTTTTGTATTTTCCCATTTACAATTAATCGATATTTATTGATATCAACTTTTTGCGGACCTTTTATAGAATTATCATATGATCGATCGAAAGGTGAAAGTCTTTCTCCTTGATACTCCTTGATTTCAACCTGGGAATATGAATTTATGCTCACTGCCAGAAACGCCATGATCAAGAAGGGAATCTTTATGCTCTTTTTCATCAAGTTCTCCTTTTCGCCAAAGACATATGCCCTGCGCAAACCATGTCAAAGACTTTATAAGGGTAGAACATGTTTACGATGCCTCTATCTTATTCTAAATAAGCCCTGCACGCTATTGAAAACTCCTCATGTGAGTATTTGTAGCTCTTTTCTTTATTCGTAAACAGCTTATCAAACTCTTCTACTTTCTTTTCATCCATTATGTAGGCGTCACTGTCATAATACTTCCATGAATGGTCTTTAAAAACACCTTTCTCTAGCTCAAGTACTAATAGACTAAAGGGGTACTTCCCCTCTTTATTGCAAATATTGAAATCTTTTGAACTCTTAAATCCATGTTTACAGTAATTATGCGGATAGCCATAAATGATAATCGCTTTATACTTATTTTCTATTGCCTTTTCAATAGATTTCTTTATCAGTGTTGACCCTATTCCCTGCTTCTGATAACTGGGATGCACGCTTACTGGACCAAAAGTTATTGTTTCAAGAATTTCATCTTTTTCGTTTTTAACATAAGATTTCATGTACATAATGTTGCCAACCACTTTTTCATTAATGGTAACGACTAATGCCAATTCTTTTATAAAATCCTTATGGTTTCTCATGATATGAACAAGGTAATGCTCATTGCATCCAGGAAAATAAAGATTCCAAAAGGCCTTTCGAGTAATATCTTCTACTTTTCTAAAATCAGTTTCAGTTTCATTTCGAACTATAATATTCATACGATTTTATTCCTTTGTCAGATTAAATTTTTTCTTCCAATCTCAAGTGAATGTTTCATTATTTTCTTAGTATTTTCTCCATAGATCTACCTTTAGCCAATTCATCTACCAATTTATCTAGATATCTTACTTTTTGAATGACTTTATCCTCAATCTCCTCAACACGATATCCACAAATTACACCGGTAATTTTTGAAACACCAACATTTATAGTCGGTGCTTGAGCAAAAAATGTCTCAATATCAATCCCTTTATCTATCTGATTTTGTAGTGCCGCCTTATTATATCCTGTTAGCCAAAATATTATTTCATCAACCTCTTCCTTAGTTCTTCCTTTTTTCTCGGCTTTCTGAATATACATTGGATAAACTTTTCCAAAAGCCATTTTATGTACTCTATCTGCGTTCATACTGCTTTTAGATGATTCAGTCATAATGTTTACTCCTTAAAAATATAGTAATTTTACTTTTCTTTTCCTTTTGATTTTCCATAAAGAAATGGTTCAGCAATCTTTTGATTAAATACAGTTATTAGGGGACCCATAAAAAAGGCTGTTATTATTGTTCCAATTCCAGGAATCTTTCCAAATAAAGTTCCCAATGCTACACAAATAAGGTCATTAATCACCCTAATCCATTTAAAAGAAATAATATGATTTTTTATATTTAGTTTTTTCTTTGCTGATATGAGCGAAATAGCATCGTAAACAGAAACTCCAAGATCCGCTGTATAATATAAGGCAGAACCAAAACACATTATTACCAATGCTCCTAAAAGCATCAAGAACCTCTGAAATAATGTAACTGAAGGAAGCACTGAAATAAGGAATCTATATGAGAAATCAACAATATAGCCCGTGAAAAACATATTAATGAAAGTTGCTATACCGATAAAGTGTTTATCCCATATAAATATTCCAACAAGCATTATTATGCTTATTATTAAATAGTAAGTACCATAACCTAGATATTTCAAAAACAAGAGATATGATCCTTGGGCAAAGCACTGAAACGGATCGACGCCGAAGGCTGATATATTAAATAGTCCAACACTGAATGAACAGACAATAACACCGATAACGGTCATTGATAAACGTTTTAGTAAATCCTTACCGTCTGTTTTCCCAGGAGATCTTTTTATTGATGCAATAAATCTTTCTTCTTTCAAGGTGATTCCTTTACTCTTTAATCCCGCGCTTGAAACGCCTACCTAACGCCGCAACCAGGAGGAGACAAAAGCGGCGGCATTTTCGGAACAAGAATAGTGACGGCGCCTAGCCATCCCCTGCGCTACTTTATTAAGCATTTTAGATGATTGCTATCAGAATGTACAGCAATACTCCGATCTCACGACTCTGGATCAAACCCGAATACTCGAAGCTCCTGATCACAGCGACACGCCTTCGCGATGCGTGCGGCCCATGCGATGGCTTCCTTACTTGAAGGCAACTCAAGTACAGTGAATCCACCATTGAGCGGAGGAGCCCACGGATAGCCGCCCTCAGCGACCGAGCCATTAGCCGAAACCAAAACGGGCGGTATTGTCTCATCAATACCGCCGCAGAAAACATAGACACCCGCTTTCTTTGTCTCACGTATCACCGCATGAGCGTCTCGACCCACTGTTTCCCGCTCACTGTTGGGTATATTCATTGTGGCAATAGGGAATGAAATTAGATATATTGCCATTTAAATTCCTTCGTGATGATGCCATTATAAAGATATATATTATTTATAGCTGATAAATTGATCTTCTAACTTATAAATAGTAACGTAGTATCTAGAATGACACAGCGTTACTATTCATTTTGATAGTTTAATTTATATATATTTCCAATACTTTCAAATCTTTTCGTAAACCATCTGGATCAACATTACTAAACAAGAATTGCAGTGCTACTTTATAACTTATAGGGAGAATAGTAGCTTTACTATATTCCATTACATCGCCTGTTATAAGATCTATAATCCACCCTCCAATTAATAAGACATCAGCTATAAACCAGCCACTTATCTTTTACAGAACCATTTTCTAAATTGTTTCTTCACTAGCAGCCTTTGAAGATGATGATACAAAGGATTGGCTTGGTATTTTCGGCATCTCCTCGCAATAATCCATGACCAAGAGGATCGAAGCAATTGTTAGCCGAAAATTAATACAACATTCCTTTGTAATTATTCTTTATGGCTTCGATTATTTTTTCTTTTCTTTTTCTTCGTGTCTCTTCAGTTTTTGCATCACAATAGAAACCCGCCAGTTGCTTCTGCCTAGAAAGTGAAGTGTTTTCAAAAAATATCAATGTCTCACTATCCATATTCAATACATCTTTTATCTTTTTAATATTGGCAGCATGTATACTATTCTTATCTACAGCCTCATTGATCTTATCATTATTTTGATATGCTTCTATTCCGAACTCCGTAATTAATCCTTTCTCTTTAAGTCTTTTATAAATTGCCTTATTCTTTTCAGACCACTTCTTTTTATCAATCCTTCTTGAGAAGTACTTTTTATACTTTGTTTCATCTATTGACTTCATTAGCCCATCAATCCAACCAAAACAAATTGCTTCTTCCAAGGCATCATTTGAGGTAAAATCTTTGTTTCCTTTGATAAAAACAATCCAAATGCCATTTGAAGAGCTATGGTTGATTTCAAGCCATATTCTAAATGCTTTTATATTTTCGAATTGAAAAATTATACCCGTACTATTCATCATAATTATCACCAATACATAAAATATTTTATATGCTTTTAGAAAGCAAACTGTATAATTATTATTAGCACCCGAAGCTCATCCACCAAACAGTATCGCTTAACCGATAATTCCGTGCCTGAAGGCCTTGACGCGGTTTGTGCATAAAGAGCAAAGCGAACGCACAAACCGTGCCAAAGGAGTTATCCGATTGTAACAGGTATAGGATGCCTTCTTTTACGAATACATTCTCAATAATTTCTTTATAAGTAATTCCTCAATACTTCTTCTCGAATCAACTATGGTATGAATTATTACTGTTTTATCTTCAATTGCACATGAGATTCTATAATTGCCTTCGATACGCTCTCTATATTGAAAAATGTTTTGTTTCTCTAGCTCTGTTACTACTCTTCCTTTTTCGTGATGCTCTTTAAGGTCATCTACTTTTTTCTCAAAAGCTATCAATACTTTTGAGTATATACTTCATTCTTTGTGTGGTAATACTCTAAATTTTCAACTCAATCATCTACAGCATACCTGGATATGATTGTTTTGTAATGCTTACTCATTTTTCAGCAAATCTCTTTTCAGGATCTTTAATGACCTGGTCGGTTTCTTTATGATTACCAACCTTACATCTTTCTCAGAGATATGAGATCGGCTTTATATCATCTTTTAGATTTACTGATATAAAAACCTCAAGTCTATATATAGTACTATATATAGACTCTGTTATCAAATTGTTTTTGCACCAAAGGCGTCCATCCAACATTCGCTTAACCTCTAAACCATATTCCTGAGCGAAGCGAGGGATAAGCACGTGTTTTTACATGAGATTTCATATTAAAACCGTGAAAAAGTGGTTTATAAGGTTGAAACGGTTGTTATAAGTCATGGGTTCAAATAGTAAGTGCAACGGTGTAGGCAAAAAGAGGGAGAGTCACGATACTGAGCGCACCCTCATTCTGCCAAGAAAAGGAATACACCGTTGAGCTATCAGCAACTCTCCCAGCAAGAACGATACACTATTCACGCCCTTTTGCGAACCCATTGCTCTCTTAGTACTATTGCTAAAGAGCTTGATAGAGATAAATCTACTATATGCCGTGAATTACACCGAAACAGAAGACCTAAGCTCAATACCTATTCTCCTGAAATCGCTCACAGTTACGCAACGGCTCGACGAAAACGTAATCGCCGAGGTTCTCAGTTCTCTCCTGATCAATGGCGTATCGTTCTCCTCCTTATTAAAGCTGACTATAGCCCAGAACAAGCTTCAAATATCATCAAAGAATACTTTGGATTTTCTATAAGTCATGAAACCATATACTTATACCTGCTCTATGATAAAAAGAAAGGAGGGACGCTCTTTACGCATCTTCGTATCGTCCCTAAACGCCGGCGTAAGCGCTACAACTCGCATGATTCCCGCGGTGTCTTACCTGGGAAGCGTATGATTGCTGACCGCCCTTTCGAAATTGATTCTCGAGCTTCCTTGGGCCACTGGGAAGGCGATACTGTTATGGGTAAGGATCGCCACCACTGTATTGTAACCTTAGTCGAACGTAAAACCGGCTTCCTTATTATCAAGAAGGTTAAGGCGAGAACGACGCTCCAAGTTAATGCTGCTTGTGTTGCTGCAATTCGTGAACACGGAAAGAAATTTGTTTCAATCACGTTCGATAATGGCACTGAATTCCATGCCTATAAAGAACTCGAATATCTCTTCCCTGTTACTTGCTACTTTGCTAATCCCTACCATTCATGGGAACGAGGAACCAATGAAAACACGAATGGTCTCATTCGCCAATATCTTCCTAAAGGATCCTGTATGAAACGTGTTTCTCAGGCCGAATGTGACCGTATTGCCTATAAACTCAATACGAGACCTCGTAAGAGGCATGGTTATAAAACCCCTTTCGAGCTATTCTACAACGTCGCCTCTCCGTTGCACTTCGACCTTGAATTCAGGTATTTATTCTTTCTCAAAATATTTTACTGATTTCAAATCTCTAAAATGCTTATCTTGTGTCCATAAGGTTGCATCATATTTTTTATTTATTGCATAGATGATACTATCAGCCATTGCTAGTTTATTCTCTTTACCAATTTTTGCTGCATAAATTGCCAAGTCAGTATCAAGATTTACCACATTACCCTGTTTCATATGAGCAATTGCGAATATTGCCTTATCTTCATCTAATTCAATTATTAATTTCTTGAATACCTCATAGATAGTAATTGAAGGAACAAGGAGATGTTCTATATCCTCAATAATTGATGATACTTTTTCTCCTACATGACTTCCTTTGAAGTATTCAAGCCAACATGATGAATCTACAATATTCATAGTCTATCTTCTTCTCTTTGAATATCTGTATTGATCCCTTTAAAAGCTCCCTTCAGTTTCTTCATTGGTACAATTGGCACGAGTTCGATTCTTGATCCATAAGTAATGACCTCAAGCTTGGCTCCAACATGCAATCCAATGGTTTCTCTTATTTCTTTTGGTATAACTACTTGGAACTTACTTGATATGGTTACAGTTTTCATCGATAGCCTCCTCGTCTTACTATACCACTATCGATATAATTTGTCAAATCTTCTTATTTTGGGGCGCCGAAGGCGTCCAGCTAACATTGGCTTAACCTTTAAATCCGCGCCTGAGCGAAGCGAAGGCTTGGCGCGGTTTGTGCATGAAGGAGCGAAGCGACTGCACAAACCGTGACAAAGGATTTATAAGGTTGAAGCATTTGTTAGGCGAATTCTTTTTCTTCTACTGCCTTTTTAATATCTTCCAAACAATTTTCTTTCTCAAATAATATTATATATCCATCTCTTAATACTTTTTCTGTTCCTTTATCCAATGGTATCCTTATCCATTTTTTAGTTCCTATTCCGAATTCTATCTCATATTTTTTATATATTACTCTTATAGATTTGATCTCTCCCCATTCTTCTAATGTTTTCCCCTTAGGTTCTCCAAATATTTTAATCCATTTATCTTCTATGATTAGCTTTTCTTTCTCTTCTGCAATTATTACAAGATCAATATCTGATCCTTCTTTTTGTTTATTTCTTGCATATGATCCAACTAACAATACAGCAATAATATTAGGGTAATGCTTACATAGTAGTATTGTACTATTCCTAATGATATCAATTACTTTATTCATAATGATTGCAGCAAAAACATCTGTCTAACATAATTGATAATTGCTTTAATATGTATCATTTTGCGCCGAAGGCGTCCGCCTAACATTGGCTTAACCTTTAAGCCCGACCTGAGCGTAGCGAAGGTTTGGCGCGATTCTTGCACCACTTTACGCTGCCGCTCCTACTTTACGGGACCTCGCAAGAAGCGTGACAAAGGGCTTATAAGGTTGAAGCGGGTGTTAGGCATCTTTTTTTGTTTTCTTTATTGCTCAAGTAGTAATGCCAAAGAAAATACGCAGCCAATGACCGTAATGGTATCCATTTTTTACTTAAGTTAATTATTTCTTCTTTTGATTTAATTCCATATAGCTTAGTGACTGTATTCATCACAGCAATATCACCATACGGAAATATATCTTTGTACTGTAAACAAAACATCATATAGATGTTTGCTGTCCATGCTCCAATTCCTTTAATTTTTGTCAGTATCATTCTTATTTCATTCTCATCAAGCGACCCTAATTCTTCAATTTTCAAGCTTTCCTCTATGACTGCAGTTGCTAAAGCACGAAGATACATAGCTTTTTGCCTGCTAATTTGGCAATTTCTCATCTCTTCATCAGATAACTTCAATATTTCTTTTGGAGAAAACTTAGAAAGATACTCATTTAACTTTTTAAAATGAGCATTTGCTGATGCAAGGCTTATTTGTTGTTCCAAGATAATCTTGCAAAGCGACACAAATCCTTGCTCTCTTTTCCAATTAGGGGGATTCCCATACTTCTCTATGATACTTAAAAATTGAGAATCCATACTAACTAATTTTTTTATATCACTTTCATTAACAATATTTTGCATGTTTTGAATGGCCCTTCTATTCTATTTTTGCGCCGAAGGCGTCTGCCTAACATTGGCTTAACCTTTAAATCCGCGCCTGAGCTACTGCGAAGGCTTGGCGTGGTTTTTGCGTGATCTTCTCGCAAAAATCATGCCAAAGGATTTATAAGGTTGAAGCATGTGTTAGGTATCTCTTTTTTCTTTAATAATATATTTGTATTATTTTTCTTATTCTTTCTAACTCAACTTTTATTGAATATATGCTTAACATATTGTATTGGCATCAAATAAATCATTCTTGGACCGACGTATGACATTACTTTTCTAATCTCTTCTCTTTTATCTTTTGAATAACAATGAATTTTACACCTTAAGCACGATGTCTTTTTTTCTCCAAATGGACAAACACTTAATTTTTCATGTGCATATTTAATAAGGTCAATACAACTCTTGCATATTACTTCTTGATTATGATTCTTAGTGCAATAGTACTCTATCATGAATGTTACAGTATCTTTTTCTTTTTCAATTTTGCTCATCATTTAGTTGCCTTAATATAATAATACCAGTGCATCAATAATTCTTTCTAGTCTTAATGATGAGATTGGCGATCAAATAAGTCTTTAGAGTATATTTTCTTGCTGCGCGCGAGCGTCTACCTAACATTTGCTTAACCTGTATTTTCGCGCCCGCAGGGCTTGGCACATTTGTGCGTTAGGAGCGAAGCGACAGCACCAAATGTGCCAAAGAAAATATCAGGTTGAAGCAGTTGTTAGATGTCATTCATTGCATTATCTATAATACCCTGTATGATATTATGACAACATTTTCCTAGCGGATTTTTATGTAAGCAATCAGCATTTTTCATAGATCCAGTTACTTTATTTATTTCCTGTACAGTTCTTGCTCCATTATTTTTTAGTGCATTAATAACATCATCTTTTGTAACCCTGCTGCAATAGCATGCAAATATTGGTTTTGATTCGGATTTATACCACAAAGGTACAGTTATGTCATCAATATGAAAAATTATATTTGAACTAACACTATAGTAGGAAATCAAGCAACTTGGATTCATGCATAAAGCATAATTTTCTCTTATAATCTTATTTTCTGTCTTTTCTTTTAGCAAGGAAAAGACAGTTTCTGTTTTTACTGATACACCTACACTATTGCATTCTGGGCATTTCTTAAATGTATTAACATCTATACTTGAATTCTTCATATTTATTTTATCTAAAATAATACTATATTTTACATTTTTTTCTTTTCTTATATTACTAAACATAATTTCATTGAATCTTTGCCTAATATATTCTGTAGAAAGTATTCCGGTATTAATATTCTTAATAAGATATAATCTGCAAGAGTAGCTATAATTAGTTGGTTTTTGACCAGTATATATATCAGTACCATCAATTATAATAGATGGTGAACCTTGAAAATGAACATCACGAGCCATATTTTCATTCTCAACTAATGTAATATGTAATTGATCATCAGGAATTTTAAAATCAGCTAAAATTATTCGCAAATTATTCAATGTATCAGTAGAATTGGGACATCCGTTAAAATACTGAAATTCTATCACAGCAAATTCTCCTTGTGTAGGTTCAATACCATATTACTATTTTTTGCCCGAAGGGTCCATCTAACATACGCTTAACCTGCGAAGGCGGTTGGCGTGGATTTTGCACAATTTCTCTCGCAAAATCCATGACAAACGCCTGAGTCAGGTTGAAGCGATTGTTAGGCAGCTCGTCATATTTATTACTATATACCTTCATCCATTTCGATTTTAGAAATATTCGGTAAACTTCTCATCTCTTTATAAAACTCTGGAATATTCAAACTTACAGGAATTCTCACAAGGACATTGACTTGAACCTTTTCTTTTTGGATTGCCTGAATAACGTCTATAGACTGGATATTTATCTTATAAATGCTTAGCACTTTCCTTATTTTTTTCGTATCAACGGAAGTTCCATCAAAATATAAGTGTATTGATTTTATTCGTTCCGGAGGAAATATGTACTTCTCAAAATAATCAAGGACGACAAGTGCAAACAGAATTATTCCCAATGCCATAAATGCAGGGACATATAATCCTGCTCCAATTGCAAGTCCAATCCCTGCAACAACCCATATTGAAGCAGCTGTCGTTAATCCTTTTACATTATTGCCAAGTTTTAAAATTGCTCCTGCTCCAAGGAATCCTATCCCAGATACTACCTGCGCAGCTATTCTTCCTGGATCTCCATTTTTCATATCGAAAAAATGCTGAGGAATATAAATAGACAACAACATCAGCAACGTTGATCCCACACAGATCAAAATATGAGTTCTTAATCCAGCAGGTTGCCGTCTGCTTTCTCTTTCAAATCCTATTAAGCCGCCAGCAATCGTAAGCGTCCAATTCTACCCATGCTGACAGCATAGAAAATTCGATTATCCTTCTCGCAAGGGAGGGATTATCAATGTACTTAAGAAAAGACCGCGCCATCTATCTCG
>Ga0074195_1002727_pt1 | contig 18665 bp, 13 predicted proteins | sample EPASupsiteHSE623_FD_64525 | JGI IMG/M metagenome (GOLD analysis project Ga0074195, IMG submission 64525) | Bioremediated contaminated groundwater from EPA Superfund site, New Mexico - Sample HSE6-23 | ecosystem: Environmental > Aquatic > Deep subsurface > Groundwater > Contaminated ...
GAAGTGTTATTTGAGGAGGAGTTGGGGGAAGAGTTCGGCGGCGACGGCGGTCACTATGAACGGTCGCCGATGTATCATGCCCAGATAGTTGAATGGCTCTTGGATATGGTCAACTTCTCTCTGCCGATCCCGCGACTGAATGAGACCCTGCGATGGCTGTCCCTCATGTCGGTTGGGGACCGGACGGCGCAACTGAACGATACGGCGATAGATGACATGCGGCCGACAAGTGACCTTTTCTCATACGCCCGGTCGTTGGATATCAACATCGATCAGCGGGTAGAGGCAGGGATACAGGTACTTGCAGGAAGTAATATTGCGCGCCTTTCCCACGGACCGTTCGATCTTATCATGGACGGCGGCGGCATGGTCCCCTATCAACCGGGGCACCTCCATGCCGGGGCTCTCTCCTTTGAGTTATTCTATGAGGGACGACCGGTCATCGTCGATCCGGGATGCGGCACCTACCTACCGGGGGAGCTCCGGCGCTATCAACGTTCTACGGCGGCTCACAACACCGCAACGGTCGACGGCGCCGACCAGCAGGAATTATGGGGAGCATTTCGGGTGGCGCGGCGCGGCATTTTCTCGCCGCTCATGATCGATGGGGCAACACTGATCGGTACGGTCCGTGGGTACACCGGCTATACCCATGAACGTCGCCTAACGCTTGACGCGCGGTCGGTGCAGGTGATCGATACGCTCTGGCATCCGGGACATCACCGGGCGGAGGTGCGCTACCACTGCGCCCCCGGATCGGCGATCGCCTTGTCCGGTGGAACGGCAACCCTTAACGAAACTATACAGCTAGCTGTTGAGAACGGCGCAATGGTCCTGAACGACGAGCCTTTCTCAGATGGTTTTAATCGCGTGAGAACCCATCCGGTGTTGTCGTGTGCTTTCGATTTCACCGATTATATTGAAATACGTTCGAAAATCATTACGATGCCATAGACTGGCATTTCGATGGGACGGCTAAATGCACATTCTTTTCCTCACCGACAATTTTCCGCCCGAGGTGAATGCACCGGCGACCCGCACTTTTGAACACATTCTGGAGTGGGAAAAGCGAGGAGCAAAGATAACGGTCATCACCGGTGCTCCCAATTTCCCGGCCGGCAAGGTCTTTAAAGGATACCGGAATCATCTGATACATAAAGAGAAGTGGGATAGTCGTCTCAATATAGTCCGGGTCTGGACCTATATCGCACCGAACAAGGGGTTTTTCCGGCGCACGATCGATTATTTCAGTTTTGCCGTTTCTTCCTTCTTTGCGGGTTTGTTCGTCAAGAATGTTGATGTCATTGTCGCCACCTCTCCGCAATTCTTCACCGTCTGGAGCGGGTACGCTCTCTCAGTGGCCAAGCGTCGGCCGTGGATATTTGAACTGCGGGACCTCTGGCCACAGTCGATAGAGACCGTCGGCATTTCCTGTAGCACCCTGCTTATGCGACTACTTGAACGCATAGAGCTTTTTCTTTACCGCAAAGCCGACCATATAGTCGCGGTAACCGACTCCTTTGTCGAGAATCTGGTATCGCGCGGGATACGGCGCGACAAGATAACCGTGATCAAAAATGGCGTTAATCTTGAACGAGTATTCCCCATACCAAAGGATGAACCTCTTTTAACACAGTACGATCTGAAGGGAAAAACCGTTGTCGGGTACATCGGGACACTCGGCATGGCCCACAACATTTTCTTCATTCTCAAAGCGATCTCAACGCTGCGGGGCTATACCTTTATCTTCATCGGCGATGGGGCGCAAAAGGAACTGCTCGTAAAAATGACCAAGGAAATGGGTTTGCGGAATGTCATATTTACCGGTATGGTGCCCAAAAGTGAGATCCAACGATATATCTCCCTTATAGACATCGCCTTGGTCAATCTTAAGAAAAGTCGAGATTTTACCAAAGTCATACCTTCCAAGATATTCGAACTGTGCGCTATGGGCAAGCCGATCTTGCTTGGGGTCGAAGGAGAGGCGAAAGAGCTGGTAGAGCGATATGGCGCAGGAATAGCATTCGAGCCGGAAAATGACAGCGACTTCGCTCGTCAATTGGAACGACTGAATAACGACCGCGAACTGTACGATGCGTCGGTGGCGGGAGGATTACGTTTGGCCAAAGATTTCAACCGGGCGAAACTGGCTGGCGACATGTATACTGTCATAGAACGTGTTGCCAACAGAGAATTGACTCGACGGGGAACTGCGGCCTGAGAACTATTTCTCTCGACCTCTTGGGCAAGTGCCCCCCGCGACACCTTTGTCATTCTGAAAGAATGGCTTTTCTTGTATTCTCGCTCTAATTTCGTATGATACAGAGGTTTTTTGATCACGTGTACGAGGGTTTTATGATGCGTTCCGTTGCTTCAGCACTGCTGTTGCTTACTCTTATTGTAGGGTGCGCGCATACCGAATATTACGGTAAACAGGTTGCGGGGAAGGAATTGCCTTTCGCACCGCTTTCAGCCGAAAGCAATGTCAGTGAACTGCTGGTCGACGGCGACGAATACCGTATCGGCACCGGCGACGAATTGAAGGTCGACGTCTACAACATACCCGAACTCAGCTCTAAATCGATGTCCATCAGCCAATTCTTCGGTCAGGTAGTGGACGAAAAGGGAGAGATATTGTTCCCCATCATCAAGAGCATCAAGGTCGGCGGTCTCACTAAGAAGGAGGCGGCTCAGGCGATAGAAGAGCGGCTCAAGGAGTTCGTTAAAAACCCCGACGTTTCCATGGAGATCGTCAAGTTCCAGAGCAAATTCTACTACATCACCGGTGCCTCGAACAACAACGGCAAATACAACATCACCCCCACCACCACGATCATGGAAGCGCTTGCCCGCATCTCGCCGATCACCAGCGGCACGACCATTACCATGGCCAACACGATCTATCTCAAGCGCGACGAGAAGGTCATACCCCTTTCGATAACCGAGATCAGTAAATCACAGACCGACTACTCGCAGATACGCATCCACAATGGCGATACGTTCTTTGTGCCCCCCACTTCGGCGGAACGGGTCTACATCGTGGGGGAAATCGCACGACCCGGCGCATACCAGATAACCAAACCGGACTACACCGTTCTTGATCTTATCGCTGAAGCGGGCGGGGTCAATCCGGTCACCGCCGATACCACGGCGCTCTACCTGGTCCGGCAGTACGGCGGTAAATTCCAGTACGCGGCTCTCGATTATCATAAGATACTCGGCGGCGAAGCCGGCAACGATCTGCGGCTCCAACCGGGCGACCGACTGGTCGTCTCGCCGACCGCCCTGACCAGCTACAACCGCATTATCGAACAGCTTCTGCCGACCTTCCAGATGATCAACTCCATCACCGGCACCATAAATAACGCCGTCGATATCAGAAACGGACTCAAGTAACCGCACGGGGCTTTTGTATGAAAGAAATCCTTTTCTCTGACATTCTCAAAATAATGCATCGGCATTTGGTTCCCGTGCTTTCGGTAATGATAACTTCGTTCTCACTTGCGATTGCCTTTTTTCTTTTGTCCCCTCCGGAATATCCTGTTTCTGTACATATAATGTTAGAAAAAAGCCAGAAAGAAGCTTTTAATGCTCCGGTCGACATTCTCCTTGGCACCGACAACTCGGAAATGAGCAACGAGATTGAGATATTTAAAACTCGAGTGGTGCTCAACGAATTGATAGAGCGCCTCAATCTTGACTATCTCCCAGAACGAAAACACAACTCATATCTTTCCTATCTCTTCCGTCGCACCGTATCAAAAACAGAGCGGTCCGGAGGCCCAATACTTTTCAAATTAAGCGACTCATTCAAAACAGAGATTGTTAATTTTGAGCTTGAGATTCTTTCTGATACCGACTATCGCATAAGCGCCGGCGAAATATCTCCCGCTACCTGCAATTGGGACCAGCCGTGCATTTTCGGCCCCCATCACCTAACACTCAAGAAATCAGGACCCATTTTGCCCGGGGCTCGCTACGATTACATAAAACGCACATATCCTCATACGCGTGAAATCATCCTAAACTCATTTTACTTTCAAACTCTCGGCGACAAAAAGAATGCAAGTCTTCTGGAGATAGTACTAACCTCCCAAGATCCCTTCGTAGGATCAATCATCTTGAACGAGCTGGTAGCAATTGTTACCGAGAAGAAACTTGAATGGAAACGAAGTGAAGCAGAGGCCACGCGATCCTTTGTGAAGATAGTTGCCGACAAGATAAAGGAACAGTTGAACGAAGAGCGGAATGCGCTCGCTACTTATCAGGCAAAAAACAAAGCGATACTTCCTGAGGTCCAGATACAGGGGTTTGTGACACGCAACGAAGAACTTATCAAAAACAGACAAGAGAATGATATAAAAAAGAAAATATTGGAAGAGTTCCTTCAACAGATCACTACCTCTACCAATACGGCCATCTCCAGCCCCGTGGTCATCGAAAATGTTGCTCTGGAAGAAATGATATCCATCTATAATAAATCGTTGGTGGCGCTGAAACTCGCAGAAGAAACCTTCACCGACAACCATCCGCAGATCGCCACCATGCGCCAACAGGTAACAAAAACAAAAACCGATATCGTTGCGGTCATCAAAGACACTCTTAAAAATATCGGAAATACTCAACAGATCCTTGATCAGAGTCTCGAAGGCATCGAGAAAAACATCACCGGCATGCCAAAAAACATTAAGGACATGAGCATCCTGCTCTCGAATGTCGTTACGACAGAAAGCATTTACGTATTCCTTACTCAAAAACTATATGAAGCCGAGATTCTAAGTGGTTCAACATTGTCCGGCATGCGACTCGTTGATGATGCCGATCCGTGGGTAAAAAAGTCTTTTCCGAGTCTCTTTCTGGCCGTCTTGATCGCTCTGGTGATTTCTCTCTCTCTGGGATTCTTCACCGCCATCACCTTTCACTCACTTACTACAACCGTTTCATCGCCTGAAGAGATAGAGACACTTCTCTCAGGCTATCCTGTCTTCGCTAAGGTCCCCCTATTCTCCGAAAAACGCAACGAACAACTGGCCATGCAAGCACGCGAGACCTTTCGCGCCTTGTATACCTCGGTAAAATTCTCATCAACTAATAATAAAAAGGTTATCGCCGTCACCAGCGCGGTGCCCTCGGAAGGCAAAAGTTTTGTGGCTGCAACTTTCGCCGGCATTTGCGTCGATTTCGGCCATAAGGTCATTTTGATAGATGCCGATATGCGCCGCCCCACTCAACACAAAATAGCCAATCAAGAGAATTTCGAAGGGCTAAGTGGCTACTTAGTCAACGAAAAGGCTTCATCCGAAAAGAGCATCATCCATACGAAGGCTGGCTACGATCTACTTACCGCCGGATCAGAGCCCCCCAATCCAGCTTTGCTTCTAGCCAGTAAACGATTCTCTTCTCTCATTGCGACGCTTTCAGAGTCATATGATTTCATTATTATCGATACTCCTCCTTTTTATGCCGTTACCGATCCGATCTATGTCATCAACACGGTGGATGTGCTTTTATTCGTATCGCGTGTCGGCGTTGCTCTTCATGATGCCTTGAAGCATGTCGATGCCGCTCTTTTCCAGAAAATACCTGAAGAAAAACGAAACATCGGTATTGTTATTAATGGCATCCCCTTAACTGTTGGACGCTATGCCAGTTCGTACCACTATGGGTACCACTATGGCGCAACGAATGGGAAAGATTCAGACTTTAAGACAAATACCGACAAACTCAAGAAATTACTTAACAAGTTCCGCAATAATAAAGATTGAACTTTTCTTGAAATACCGGACATGTTGGCCAATAAGGCTTAAAATGTAAAGCCGGGACCGACAGTGAATAAAATAACAGGGGCGTCACAGAGACAGTAGATGTTCCACAAGAACAAGTCTTATCCCAACCAATTACTGCAACAGGCAAAAAAAAGCGCTTTTATCAAAAATGTCGGCATACTTCTGACCGGATCGTTTTTTGCGCAATTGATCGTTTTTTTGCTGAGTCCAATTTACAGTCGTCTTTACACGCCGGATGATTTCGGCAAATTCTCAACGATAATCGCGTTCGTCAGCATTATCGCGACCGGCGCCAACCTTCGATACTGTAATGCCATGATGCTCCCCAAGGAGAGAAATAAAGCACATCAACTCTTTTTAATAGCAGTTCTCTCTTCGGGCATGGTCGCCTTTCTTACCTTTCTCATACTTGCCATTATGACGAAAGATATCATTTACCGCATATTCACCATGAATATTTCTTGGGGATACTTCGCCTACATTTGCATTGCCATCTTTGTTATCGCCGTCGGCGAAACAACTTCTTTCTGGCTGGCGCGCAACAAACAATATGTCTTTATGTCTTCGCTAAAAGTCTTTTCTTCTATCGGTAATGCCGTTATTAAACTTTCTTGTGGATTCTTCGGTCTTGCATTGAACGGGCTTCTTGCCAGTCAATTTGTAGGTGTGTTGATAACACCGCTGCTATTTTTCAGAAAAACCGCCAAGAGAATACCCCCTTTGTTGAAAGGAATATCTTGGCGAGAGCTATCGCGCACCGCAAAGGAATATGCCAATTATCCCTTTTTCATGTTGCCCCAGACGGTCTTGAGCACGTTTTCAAATCAAATGCCATTCATGCTAATAGCGGCATTCTATTCTGCGGGCGACGCCGGACAATATTTTATAGCTTATAGCCTCATAAAACTTCCCGTAGAGATGTTTGTCCAATCGACCCAAAAGGTTTCTTTACAAAAAATGAGCGAGATTTCGATCCTGCGGGGCGGGGAATTGCGGATGTTTCTTTTAAAAAGCACCGCCCTGCTCGCATTAATTGGAAGCCTTCCTCTTTTGGTACTTATACTGTTCGGCCCCTACTTGTTTTCGACTGTATTGGGAAACGACTGGGAGCCGGCAGGCCAATTCTCGAAAATATTGGCACCATGGTTTTTCATGGTTCTTATCACCCCTCCCAGCCGTGTATATTACGAGATAAAGATGAAGCAACGACTGCTTGCATTTTTTGAAATATTCTCTGCGGTAAGAATTCTTTTTTTTATTCCCATAGTCTTTCACCTTGAAATCAGGGATGCCTTGATTCTTAACAGCACATGGGGTGTTTGTGTTGAGTTTTCTCTTTTTCTAACGGCTCTTGTTTTAAGCAAAAGGAACCCGCTATCAAAATGGCCGAACGCAGTAAATTCTTAGATAACATAACGGCATATTACCTTTTTGCCGCAGTTCTTTTGGAAGCGCTATGTCAATATCCGGAACTAAGGTATATCTCCAATGCCGTGTCGACCGGCATGATCGTTCCTTTCATCCTTTATGTTTTTCTCCTTAAGAAAAAAACCTTGCTTGACACTAACAATCTGCTTTATGCCATTATGTGTGCGTATCTTATAGTAACATCCGCATGGCATCCCGGCCGAGGCTTTATCGATTTTGACTTTATTCAACCATACATTTACACGCCGATCAGAATGATCATTTTTTGGAACCTATTGAATTGGTCAAATGGGGCTAAACCGGTTATCATGGCCTTTTTTGTTGTCGTGGCAATCAACACATTCCTATATGTTTTCAGCGATATTCAGTCTATAGGAGAGTACGAAACATTTAGCGGGAACCGCTTCACCGGCACTTTTTCCAATTCTAACTCTCTTGCTCTGACTGTCAATCTGGCAATGTTCTTCTCTATTTTCTTTATCAGTCGCAAAGAACGTTTTAGGGCGCTCTGGTATCTATTGCTTATATCAGGAACGATCTTGACCATTGCCACAGCATCCTTAAAAGGGATCGTTCTCCTCGGGATTATCTGGGGGCTGTTTTTTCTACGCACAGCGCGGGCAACGGCACTCTTTTCTTCTTTTAAGCGAATCGCCTTCATCGTGCCGGTAATACTATTTTCTTTTTATTTTTTATGGGATCGCTGGGAAATTGGAGAACGGTGGGAAGTGGTAACGGAACGAATGGAAAATGCCGATCAAGCAATAGGCAATGATTACGCCGATCGAAATACCAGTGCCGGCGAAAGAAAATTCTTCATAAATTGGGGACTCGCGCACTTTCCCGAAAATCCTCTCTGGGGACACGGCGTTAAATCTTTTCAATACTACCACGATGGGACCTACTCACACAACACCCCAATAGAGTTGCTTTTCAATGGCGGCCTGATCGCATTTGTCCTCTATTACCTCAGGTTCTTATTAGCTTTTATCGCCTGTTGGAATTTTCGCGGATTTGAACGGCTATTGTTTTTTGTTTTTTTATGTTCAATTCTTTTAGCGGAAATGGCTGCTATTCTATTTATACAAAAAGAATTCTTGGTTGCGTTAATGCTGATCTTTTATTTAAGCAACAAAGCTCGCCAAAAACGCGAAGAAGCAGAACAACTTCATTCTGCCACCGCAATGGAGAACAATCCATAGATGGCTAAACAGATCGGCATTGTCCTTAACGGCGGCATCCGCGTAACGGGTAAAGGATACTTTCTTCCCTCGACTTATGTCACGTTCGTTACTGGAATTCTTAACCATTGTGAAAGACTTCCTCTTCTTATGGATATGGCAACCTCTTCGGACCGATCTTTTGCCGACTGGCAGATACCGGAACAGGTGCCGATTCTTTTGTATAGAAATAGCGTATCTCCTTCAGTCTTGTCTAAGTTTTTAAATTATATTAAAATATTTCTCACTGCGTTCACGGCCCATTTACCCGACCACTTGTATGTTTTTTTCCCCGGCAATCTTCCCTTGGCGCTTTTACCGGGAATATTGTTCAGGAGAAAAGCTTATTCAATCTACCTGCGCGGACAGGTATGCTACAATAATATGTTTTTAAATTGGTTCGTGCACAAGATCCTGAAAAGGGCGCAATTCATCATCGCCACCGGCGCGGCGACCGCCGCCTACGCCCGTCAGTTCAATGCTCGGGTTGAAGAGGTAGTGCCGATGATGAAAGTCTCCCGCGCCGACCTATGGAGGCGGGAGTCGTTCGCTCTCTCTTCTCCGGCTCGTCTACTCTTCTTTTCACGCATTGAACACGATAAGGGAATATTCGAGTGCATCGAGGCGGTAAAAAAACTCGTCGCGCAGGGGCGCGATATCGTTCTCGACATTGCCGGTGGTGGCTCTCCCGATCTGTTGGAGGCGGTCGCCCGCGAGGCGGCAGCATTGAAAGAGCGGGTGACAATGCTTGGCCAGATAACCGAAAATGAGCGGATCGCGTCTCTGTTCAAACAGGCCAACATCTATCTTTTCCCGTCGCACCACGAGGGATTTCCCCGCGTCTTGTACGAGGCGATGACTTTTTCGACCCCCATTATCACCACCGATATCCCCGGAACTGTCGGGGCGATGGAGAGCGGCCGCAACTGTTTGAAGGTGCCGGTAAAGGATGCCGATGCGCTCGCCGGGGCGATAGCGCAGCTGCTGGACGACGAACCGATACGCCAGTCGCTGGGAGAGAGCGGGTACCAGACTATGGAAAAATTCTTTGCCCGGATCGAGGGCAATTCTCACGCGAAACAGTTTTTGCGACTGCTGAGCGAGAATAAAAGCCAGGATATTGTTATTCGGAGTATGGTCTGAGATTAGTTTAAAATGAAAATTGCCGCGAATTTGATTTCTTGTGCTCTGGAGAGATTATGAAAAAAGTGTTAATAAACGGGGCAACAATGAAAGCCGGGGGAGGGAAAAATATACTTTATAACTTAATCAGGACTCTTTCAAAAGGGAGAGACCAGAATAAATATTTAATTATTGTGCCGAACAAAAAAGAATTTGAGAAATATGAATCTGACAGAATTCGAATAATGGCGATTAATTATTTGAATAAAATGGACTTTTTGTACCCTATTTTCAACTCTTTTCATCTTTTGAAATTAATTCGCAAGTTTGAGGCTGATTGCATTTTAAACTTTTCAGACATTCCCGCCCCCACCCCTTGTCATGTCACGCAAGTATTTGTTTTCGATTGGGCTTTTGCTGTTTATCCAGAAAATATAAATTTGAAATTACTCGGGCTTAGAAGGTATCTATATGCAAGATTAAAACTCTTTTTTTTCTGCAGATATTTGCCATATATAAGTACTATTTGTTCTCAGACAAATCTTATAAAAACAAAGATTGAAAGAACATATAGATTCAATAATATTATGGTTGTTCCGAATGCTTTCTGTTCTGAAAAACCTTTGTTTTCATCTGAACAAAAGTACGATTTGCCTACTGGCATAAAGATGCTGTATTTGACTAATTATTATCCTCATAAGAATATCGAGGTTTTTATTCCTCTTGCAAAGGAAATAAAGGCTTTGGGCCTCAATTTTAATCTCATAACGACAATAGGGACATCTAAAAATAAAAAAGCAATGATTTTTTTGAGGGAAATTAAAGAAAACGGACTAGACGATATCATTGTAGACATTGGAAATGTTTCTTTTGATAGGCTACCCATGATATATAGTCAGTGTCAAGCACTATTAATGCCCACATTGTTAGAGTCTTTTTCCACAGCTTATCTTGAAGCTATGTTGTATGGCGTACCTATATTTACAAGTGATTTGGATTTTGCACATGAAATTTGCGGTGATTCTGCTTTTTATTTTGATCCGCGAGATGCCACTTCCATCTTAAATACCATAAAGGATGCTTTTGACAACCAAGGTGCTATTGAAGAAAAAATAACTCAAGGGAAAAAACAGCTAGAAAAAATGTTGAGTTGGGAACAGGTTGCAAATAAATATATTGAAATTATCGAGAAAGGACGGCCCAGCCAAGGGTGCCCAATGGGGAATTGTTGAAAAACACTAAGAATAAACAAATATCAAGGAGCTGATATGACTTCCCAGATCTGTGCCAACTGTGTTATGGATACGACTGACCGCAAGATAACTTTTGACGACAAGGGCGTCTGCGATCACTGTAGAACTTTTTACCGCGACATTCAACCCAATTGGCATCCAGGCGACGAACGAGGAGCAAAAGAGATAACGGCGATCGCCCAGAAGATAAAAGATGCCGGTCAAGGCAAAGATTTCGATTGTATAATCGGCATGAGCGGTGGCGTTGACAGTTCATACCTCGTCTACCTCGCTAAAGAAAAACTGGGCCTTCGTCCCCTTGTTTTCCATGTTGATGCCGGGTGGAACTCCCAAGTTGCAGTGAACAACATAGAAAAGATCGTTGATAAATTGGGGCTTGATCTTTTCACCGAAGTTATCGATTGGGAGGAAATGAAAGATTTGCAACTGGCCTTTTTTAGATCAGGGGTTCCCCATATTGATGCACCTCAAGATCATGCTTTTTTTGCAATGATGTATAAGTTCGCTGCCAAATATAAGGTAAAATATATCTTGACGGGAGGCAACTACTCAACGGAATGTGTACGCAACCCACTGGAGTGGATGTATTATCAGTCAGATTCCAGACAACTTCTGGACATTCATCGCAAGTTCGGTTCGCGACCGCTCAAAAATTTCCCCATCACCAATATCTTGTGGCATAAGGTCTATCTACCCTATATACGGGGGATAAAACTGATCAGGCCGCTCGACCATATGCGTTACCTCAAGGAAGATGCGGCACAGTTCATGGTCGAGAAATTCGGGTATCAACGGTATCCCCAGAAACACTTCGAGTCACGGTTCACAAAGTTCTACGAGGGGTATTGGCTGTACGAGAAGTTTGGGTATGATACCCGGAAGGTGCAATATTCGAGTCTTATCCTAACCGGCCAGATGAATCGGGAAGAGGCGCTGGAGAAACTGAGAACGCCACCTTACGACAAAGAGACCATCGTGCACGAGTTCGAGTATGTGGCCACGAAACTGGGAATAACGGCGGAGGAGTTGCGGGGCTATTTTAACGCCCCCAACAGGACCTATGCTGACTATAAGAATCAGATGGCGCTTTACCATGCGGGGGCAAAGGTCATGCGGATGCTGGGAATTGAAAAAGGCGGAAAAAGATAGATGATAGCAATTATCGATTACGGGGTAGGAAATATCAAAGCATTTGCAAACATATATAAAAACCTCAACATACCCTACCGGATTGTCTCAAAGGCATCGGCGTTGGATGGTGCAGACAAGATCATTCTTCCTGGGGTTGGCGCATTCGACCATGCTATGAAATCTTTGAATGCATCCGGCATGAGGGATATCCTCGACCGCTCTGTGTTAGAGAAAAACGTTCCCGTATTGGGTATTTGCGTGGGCATGCAAATGCTTGCACGGTCAAGCGAAGAGGGCGTCGAACCTGGCCTGGGCTGGGTAAACGGCATCGTCAGGAAATTCGATGTCGCGGCTCGCGGGAAGAACGAACCGCTCCCCCACATGGGATGGAACACTATCCTTCCTTTGCACAAAGAGGAACTCTTAAAAGGGATCGCTACGGAACCTCGATTTTATTTCCTTCACTCCTACTACTTCGCATGTGAGCACAAAGAAGATGTCGTTGCCATTACGGAATATAGAGAGACATTCGCCAGTGTCATCCGGTCGGGGAACATCTGCGGCATCCAATGCCACCCGGAGAAAAGTCACCGGAATGGGATACAGGTGCTCAGGAATTTTGGAGAAATATGATATGCTGCTACCGCGGATAATCCCCTGTTTGTTGGTCAGGAACAAGGGACTGGTCAAGACGATCCGCTTCAAGGATCACAAATATGTCGGCGATCCCATCAACGCAGTGCGGATATTCAATGAGAAAGAGGTCGATGAGCTGATCGTTCTGGATATTGATGCGACCATTGAGGATCGAGAACCTGACTACCAGATGATAGAAAATCTGGCGGCCGAGTGTCGCATGCCTTTTTGTTACGGGGGCGGCATTAAAACAAAAGAGCAGGCTCAACGGATATTCAATCTAGGCGTGGAAAAGATCGCTCTGAGCTCCGCCGTCATGGAAAGACCGGAGCTGGTGAGCGAACTGGCGGAACGGGTGGGCAGCCAAAGCATTGTGGTGGTGATCGATGTAAAGAGGGATCTGTTGGGAAGATACGACATCTATACCCATAACGGTACCCGGAAATGGCGGCACGATATCTTTCAGTTCGTGCAGCATTTGGAACGGGCGGGCATGGGAGAACTCGTGTTAAATGCCATAGACCGCGACGGCACCATGAAGGGATATGATCTTACGTTGATAAGAAAGATCAGAGAATTAATAACGGTACCCATGACCGCGATCGGGGGAGCAGGTTCTTTGGAAGATATGGGAGCGCTTATCGATCAAGAGGGAATTATCGGCGCGGCTGCCGGGAGTCTCTTCGTTTTTAAGGGAGTGTATCGGGCGGTCCTTATCACTTACCCCAGCCGTGAAGAGAAAAAATGGCTGATGGCAGAGTCGCAAAACAGTTGATCTGTCAGAACTGAAAATAGATGAACGGCGTCTCACCGGCCGGCCAGAAGAAATACAGTATAAAACCGGCGATGAAAAGGGCAGCTCCCTGAAACAGCGGCCCCCTCTCAAGGACGAGTTGGCAAAGATCCTTGTGGTACCTCGACAGAATATGCAGGACCCAGAATAGCATAAAGATAAAGAAGGTGGTAAAAAACGAGAGCGTCCCTAGACCGATACTGGCGAAGTTGAAGTTGAAATCGAACAGCAACACCTTTTGGTACACCAGCGCCATTTGACCGAAATCGACCAGCCGGAAAGCGATCCATGTTAGTAGAATGAAGACCTGAAAAAACAGCGTGGCGAGGAGGGTCAACGGACGGCTCAGCCGCTCAAAGTCCACCCGTTTCGATATCGGCCGATAGATGACAAGTACCGCTCCGTGAAGAAAGCCCCACAAGACAAAGTTCCAACTGGCGCCATGCCAAAGACCGCCCAACAGCATGGTAAGCATCAGGTTCCGGTAAGTCATGAAGGTGCCGTTCTTGCTGCCGCCCAGAGAGATGTACAGATAATCGCGCAGCCATCCCGAAAGACTGATATGCCATTTCCGCCAGAACTCGGATGGGGTCGTAGAAAAATAAGGTCGGTCGAAATTCGCCCGAAGTTCGTATCCGAGTATTCGCGCCAGACCGATCGCCATTTCCGAATAGCCGCTGAAATCGCAATAGATCTGAACGGAAAAACAGAGAACAGCAAAGATGATGATTGTGGAGGAATATGTTTCGGGATTCTGAAAAACCAGATCGACGAATCGGCCCAGATTGTCGGCAATGATGACCTTCTTAAAAAGACCTCTTAGAATGATAAGGAAGTGTTCCTTCTTGAAACTCAAATCTTTCGGTTCGTCGAGTTGGGGAAGAAAATCGGCCGCCCGTACGATAGGCCCGGCGACCAACTGGGGGAAGAAGGAGACAAAGAGAGTAAAGTCCAATACCGACGAGGTCGCCTTCAGATTGCCGCGGTAAACATCGATGGTATAAGACATGGTTTGAAATGTGTAAAAGGAGATGCCGACCGGCAGAATGATATTGAGGTGGGTCCAAGAGGGCTGCTGTCCGAAGAATCCCATGATGAATATCAAATTCTCTTGAAAGAAATTGCCGTATTTAAAAAGTCCCAGCAGTCCGAGATTGCTTACCATCGATGCGATAAGATAAATTTTTCTGCTGGATGGCGTGGATTGGATCTTTTTTCCAAGCACAAAGTCGATGACTGTTGATATAATGATCAGGATGATAAGCGCCGGATTCCACCACATGTAGAATATACAACTGGCGAAAAGCAGAATGAGCTTTCTCGATGGGTTCGTGTTGAGATGAGACAAAATGAAAACTAGGATCGCAAAGAAAACAAAAAAGGTTAATGAGTTAAAAAGCATTTCGACCACCCGCAGGACTATTGCTCTTAAGATACTCCGCGATCCTGCGGGAGATATGTTGTGCTCCGGTGCGCGTCGGGTGGCAGTCGTCTATAAAGAGCTCATGGCTTAATGTCCCAGAAAGGTCAAGAACCTGTTTTTCCCCGAGCAGTTCTTTTGTCTGTTCTACACAGGATGACAGGCTGGCCCTATCGGCATTCTCCATCACTTTGGGGTTAACGGGCATGATCACCACGAAATAGAACCGGCCCGTTTTTTCATTTTCGGCTTTAAAATGACGGAGCAATTCCTTTTGTGAGTCGTAAAAATAGAAAGCCGGACGAGAGGAATAGTTTCTTTTAATAAGTATCGCCGTTTTCTCTTCGCTCAGTTTCGTCGTGTAGGGAGAGGGATGAAAAAGATCGTGCATTCCCTTTTCAAGTTCAAGGTCGGGGCGCAACCATCTGCGGAAAAGATCATTGACGGCGGCGGAAAAGAACCACCGAGAGGCGAGGGTCCTTTCAAAGGAGGTTTTCCCATAAAAGGAAATGAACGAAGCACCGTTCGTTTTTTGTGCGAGCAGGAATACCTTTTCCGAAAAAACAAAGCCCGAAAGATGATATTTGGAAAGGACATTTTCCGGGACATCGATCTTGTCTTCTTCCGGTGTCATGCCGAAGGACAAACCCAATCCGATGTGGGAAACGGGTTTATTCAGGTTATCCATAATCAGGATGGACTCCAGACCTGTCTGTCCGCCGGAGGAGAGATTGTAAAAATGACCGTTGGCGGAAAGAGTCTTTTCCAATACCGTGGTGTCAACGCCGTTCATGACCCTGCTGTTGCCCAGCATTATGCCATACAGTAATTCCTGTTGAAGAGCATGGACGATGGTCTCTTGTCTGCCGGATATTCCGCTGATCCGGAATAACGGGCTGGTCAGTAGTATCGCAAAAGCCACACCCGCAAACAAGGGTGTCAGAAAAAAAAGCTTTTTATAATGCGTACACTGCAAAGACGATGATTCTTCTTTCTTAAAAAGGCTTTTAAGTAGCATGTCGAACTCTGCTCAAGCCACCCTTCAGATTCTACACGGTGCGATTATCTGAAAATCATGACACAAATCAAGTTTCCCAGTTTCTGGACATGATTGCTGTGCTGTGTTATATTTCAGTCGTTGCGGAAACGCATTCTTGAAACATGAGCAGGTGAACCCATGAAACAGATCATTCAGTCGTTCCGGTCGGGCAAGATGGAGATCGCCGAGGTGCCGATGCCGCAGTGTCTGCCGGGCGGCGTGGTGGTGAAGGTGATCGCATCGCTCATTTCGGCGGGGACCGAGAAGATGCTGGTCGATTTCTCGCGCAAATCGCTGGTCGGCAAGGCACAGGAACGGCCCGATCTGGTGCGTCAGGTCCTCCGCAAAGCGAAACAGGAAGGCTATATCGCCACGATGAAGAAGGTGTTCAATAAGCTCGACACCCCTATTCCGCTCGGCTATTCGGCCGCCGGCATCGTCGTGGAGGTAGGCAACGAAGTGACCGATCTGACGGCGGGTGACCGGGTTGCTATCGCCGGGGCGGGGTATGCCAACCATGCCGAGTACGATTTTGTGCCGCGCAATCTGGTGAACAAGATACCCGACGGGGTAAGTTTCGAGGATGCCGCCTTCACGACGGTAGCGGCAATCGGTCTGCAGGGGATCCGGAAGGCGGCGCCGACTCTCGGGGAACGGGTGGGCGTGTTGGGGCTCGGACTCATCGGGCAGTTGACGGTGATGATGCTGAAAGGCAACGGCTGTAAGGTCATCGGCTTCGATCCCGATCCGGAAAAGGTGAAATTGGCGGCCGCGTCAGGGATAGATGTCGCCTGTGCCACCGATATCGAGAATGCGGCGCATGATTTCAGCGGCGGTTTTGGGCTCGACAGCGTCATCATCACGGCGGCGACCACGACCAATAAGCCGCTCATCACGGCGGGCGAGATAGTGAAACCGAAAGGAACGGTGGTGATGGTCGGGATGATGCCGATAGAGATCCCGCGCGATATTTACTACAAGAAGGAGCTCGATTTCCGGATGGCGACATCCTACGGGCCGGGACGTTACGATCCTACCTACGAGGAGATGGGGTGCGATTATCCCTTTTCCCATGTCCGCTGGACCGAGGGACGCAATATGCAGGCGGTGCTGGAGATGGTGGCTTCGGGCATCGTACGGACAGGACATCTGAAAACGCACCGGTTCGCTATCGCTGATGCGGAGCGGGCCTACGAAATGATAGAGACCGGGTCCGAGAAATACACGGCGGTCCTGTTGACCTACCCCGGCAATACGCCCGATGCGGTGATCCCTCCCCGCTCGGAGATACGGCTCAAACCGGCGGTGAAGAAAGAGGGCGCACTGCGGGTAGGATTCGTGGGATGCGGCAATTTCGCACAGGCGGTGCTGATCCCGGCGTTCCTGAAACATAAAGCGATACAGGCAGTGGCCATCGCGAGCAAGAGCGGATTCTCGGCCTATTCGGCGGGCAAGAAGTTCGGCGTCGAGACGGTCTATCCCGATATGGCGTCAATGCTGGAGAAAGAGTCACTTGATGCGGTGGTCATTTCGACCCGGCACGACCTGCATGCAGCACAGACGGTGGCGGCACTGGAAAAGAAAATAGCGGTATTCGTTGAAAAACCGCTCGCGCTGTCCGCTGAGGAACTGGAACGGGTGAAGCGGGCGCAACAACAGAGTGGCGCGATGCTACAAGTGGGTTTCAACCGACGTTTCTCACCGTTGGTGGAACGGATACGGGCCGAATTATCGGCGAAAACTCCCCTTTTGATAGATTATGCGGTCAATGCCGGGGTGATACCCAACGAGGTGTGGATACACGACCGGGCGGTCGGCGGCGGTCGCATCATCGGCGAAGTGTGCCATTTCATCGATCTGTGCGCGGCGTTCACCGGATCAACGGTGACCGAGGTGTTCGCCCGGTCGGTCGCACCCAAAGGATCGGGGTACCGTCCCGACGACAATCTTTCGATACTCCTGACCATGGCATCGGGCGATACGGCGGTGATCACCTATCATGCAATGGGCGGCGCTGCACTACCGAAGGAACGGATAACCCTCACGGCGGGGAACCGCAGTTTCGTGGTGGAGAATTTCAAAAGTTTGCACCGGTACGGTGATCGCCATACGGTTTCCGAATCGACGAGTCAGGAAAAGGGGTTCAACGAGGAGGTAGCAGCCTTTGTGGCAGGCGCGAAGAACGGAACGATGCCGATAGCAATAGAGTCTCTGTTCAACACGACCATGGCCACCTTCGCAATAGAGGAATCGTTGGCAAAAGGGGTGGCGGTGAAGGTGCTCGGATAATCGATGAAATACCTCCGCACACTTATCCATCTCAAGCCGGTACAGATCGTGGCGCTCATCCGCAAACGCATATTGGGCATCAACGGCGCGGTACGGTTGGCGCCGTTCCGCTTCGTTCCGGCGGCAGCACGGGTACCATTCCCAGCCACGCGGCGATCATGGGAGTCTGAGGACGACGGGTGGGCTTTTTCTTTTCTTAATAGGAAACACCGTTTCAGCGGGTGGAATATGGCGGAGGAGCCGCTGTGGCGCTTCCATCTGCACTATTTCGATTACTTGTTACAGAAAGGCATGGACCACGATACCGGGTTGGCCCTCATGCGGTCATGGGCCGATGAATACCTCGCAGGGAAGCAACGTTCCGATGCCTTGCATCCCTATGTCGCATCGCTACGCCTCATCAACTGGCTCAAATTCATGACCCTCCACCGGATCGAGGAGCCGGTGTTGCAAAAGGTCGTGGCAACCGATATTGTACGGGTCTGGCGTGGGTTGGAAACCGACCTGCAGGCGAATCACCTCTTCGCCGATCTGTGTGCGCTTCGTAT
>Ga0074195_1002728_pt1 | contig 18654 bp, 11 predicted proteins | sample EPASupsiteHSE623_FD_64525 | JGI IMG/M metagenome (GOLD analysis project Ga0074195, IMG submission 64525) | Bioremediated contaminated groundwater from EPA Superfund site, New Mexico - Sample HSE6-23 | ecosystem: Environmental > Aquatic > Deep subsurface > Groundwater > Contaminated ...
AGTTGTCGCATGGGATCGACCAGGCGATGGGTATTTTTAAATAAAATCAATCCTTCCTGATTTATTCCGTAACAGGCCTTTTGCTTCGCGGGCCGGATATCCAGATCAATTTCACTCCCTTCGCCTCAACCGCAACAGGATTATTGATCTGCAGAGATCCTTCCTCCTGATAACCTGCAATTTCAGGGATCCTGACATGAACTTCTTTTTCTTTCAGCCCGAGCTTTTCCCAATCGATTTCCAGATTAACCTTCACAGACTCACTCAGCCAGTTCCCGATGACCAGAAGCGCCGCGCCATCTTTCACGTACGAAGTTACAAACACATGATTATTATTTGTTCTCACAGGAGCATGATTTTCCCAGTATCCGATCATTTTTGACTTGGTAATATCAAATTCCTTCCATAAATTCCACATACCCCAATCTCCCCGCGGAACCATGGCATAAATCATTCCCCTTCCTTTGTTGATACTCCGGTGAAGCAACAACTCATTAATCACACCGAAAGGGACCCCGCTGACTTCAGAAAGCCAGAAATCTTCCGGCATCAGATCAAAGTTAAATCCTTCGCCGTACCAGGTTCTGTCAATATAGGGGTAGATCTCCAGGTACTGGTTTGCCGGCCCGCGTGTGAATGCATTATTGGAGTGCACATCGATCTGGCATTCACCAGGCTTGATCTCTTCCATGATCCGTCTCATCCGCTTTAATATCCGCCTGTCGTATGAGAAATCGTCGAGGTACAGTCCGTCAATGTCTATTTCTTTCAAAAGCCAGGCAAGTCCTTCGAGATAATAATTATACCACCTGGATTCTCCTGAATTCAGGATCGCTGCATCCACCACCCCGTCTCCCAGATGAGTATACCATTGCGGCTGATACCGGTTAACCAGATGTTCCTGCAGCCACTGGTATCCGCCTCCGTTCCCATCGGCCAGCACCTCTGTTCCGAGGCTGCGCAATGCCCAGATTTCCGTCAAATGGTTGCTGAGTTCCCTGACCGTATAATAAATTTTGACCTTACAGCCTTTTGCATGCCATTGATCCGTAATTCCCTTTAGTTTATCGTTGGCAATAAAAGGATAATTGATGTAAGGATTAAATTCATTGGCATGATGGATATTCATCACGTTAGCGCCGCTGTTCACCGTATTGGCATCCGGATTTGGGGTATGGACATACCGGTAATTAAACTGATCGTTTGCATGGTATTCCCTGACAGGTGTGATGATAAGCGCAAACTCGAAGGTGACCTGATCGCCGGGAGACATCGGCCTGTATCCACTGTACGCAGAGGCGGTGGTGACGCCGTTTTCCGTATCGATCCTGAAGCCGCCGTTCACACCGTTAAACCACGCTTCAGGATGACCAGGCTGATACAGGTTCAGCAACGGACCATGGTAGGAGCCTCCGCGCAATTCGCACTGGATCCCTCCTTTCGTGTTCCCCAGCCAAAAGCTGTCTTCCTCTCTTATCCAGCGTGATTTGTGGAATTCGGGCGTAAAGCCTCCCATTCTTCCCATTCCGATCATATACGTGGCCATTTCTCTTTTATAGGGTAATTCGAGCCGGATATCCTGCAGATGGATCTTTTCCTTTGCGCTCACCTGGCAGGAATAGCTCATCCTTCCGTCGAATTCAATTTCTCCGTTACACGTAAGCGTCAATGCTTCATTTTCTGAAACTGCTTGCCAGGCGACAATACCATTTTTCTTTTTTGTATAAGTGAATTTAACCGGTTTTAACGCCAGCAGCCTGTTGTCCGATTCAAACGCAAATTTTACCGGCGCTGCCAGAATTTCATTTTGCCAGGCTGTTATACCTGACGGAAATCCGTAATCATTGAGAACAATATCCCGTCCCAACAGAGAAATCAGCTTATCCCGAACCTGGATGTTTGTATACGGCCTGACCGGCTCATCGTTGATGCCAATTGTTGAATTCAACCACCGCAACCTGGAGTGTCTCCAGGGTTCTCCGTCTCCCCGGTCGGTCAGTAGCCGGTTTTCAATGGTCAGTACAACTTTAATTTCTTTTGTTTTTACATTTTCGGCTGCAACAGATACGAATCCGGTATACTCGCCCGGCTCAATGTTGGAGGGAACATCAATGCCAATCCACATAGGCTGAACTTTTCCTTTAGCAACATCAACGTTTACAACAAAAGGGTTGCCATCGATATCAACACCATCCGTGTTAAAACAGGTAAATTGCGCCGGGGAGATTTTAGTCCCCTTTGCATTGTCCAATCCTGAAAAATGAATAGTTACATTTTTCAGAGCAACTTTCGATGCAAATACTCCCAGCTGAAAAGCATAATACTCATTTCGCAAAGCCACGCCTTTGAACTCCGGAGAAGGTCCTTTTTGCAACCATACTGCAGGCAGCGCATCGGACATCCTGATAGGTCGGGACCGGTCTTCGGGAAATACCAGATAATCATTGTTCCATTGATCCAGGTATTCCGAGACCTCTGCTTTTGTTGCAATCACTTCCATCGGGTAGAAAGAATGAAACTCTGTTCTCGCCTGGATTTCTTCAACCTGACATTGTTGCAGGTGCGAAAGGTCCGGGGTGGATTGATCGTTGGTCAACCCGTTCCGTTGCAACCATCCCTCATCCGGGGCATCTTCTCTGGGCCAATAAGACCCTGCATGGTAATTATTCAATACGGGTTCATACGGCAGATAATAAAAGCAATATTTCCCGGGTTGTTTTACGGGGCCAAAAACAATATCGCATTCCTCCCCGCTTACTTTTATCCGGTAAAGATTTTTTACCTTTTCGCCGGTAGTTTCATTGACTATCATCAGATGCCTGGATTCCTGATCCGTATCGTGTCTTCGCCACAAATAATTCAGACGCACCGCATCAGCAGGTTTTTCAACGGTGATGACAGTGCGGTGATTTCCATACTTTTCTTCCCACGGTTCATTCGGAACAGTGTATTTAATCTGGGAATACAAGCCAATATCGAGTGATAAAAGAATGATTATTAATCCAACTATCCTGATTTTCATCTTCTGTTAATTTTGATTAGGTGGTTATAATACTATGGAGGCGCCAACGGTAAATCAGCACCTCCATAGTTCTCAGAAAAGTGAAGAGACAAATCAGTCTTCTTCAAGCCTGGCTACATTGACTTCCCAAATTTTCGAATCAATTTCATTGGCTGCAGTGACCTTGTATTTTCTCGTTGTTGAGAAATCACCAAGGACGCCTAAAACCGGTGCCCCGTCAACGGGTTCAATTCTTGCTCCGGGCGAAATTACCGCATATCCGGCCATGTTTGAAATATCAGCGATCGTCTTGACATGAATATCAACACGGTTCTGGTCCTTGTTTACGTCAATGACCGCCTTAAGATCAGGTGTAAATTCCACCCGGTCTACCGTATACTTAATTTCATTTCCATCGGCATCGCGAACAATCCTTTCTTCTTTAATCAGTACTCTCTTTTCAAAATTAAAATCGATAATATCGCATTCTTCATTGCTTGCCAAATCGTCGAGGCCCATCCTGCAGGAACTTATAAACAATGAACCTAAAAGGAGCAGGATGATCATTTTATATGTTTTCATTCTGTCAAAGATTTAAGAGTTATTAGATTCTTTTTATTCCCACCCGGGGTTCTGTGTTAATTTTGGATTCTTAATGATCTCATCAAAAGGTATCGGGAACCAGTACCGTTTCGGTGTCTGAAAATTATCCTGATAATGCGCCTGGGGAGAGGGCTCTATCGTGTAGGACATTCTGTTCATGGCAATCCTTATCCGTTTTTTAGGTCTGTTCAGTTCCGGGATCCCCACTTTGTCCTTTCTGGCCCAGCGAACAAGATCCCAATACCTGTGGCACTCGAAGGCCAGCTCCAGCCGACGTTCTCTTTTATAGTTTGCTTCAATATTGGCCGTGTTTGTTAAAGGAGGCAATCCTGCCCGGTCTCTGATTTTGTTCAGCGGAGCAAGCGCTTCGCTTTCTCTTCCTGAATAAATCAATGCTTCGGCGTAATTCAATAATACTTCGGCATACCGGAACATGATCCAGTGTACATCTGTGGGACCGGACGCATAATTTGGAATCTTGGTGGCCTGGTCTTTCATATATTTGAATTTAGCCGGATAATACCCGGTTTGAGACAAATGCTGTCCGTCGCCCGTAGCCAGGTAACCTAACGGATGGCCGACAGTCATGATCAGGCATTGCTTTGCGCCCGGATATTCAATATAAGTCGAATCATATAACACAGTTGCATAAAATCGTTTATCCCTGTTCAGCCACATGGCATGCGTACCCATTGCCGGAAAATTATCCGTGAATGTTTTGGATTCCTGCCATCTTCTGGCTACGCCATCATTGTCAACGACGAAATATTCGTCAACAAGATCCTGCGTCGGACATGCAGCGCCCCATCCGTAAATTTGTAAACCCCTGTTCGGATTCTGATGCAATTCAAGATAATGAGCCCGTTCAGGGTCCTTGAACTGCATCACCATTAAAACTTCCTTGCTTGTTTTATATGGTTCTCTTTTGTTAAATAATTCCCCGTAATCGGGATGCAGATCATAACCCAATTTCATGGCTTCCTCGCATGTTTTAGCTGCCTCCGTGTATTTTCCTGCATAGAGTTCCACTCTTGACTTCAGGCATAATGCGGCGCCTTTTGTTACCCGTCCCAGCTCACCTGCCGGCCATTCAACAGGCAGGGCATCTGCTGCCTTTTTCAGATCGGCAATGATAAAGTCATAGCATTCTTCTACTGTATTCCGGGGAAGATTGAGTTCATCATTCTGCGTTAACGGTTTGTCAATAATGGGTAAACCACCAAAGTACTTTACCTTTTGAGAATAGAAATAAGCCCTGAAAAAATAGGCCTGCGCGAGAAACAGCTCTTTCTTGCTTTCATCAATTGTTGTTGATTCGGGAATATTCTTAATGGCCACGTTGGCGTGGCGAATATCATCAAATGTAAATCCAAAATTATCAGCGCTGGTATAATTCCCTAAAGTGATGTTATGAATATCCATAAAAAAACCGCCGCAATGCTGTGCATTGTCAGACCAGCATTCTTCCGTTAACCTCTCTGTCACCCCTGTTACTATATTATTTCTTCCCCCGGGAATACCCAAATAATTATAAAGTCCGTTAATGTATGCTTCGATCAGCGCTTCATCATTCCAGACAGCTGCATCAGTCACCTTGTCATGCGGTTCCTTTTCAAGATAATCTTCACATGCAAAAAGTAAGGGCAGCGCCAGTGTAAAATATATCAAGAATCTTTTTTTCCGGCTTCGCCCGGGAAATTGCTCACGTTCAGCAAAACTCAAACGAGTTTGGCTTTGCTCTCTCTTATTCTCAATTTTCATATTACTTTTCATTAAAATGTTACATTTAATCCTAAGGAGTATACCTGCATCAGCGGATATCCTGAACCGGTATCGGATCCTAATTCAGGGTCTATAATTTCCAAATCGGTGATTGTGAAAAGATTCGTTCCGCTCAGATACATCCGGAGAGCCTGGATGTTTTTCGATTTAATCAGTTTATGTTTGAAATCGTAGCTAAGCTCAAGGTTTTTCAGTCTTAAATAAGACGCGTCTCTCAACCAGAAGTTGGAAGTCTCATAATTGTTTCCCGTCCTGTATTCTCCCTGCCGGGGATATTTTGCATCCGGATTATCAGGCGTCCACAGATTATCATGTTCCTTGTATGTGATACTGTGCATACCGGCGCGCAACTGTTCAGACAACATTTTGTTGTACCTGGTTGCCCCCACGAGCAATCCGCTAAGTCCGAATCCCTTGTATCCCGCACGAAATGTAAAACCCATCTGGATCTGCGGAAAGGTTGGTTTTCCCTGTCTTTTCTGATCATAACTGTCGATCTTTCCATCCCCGTTCAGATCCTTATATTTGATGTATCCGGGCTCCAGAAGATTATAGGACATATTCCTCGGCGAATTCATAACCTCCTCATAAGACTGATAATAACCGTTTGCAGACCAAATCACGCCATAGCTTGGTGATGCCTGGGTTTCTCTCCAATTAGGTATTTCCAGCCGTCCGGTATTTTCATCCATATATTCCCACAGAGAAGACCAATAAGAGAATGTATGACCTAATTCCAGATCGAAATTTCCTTTTTTCAGGAAATAGCTTAATTTATAATCGAACCCTCCTCTTCTTTGAATTCCTATATTTTCCTTAGGAAAGCTTTTACCCAGAAGTGTAGAAGACTGATCGGATCTGGACAACAGGATCCCGGTTGTTTTATTGTAGAAAAAGTCGATCTCCATCAATAATTTATTCTGAAACAATCCTGCTTCCATCCCGCCGTTAAACGATTTCGTCTCTTCCCACGTAATGTCAAAGCTCGGAAGTTCATTCTCGCTTGCACCCTTCACAATCGTCTGATTGCTACCCAGCACATAGGCATCACTAAGCGTATAGGTAGCCAGATAGGGGAAACTGACGCCCACGTTATCATTTCCGATCTTTCCGTACGAAAGCCTTATTTTCAAATTATTGACAATATCGGGAGAAATGAATGACTGGAAGAAAGGTTCTTCAGAAATACGATAACCGACCGCGATGGAAGGGAAGAATCCCCAACGATCTCCTTTGGGAAAATTCATGGACCCGTCATAGCGAAAATTGGTTTCCAGCAAATACTTCCCTTTGTAATCGTAGGTCAACCTGCCAACTATTCCCTGCCTGGCTTCCTCGTACTCATACCCGGTATTGGATTGACCTAAATTTTCACCCATGAATAACTGATCTAACGCAGAAGTGATATAATTTTTCTTGTAGGCATTAAACCACTGGCTGTTACTTTCATTCTGGGAATACACAAGCAAAGCAGAGACATTGTGATCGCCAAATGACCTCAAATATTGCATATGGGTTTCGAAATTAAGCGAATAACCGGAAGTATTGGTTTGCCTTAATTCAGGCTTTGAAAAAACATTACCTTCGGTGTCATCATATAAATCATACAAAGGCACATTCACATTCCAGTACTTGTCGAAATTATTGTAATAATCGTAGGCAGCAAGCGCTTTGACTGACAGTCCTTTAATGAATGGTATTTTTAATTCGAACTGTAAGCTTGAATTAAATCTTTTCCTGTCTTCCCTCAAATAACCATGAGCAGGATCCAGTTGCGCTTTGACATTATCATTCCCGCTTTGAGATGTATATTTTCCATTGGAGAACATCAGCGGCCTGGTACTGATTGCTCCGTATAAACGTTCCCAGATCTCTGCATCTCCTGCAGAAGGATAGTTTCCATCGCCATACTGGCCAAACATATCAAATGAAACTTTCAGATTGTCGTCCAGAAACCAGGAATCAAAATTAGAACGCAAGCTATAACGGTCATACTTTGTTATGGAAGTTTTGAACATTCCTTCCTGGTTGAAGTACCCGAAAGAGGCGTAAAAACTGGACCGCTTGTTCCCTCCCGAGAGAGAAAGGTTATGCTGGGTCTGCATGGCCGCATTTTTCAATAACTGCTCTCTGTAATTTTCATTTCCCCAGTTCCTGCCAATGATGACCTCGTCAGTGAGCCCGTCAGGATCAGTCCCGATTTTGTCAAAGTATTCCTGATTCCAGGTATCGGGAATACCAAGGGCGGTATTATACCTTCTGTCTCTGATCCATTTTTCCTTTACGCTCAGGAAATCCGGTTCACGCGTCGGCTTTTGAAACCCGACATAGGCATTATAATTAAGCTCAAGATCTTTTTTTTGTCCTCTTTTCGTGGTGACAAGTATAACACCATTTTGAGCCCGGGCGCCATATACGGCGGTTGCCGATGCATCTTTCAAAACACTTAATGACTCAATATCATTCGGATCTATCGAATTAAAGTCCCTGCCAATAATACCGTCTACGACCACAAGGGCTCCGCTTGCACCACGAATCCGTATTTCAGCCTGATCTTTCCCTGGATTTCCGCTGGGTTGACGGGTAATGACGCCTGCCAGTCTTCCGGTGACCAACTGCGACATATTAGTTGCCGGTATCGACTTAATTTCTTCAGGTTTTACTGTACTGACCGAACCTGTTAACGTTGATTTTTTCTGTGTGCCATATCCAATAGCGACCACTTCCTCCAGTCCGATCGTCTCTTCTTCAAGAACGACCTGAATACTGGTACGGCCATCAATTTTAATTTCCTGCGTTCTCATCCCCACGAACGATACGACAAGAGTAGCATCATCGGCAACATTGGTCAGGCTGAAATTACCGTTACTGTCGCTGACTGTTCCCTTTGATGCACCTTTTACCGCAATGGTAACTCCAGGCAAAGATTCTCCTAACGCGTTCTTCACTGACCCGGTAATCGTCAGGTTCTGAAGAGACAAACCCGGAAGATCACTCTGTGAATCCTGAAGAACAATGAGTCGTCCGTCAATTTTATAGGAAATAGTCGTTCCCATGAAAATTCCGGAAAGGATCTTTTCAATGTTCACATTTTCCATGTTCACATTCACTTTCCGCTCAACATCGATCACTTTGCTGCTGTAAAGAAAATAATAGTCCGACTGGTCCTCTATTTTCTGCAAAACATCTTTTATCGCAGCATTCTGAATTCTTAAGGAAAGAGTGGCTGTTTGCGACCAGGAAACAGCCGCAAGCGTCTGAAAAGCGCTTATCAACAGCAACAGATTAGTTAATTTCATGTAAAATAATGTTTTTCTCCACCACGGAGACCCCTCCGCGATAGCCAATTCTGACTTTTTTTTCATACATTTAAAGCGTTAGATTATTTACTCTAATTATTGAGCTGGTGGTGAATGTGCAAGATTCCCGCCGGCTCTTCTTTTATTTTCTCATCATATAAACGATCATTTTAGCATTATCTGAATTCCTGTGTTTCTCAATCCGGTATGTAACCGGCAAAGCATAAGCAATATGTTCCAGCGTTTGCTCGACTTTTTCGTTTTCAAGAGTCGCTGTGAGCTTGAAATCCCTTAATTCCTGATCCTGAATGACAATGTCTGCATTATACCAGCGGCTCAACTTGAGCATAGCCACAGGAAAAGACTCATCCTTTAAGATCAGCCTTCCTTCGATCCATGAAGAGTAAATAAGAGGATCTACTTTCCGGTTAAAGAACCGGTCATCCGAATTGCTGTACTGGACCTGTTCACCCGGTATCATGGTAATTTGCCGGTCACCTTTCACAAGCCTGATCTTTCCCTCCGACAGTGTTGCTTCGAAATACTGATCGCTGCAGTATGCCCTGAGATTAAATGACGTTCCGGTAACCACGGTATTAACCATTGGATTTTCAACGATAAACGGCCTTTCCGGATCTGCGGCAACCTCAAAATAAGCCTCACCGTCAACAAAAACATGCCGTTCATTCTTCACGAACTTTTCCGGATACCGGATCAAGGTACCATCATTAAGCCATACCCTGGTCCCATCTTCCAGTTGAATCTTCATTCGGGTGCCTGGCTTGGTGATCAGTTCTTTTTCAGTATACCGTGAAGTACCTGTCACTGAATGATAAACAGAAAAAAGCAGTATCGCCGAAGTGATCAGTGCCGGGAGAATCAGGACAGCTGCAATCCGGTAAAACAGAGGAATGACCCTGCGCGTTTGCCGCTCAGGAATAAAATTCGCTTTATTCCGTCGGTGAATGTTGATTTGATGGTGAATCCGGCCAAGCATTTTATCATAATCGGGAATGCCCTTTTTAAATGAAATCCGGTTTTCGGCCCACACTGAGCCGAGCATTTCCCTTGCCTGTTGTTCATTTTCAGGATCTGTCAGCCATTTCCTCACTTCTTCATAATCAGGAGTGACTGAATTTTCTTTTAAATATTTAATCAACCTAAGGAAATCCATTTTGGTCCTGTTTAGCAGCTATACGAAACAAAACCGCCCCGGCACCTATTCAATATTCCTGTTTTTTCCCGAAAACAAAATAAAAAAGTACAAAAGCCCGGAAACGCCATCCGAGCCAAGTCGCCTTTTTAATGCTTTCAGCGCCGAATTCATCTGGTTTTCAACTGTTTTAACCGAAATATTCAACTGTTCCGCGATTTCCCTGTTGGTCAGCCCCTGTTCTCTGCTCAGTTTAAAAATCAACTTCCTTCGTTCAGGAAAACTGTTGATGATTTCCTTTACCGCTGATTCCTGACTTTCAAATTCAACCAGGTACTCGGTTTCGTTCGAAGAATATGGTTTTGATGAAGTAAACAATTCGATCCTTTTCCTTTCTGCCTTTTCCTTTCTCAGATACGAAATGGTTTCATTATACGTGATCCGGAACAAAAACGACTTAAAAGAAAAATGCTCATCGATCAGCATCCGTTTTTCCCAGATCTTCACAAATACGGTCTGTGTGATTTCCTCTGCAATGAAAGAATCTTTTGAAATACTGAAAACAAACGCAAAAATACTTTCAGCATACTTGCTGAATAATTTGTCAAAAGCGTGGTAATCATCCTGCTTCAGACAAATAATATAATCCTGATCAGATTTCAATTGCATGTGTTTAGTCAGATGTCAAAAATAGGCAAACCATCGAAATATTCATATACTCTGATCAAAACCAAAGCTTCGGTAACTTCTTTCCTGCGTTGTTCACGCTTGTAATTTTGTAAAAAAAGTATCTTAACTTTCGTTAACGCTATTTGACTCGGCTTAACTTTTCCCCGTTGTATCTTTGTATCGTAAGCAAGAAGCAGATTTTTTTTCATAGTTTTTTTTCATAGATTTGAGTTGGTTAAAGGGAAAAGGATGGTACGCAAGCCATCCTTTTTTTTTGGTGGGTTGTTTGTGTGAACTTAAATTCGTTTTTTTGTGTTATTCGAAATTAACCTAAAATGCATCCTATGCTCAAACGAAATCTTATAAACCTGACATTGATTATGTTCATGGTTTCGTCTGTACTGGCACAGTCTCCCGCTCTTCGTTTTAAAACTGACAAAACGTTTAAAATCGCGCAGTTCACCGATACGCACATCAAGCCCGAAGACCCGAAATCGGAAGCTGCGTTTAAGACGATTAATGAAGTGCTCGAAAAAGAAAAACCCGACCTGGTGGTCTTCACGGGCGACGTAGTGACCGGCAAGCCGGTTGAAAAAGGCTGGCAAATGGTCACTAAGCCCGTTATTGACCGCAAAATTCCTTTCGCCGTCGTATTCGGGAACCATGATGACGAACAAGGGCTGAGCCGCGCCCAGCTCTCCGACCTGCTTGTTAAATTGCCGGGCTGCCTGTTCGTCCCGAAAGTTCAGGACGTGTTTGGATATGGCAATTATGTGCTCGAAGTGAAATCGTCAACCGGCAATGCCAGCAGTGCCCTGCTCTACTGCATGGATTCGAACGCTTACAGCCCCATGAAGGATGTGGTTGATGGCTATGGCTGGTTCCATGAAGACCAAATCGACTGGTACCGCGAACAAAGTAAGAAGCAGGCTGCCGTTAACGGAAAAGTCCTGCCGGCGCTGGCTTTTTTTCATATCCCCCTGCCTGAATATGCCGAAGCCTACAAAAACGAAAAAAATCCGGCTGTTGGAGTCCGGCTGGAAAATGAATGCGCTCCCAGGGTCAATTCCGGAATGTACCTGGCCATGCTCGAATGTGGCGACGTGATGGGCACTTTTGTCGGACACGACCATGTCAATGACTACGTTGCTTACCTGAATGGAATCGCCCTGGCTTACGGCCGCTTCACAGGGGGCAAAACAACCTACAGCGAATTGCCAAACGGAGGAAGGATCATTGAGCTCTCCGAAGGGGAACGGGCATTCAAAACATGGATCCGCACCGGCGAAGGCGACGTGTTGCTCCCGGTCAGCTTTCCTTCCGATTTTCAGCCAAAAAAATAGCTGTCAACGAATTATTAACGTTCCTTAACCTTGTTTGACTGCGATTAACGATTCTGCCGCTTATCTTTGCAGCAGGGATTACAAGTAAAAAGAATCGTTTTTTTTCATAGTTTTAGAGTTGGTTGAGGAGAAAAGGATGGTATGGAGGCCATCCTTTTTTATGAGATGCCGCCTGCAGAAATCTCTTTTATTATATTATTCCTATTTGATGAAGGCCATTCACAGCCATTAATAGCTTTTCCCGGATCTTATTTTATCTTTGTTAGTCAATCAAAGCCAAGGTATGTACGTCGTTGATCCCCTTCGGAACATGGAGGACGAAGCTTCTCTTTTAGCTCGCTTTTTAAAAGGAGACGATACTGCTTTTGCCCTGATCTACCGGAAATATGCAAACCCCTTATTATCGTACGGCATGGGATTGGGCTTCGACAGGGAAACACTGAAAGATGCCATTCACGACGTATTTTGCAAGCTGTATGCCAATAAAAGCTTTCTTGGGAACATCAAAAGTCTTAAGTCATACCTCTTCAAATCACTGCGAAACAAGCTCATCAACATTCATAAGGCGCAAACCGACAGGATCGACATCGACGGGAATGAATCTCATTTTACAGTGAAAGTGACCGTTCTCGATGAACTGATCCGGGATGAAGACCGGATACAGATCCAAAACGGCGTTGAAAAATACCTCAATTGTCTGACCAGCAGACAAAGGGAGGCTGTTTACCTTCGTTTTATCCAGGACCTGGACTATGAAGAAATTGCTGTATTATTGGATATGAGTCCCCATGGGGTCAGAAAATTGACCTCCCGGGCAATCATCCGGATCCGTGAGCATAACAAATTGCTGCTATTTCTCCTGTTTCATTTACAATCGCTGCATTTATAAATTAATTTACTTCCATTCTTATTTTTTTTCAAAAAAATGGGGACAAAAAAATAATTGATCTGTCTTATAAGCATGACAGACAAAAATTATTCGAAATTTAATGCCTCCGACTTTGCCGCGGATGACTTTTTTCTTAAATGGAGAATGGCCGCTGATAAAGAATCGGACCGGTTCTGGACAAACTTTATTGAATCGAATCCCTGGAAAAAGGACGACATCCTTTCAGCCATCCGGATCATTAATTCCGTGCGGATCAATGACTACCAGTTTACGCAGGATGAATTGCTGACCGAATGGACACGAATCAATCATTCTATCAAAAAAAAGGGCGTAGGTCGAAAAAGATTGGTTTATACTTTGTCTATCGCATCGTCACTGACTTTGTTGCTGATCGTTTCTTATTTTTCCTTTTTTACAAAGCCGGCGCCGGATAAACTCATAACAGTAACCCAACCGGGGAATAAGGAGATCCAACTCACCCTTCCCGATCAGAGTTCAGTCACGTTTGGTGAAAATGCAGACATTATCTACGATCAGGAAGGTAATATTACCGTCACAACGGCGAAGAAAAAAGAACTGCTCACCACCGGAGCAGTCAAAGGAGCTTTACAAATGAACAAGCTGATTGTTCCCCCCGGCAAAATTTCCTCACTTACGCTTTCAGACGGCAGTAAAATATGGATTAATTCAGGAACTGTATTGGAATTCCCTTCTGTTTTCGAAGATCATCAGCGCAAAATAAAGATAGACGGTGAAATCTATATTGAGGTGTCCCGTAACGAAAAGAATCCCTTTATTGTAAGCACTTCTTCCTTTCTCGTGAAGGTACTGGGAACCAAATTCAATGTTTCCGCTTACAACGAAGACCCTGTCCAACGGATCGTCCTGGTCCGGGGATCGGTCGAAGTGAAAATGAAATCGGGCGATCCGGTCAAACTGGAACCCGACGAAATGCTTTCACTCTCGGAAACCGGCTTTCATTCGGAGAAGGTCGATGTCTACGATTACATATCATGGAAAGACGGTATTTTTAGGTTTACCGGCGAACCTCTCGAACGCATTCTGACCCGTCTCTCACGACATTACGATGTGCCGATTACCTGCGATGATGATGCCAAAAGGATACAGGTTACAGGTAAGCTGGCTTTATTCGACGACCTGACAACCGTGCTGGACAATATCACGGTAATCCTTCCGGTCACCTACGAAAGAGAAAACAACAAAATAATAATCAGTAAAAAATAACAAGACGCCTATGACATAAGCACATTTTCGGGATAAAAAAGCCGGATAATACCTCACATATCATCCGGCTTAACTACCAGTCCACTTTTTCTGAAGTAGAACTAATAATATCATTTACAAATGTATGAAACAAAATGAATATGTAAAACGCATATTTGCGGATAACCTTTTCCATATCTTTAAAGTGATGCGAATAGTGCTTGTTTTAATTTTTTGGAGTGTTTCAGGTGCATTTTCGAATACCTGGTCTCAAAAGACAGTCTTCTCGTTCGATTTTAAAGAAAAATCGATCAAAGAGATTTTTAATGCCATTGAGGAAAGAAGCGAATTTGTTTTCCTGTTTGCCAATGACATTGCCGAAGATCTGGAGCAACGGGTCAATGTCCGCGTGGAAGCTTCAACGGTCGACAAGATACTGGATGAAGCGTTTAAACCAACCAATCTGACCTATAAGATCAAAGACCGGCAGGTGCTCATCACCCGGAAAAACCAACAGGAACCCCGGCATTTCAAGGAGCAGTTGCAGCAAACTCCAAAGACCCTGATTGAGGGAAAAGTCACGAACACTGAAAAGGAACCTCTTCCCGGAGCCACGGTCGTTCTAAAATCGAATACCCTCAAGGGAACGGTTACCGACGCAAATGGTGAATTTTCTATTTTTGTAGCTGATCCGTCCGAAACGCTGGTCATCTCCTTTATCGGGATGAAAACACAGGAAGTGAAAGCGGGACAGGGAATAACATTATTACAGGTCGTTCTGGAAAATCTGGTCACGGACCTTTCGGAAGTGGTCGCAACCGGCTATTTTAACAGGAAGAAAGAAGATTTTACAGGCTCAGCTGTCAGTCTATCGGCCAACGAGCTTAAAACGGTCAGTCCCGCGGACCTCTTTCAAAGCATTGAAGCTTTCGACCCGTCATTCAAAATACAGGAAAATAATCTGTTAGGCTCAAACCCCAATCGTCTGCCCAACATCAACGTCAGGGGTACTTCATCTATCCCCTCCTCCGGAACGGAAATACTCCGCCGCGACAATATTTCCAGTAATGTAAATATGCCGACCTTTATTCTGGATGGTTATGAAGTGAGCGTCGAAAAGATCTATGACCTGGATATGAACCGGATCGCATCAATTACCCTGCTGAAGGATGCCGCTGCTACGGCGATTTACGGTTCCAGGGCAGCCAACGGCGTTCTGGTGATCACCACCGTGACTCCCGAAGAAGGGAAACTCCGTGTCTCGTATAATTTTGACCTCAGCCTGAATGTAACGGATCTGTCATCCTACAAAGTCCTGAATGCTGCTGACAAATTGGAATATGAGCGTCTCGCGGGACTCTATGATTACGATAACGCATTAAGCCAGGATGAGCTTGATGAAGCTTATTACCGGAAAAAATATAATGTGGTGAGCGGGGTCGATACCTACTGGCTTTCTCAACCGATTGAAGACGCCGTAGGGCATAAACACTCCCTGTACATTGACGGAGGCACCGAAACGATCCGTTACGGCATCAGCTTTCAGTACCAAAATACTCCCGGTGTGATGCAGGAATCCAAAAGAGACCGGTATGGGATCGGCGCTGACCTTTCCTACAACCTGAACGGTAAATTCCTCTTTAAGAATACACTGTCCGTCTCCCAGGTCAAAGCAGCTGAATCTCCTTACGGAAGTTTCAGCAATTACGTCAGGATGAATCCCTACTACCCGATGTCCGGTGAAAACGGAGAAATTATCCGGGAAATTGACTCCTGGACCGACCGCAGCGGAGAAGGATCTTCGCTGAATACAGAAGTCGTGCTGAATCCCTTGTACGAAGGAACCTTGAACAGTTTCAACGAATCGACCTATCTGGAAGTGATCGATGCGTTCAGCGTGGAGTGGAACATGACTTCTGAATTGCGTGTGAGAGGGCTTGTGAGCCTGAATAAAAAAGTATCGGAGGCTGACAACTTCCTTTCACCACTAAGCAATACGTATTATTTTTACGCGACCAAAGATCTGTCAGACCGGGGGCAGTATGACTTTCAGAGTTCGGACGAGGTCACCGTCGACGGGAATGTCACTATGACCTACAGTAAAGGCTTCAACGACCATTTTATCAATCTGGCTCTGGGAGCCAATATCAGGGAGTATAACTACGATACCAAACTGATCTCAGCCACCGGGTTTACCAATGACAGGTTTACGAACATCGGCTTTGCCAAAAGCTATAAGGAAGATTCGTCGCCCGGCAGCAGTTCAAGCACCGAACGACTGTTCGGCTCTTTCCTGAGCCTGAACTATTCCTATCTCAATAAATATTTACTCGATCTGTCGGTCAGAGCCGACGGCTCTTCAAAATTTGGTTCCGACAATAAGGTTGCACCGTTCTGGGCCCTCGGTCTTGGCTGGAACCTGCATCATGAAGAATTCATGAAGTCGCAGAAGCTGATCAGTCAGTTGAAACTGAAAGCCAATACCGGCTTAACCGGATCGGTTTCATTCAGCCCGTACATGTCCAATACGCTTTATGAATATTACAAGGACAACTGGTACTCGACCGGTGTAGGCGCCATTGTGAATCAATACGGAAATGAAAGCCTGAAATGGCAACGTACCCGCAATTACGATTTTGGCGTGGATCTGGGCCTTCTGAACGACAGGATCTATTTATCGGGCCGCTACTATCACAAGCTGACCGAAGATATGCTCACCGACATCACCCTGCCGCCTTCAACCGGATTTTCTTCTTACAAGGAAAACCTGGGAGACATGAAAAACGAAGGTGTTGAATTCAACACGAAAATCAATGTTTTAAAGACAAAAGACTGGTCGGTTAACCTGACGGGAAACTTCATCCGAAACAAAAACGAACTGGTCAGGATTTCCAATTCGCTGAAGCAGATGAACGAAGAAGCCGATGAGGCACAGACCGGCGATGATTATAAAGGCGTGCCGCTGGTACGGTACAATGAAGGGCAATCGCTAAACACGATCTATGCTGTGCGTTCACTGGGTATCGATCCCGAAAACGGCAAGGAGATCTATCTGAAAAAAGACGGCTCGCGCACGTACGTGTGGGATGTAGACGACATTGTCCCCATTCGCGACGGGACTCCAGCCCTGGAAGGGTATTTCGGCGGAAGTGTCTACTATAAAGGCTTCTTGCTGAACTGCACGTTTTATACGCGTTTTGGCGGCTACGTTTATAATCAGACATTGGTTGACCGGGTCGAAAATGCCGATCCCCGTTATAACGTGGACCGGCGTGCCATGGAACACCGATGGAAAGAGCCGGGCGATGTAGCACTGTATAAAAACATAGCCGATCAGGGAACGACTTACGTCACTGAACGCTTTATCCAGAAAGACAATGTACTGGAACTGAATTCGGTTTACCTGTCGTACGACTTTAACGGTGATCTTCTGAAAAAAATGCACCTGAAAAACCTGCGGACCGCTGTCACAATGAATAATGTATGGCGAACTTCGTCTGTGGCTGTTGAACGGGGTATTGATTATCCGTTTGCCCGGACGTTTACTTTTTCCATTCAGACCACCTTTTAATGCCTGTCATGATGAAGAATCTTATCTATACTATCCTGTTCCTGTTCATCCTGTCCTCGTGCAACGAATGGCTGGATGTACAACCCGAAGCATCCGTGAGCGACGATGATTTGTTCAATACGGAGGAAGGCTTTTACGAAGCCCTCAACGGCGTTTATACCCGTTGCGCGCAGGCTGATCTTTACGGCGGTGAATTCACGGTAGGCCTTCCCGAGGTGATGGCCCAGAACTATACGAACAGCGTGTACGATTATACCGACTACATGAAAACGTCGGTCTTCGACTATACCGATCCTACTTTCAAAAGCAAGCGCGATGGCATCTGGAAGGCAGCCTATCATGCCATTACCAATTGCAATCTGATCCTGGAGAACATCGATCTTAAAAAGGATGTATTAAGCGACGGGATGTACGAACTGATCAAAGGAGAGGCGCTTGCTTTGAGGGCATACCTTCACTTCGATCTGCTCCGCTTCTTTGCATGGTCGTACCGCGAAGGCGCTTCGAAAGACGCCATTCCTTATGTCGATTCATACAGCAACAAGGTAACACCCCTTTCGACCGTTGAAGAAGTGATCACAAAGGCGCTGGCCGATCTGAATGAAGCCAAAACACTGATGGCGGAAACTGATCCGATCCTGAATGCGGCTTATGTCGTGGGTTACACGGACTCAGAAGAGGCAACCGAAGAAGATCACAGAAACCTGTTCCTCCAAAACCGAAGGCACCGGATGAATTATTATGCCGTTTGCGGGGAACTGGCCAGAGTGAATTTATATAAAGGTGATCATACACAGGCCCTGGCCAATGCACTCGAAGTAATCAATTCCGCAAAGTTCCCGTGGACCCTTCCTGCCGACTTTCTGGAATCGGACATCACGCTGAAAGACCGGATCATGTACAATGAACTGGTATTCGGATGGTATGCCGAAGCGCAGACTACCAATCTGTATAATCGCTTCAGCTCAGCCACAACCGGCCTTTTTATCGGTTACGATGCAGGAAGATCACTTTACGAAGTAGGCAGCGTCGGTGCAGAAGACTATCGCTTCAAGGGCTGGTTTACCCAGGTCAGCGACTCGGACGGACCGCGATACCAGATCCAGAAATACATGCGTGA
>Ga0074195_1002730_pt1 | contig 18638 bp, 17 predicted proteins | sample EPASupsiteHSE623_FD_64525 | JGI IMG/M metagenome (GOLD analysis project Ga0074195, IMG submission 64525) | Bioremediated contaminated groundwater from EPA Superfund site, New Mexico - Sample HSE6-23 | ecosystem: Environmental > Aquatic > Deep subsurface > Groundwater > Contaminated ...
CAAGGAAAAAATGATCAGTGCCTTGCGTCGGCTGCAAGCCCACCAGGAACCTTCCCATCTGCCCGATCAGGTGGCGGCTTTTGGCATCAGGCCCAAAGCCGGTGGCATGGCCTTACTTTTCAGAAGTCATCCACCGCTCGATGATCGGATCAAAGCGCTGCAAAATGCCAACTGAAGAAAATGGCTGAACCTGTCGGCCGTGGTCTCGTCATTTTGCAAAAGGCTCCAGAGAAAGGAAAAATGGCTACCTTTGAATTCGACGGCGACGAAGATGATACCGAGGAATACTATCTGGTGGCTGAAGAAGGGTCCGTCGATGACGACAGCTACGGGATGTTTATTGATTCATTCCATGGTCATCGTGCGTACCACCGGCGCTACACGCAGGCCTAGCGCTCTTACAGTGAATGGGAAGCGAACACCGTGTCTGGATGAAGCGGAAAGCCGAAATGGCACGCAATGCGTTGTTATTGAAATCATTCATTGAGTGGGAATGCTCTAAGCAAAAACACACATCATTCTAAGCGAAGTTGCTCGATAGATAGATAACAACAAAGAGGTGCATAACATGGCAAAAAAATCGTCTTTAACGCCTGTAGAGACCCAAAATAATGCCGGGAAAAAATCGACAAGTAGATTTGTCCTTAAAGAGGTTAATGGCAAGATTGTCAAAAGCCCTGTAAAAATATCTAAGGTGAAAATGGGCATTATTGTACCTGAAAAATTGTACCTCAGATTAAAGGCTCAATCAACCGTGCGGAATGAAACCATGGCGGCCATTGTCGCAAGGGCATTAGAAAATGAATTGTCAGCACTGGAGAAGGCAACTACTTAAGGGGTTTTTGAAAATTAAATGCAGCAATTTGCGACCAGCTATCAAGAACCACGTCTCGGTGGATGTGAAATTCAAGCTGATTCGGGGCTATGCGGTGACGGACGCAGCCTCCATGCCCAGGTACGCGTTTGCCGGATGAACCAAAAAAAAGTCCTGCCAACCCCAAGATGATCTCGGGATTGAACAGGACTTAATGTGGGGCTCTAAGGTTGGTCGGTAAAAATGCAGGTAAATCAGGTGGTTCTCGTCAAGTTTTAAAAGCTGATAACACCGGCGGAGATGGCGGTGGCGGCTGCTTCACCTGAGGTCACGCCGACCAAGATTACAGCACTATCTGTCGTTGCACCAATGTTGGCGTTGGCATCCCAGATGAGTAGCGAGTCAGGACCAGCTGCAGCTGTTGTGAACAGCCCTGTTTGAGAGTTATAGCTGCCAGAAACTATACTAGCCTGATTGTCCAACACGATCCCCGTGCCGTCGTTGTTGTTAGCGCTGAAGGCAGTGATTGTCGCGTTGCCCAAATTAATGATATCGCCTGAAGTAATATCGGTAATTACCTCGGCCGCACCATCGACACCCGCTTTGTAGCCAACCGTGTTGCCAGCATTAACGGTCATTGAAGTGTTGGCGACGAACGCAACGCCTGTGGAGTTAGCCTCGGAAACAAGGGCATCGTCATTCACTGCTCCAATAAACATCGCAGTCAATGTGAAGCCACCATCTTCCTCGTTAACGTCAGTCAAGGTGATCGCACCATCCACGGATGTAGCATCGACAGTGGCATCGGCGTTGACCAGCGCGGCCAGGCCAGAGGCAACAGTAGCCACTGTATCGCCGGCAGCAGCCGTGTAGGAATACGTTGCGGCAGCGCCGCTAAAAGTTGTTACGGTTGCTGAATAAATGTCGCCTTCCGCTGGTGTGCCTTCAATTGTGAGTGTACTTACTTGCAGATGGTCTGCAGTAGGGGCGTCTGCCTCGGCTGTCGCCAGGGTGGTCAATGTGCCAATAACACCGGAAGCTGACAAAGCTAGGGTGCCATTAGTGGAAAATGTGACAACTCCACTACTGGGACTAAGGGCGGTCAGGCCGTCTATGGCACCCGCATTGCTGAATGCGGCCACAACATCATTGGCGATGGCATCAAGACTAGCTGCGTTGGTGAGAGACACCAATTTTGCCCCTGAAATATTATTCAAGGTATAGTTCACCGTAATCGTTTCATCGCCATCATGGGTTCCATCTGCAGTGAAGCCAATCTGTTCAGCATCGGCAGAGGCAGTGGGCGTGTCGACAACCATCGTCGAAGTAACGTTGTAATTGACGGTGTCATTCCCCGCACCGGTCGTGATTTTATCAGCTCCAGCACTCCCGACTAATACGTCATTCCCTTCACCGCCATTCAGGGTGTCGTTACCATTTCCACCCATAATGAGATTATCTAGGCTGTTCCCGTTGCCGACGAAATTGCCCATTCCAACGTATTCGAGGTTTTCCAAATTGCTCCCCAGGGTATATCTTACCAGAGAAGTCCTAACAGTATCTATACCTTGGTCAGCGCTCTCAATGATCTTGTCAGGGATGGAATCTATTACGTAAGTGTCATTCCCTTCGCCACCGGTCATGATATCGCCACCGAGGCCTCCATCTAACAAATCATCGCCCAGCCCACCAAGCAAAGTATCAACGCCGTTGCCACCATAGAGGGTGTCGGCTCCATCGTCACCGTTCAGGATATCGTTGCCATTATCACCATAGAGGATATCGTCATCAAGACCACCATAGAGAACATCTTTGGCATTGCCGCCATATAGAGTATCGTTACCGTCATCTCCATACAACGTATCGATCCCGTTGCCACCACTTAGGGCATCATTGCCGCCCAATCCATGCACCGTATCGTTACCGACTGTTCCGTTAAAGGTGTCATCGTTTTCCGTTGGGGTAAAACCCTGCGGAAGAGGATTGTTTCCACCTTTGTTTCCACCTTTGGGCATGTCTAACCTCCTGTGAGTACAAATTTTATTTGCCAGAGAGATGAAATGGCCTATCCTTCTGCAGGAAGACGGGCCACCAACCCTAAATCCTCAGTTGAGCATAGCCTAACCATATTTCGATAGCTTAAAAACGATTTCCAGACGGCATAAAGGTAATTCGGCAATTACAATATCGTAATAATGGTCGATTGTGCCTTCAGCTTTGTCCTGTGAAACACTTTTCTGGCGTTAAGAAGTCATCGCAACGTATTGACCACACTATCAATACTCAATGAGTACGATGACGAGCGCAAAGAACCGTGCCCTAATTTTTTAAGCAATAATCGAACCTAAAACCCATCGGTCCGCTTGTTTTTTCTGAATCCGCTAGGTCCTCTGGTACCCGGGAACGCCTTCCTTGATGAGATTTTCGGCCAATATCAGGCAAGGGAGCAAATTAGAGGCAAGGGGAAAGGTTATTCGGAAAGCCGCTTCGAAAGCCTACTGTACGTTTCCTTCAGTTCTTCACCAATGATTTTGGCTTTGGAGATAAATTCCTCCGAAGTATCAACCGCATCATCAGCTATCTGAGACGCTTTATCTTTGAGCTGATTCCATTTCCCTTCCGCGTCCTCAAGCTCTTCTTTCGCGTCCATGGAGGCGAGATGGGCTTTCAGCTTAAGGTTGTCTCTTTCAGTTTTTAGCCTGTCTATCAGGTTGCTGAACTCTTCTTTGATTTCCATGGATAACCTCTTTCACCGGTTAAAGATTGATCTTGGGTAACAATATAAACAGAATAAAGTCCCCTGCTTGGTATTTGATGCGGCGCCTTTCTTTTTAGCGCGTCAGGATCAGGGCGCTCGATGCAGGGCATGCGGTTTTCCTCATGGTTGCGAGAGAAACGAGTTGATTTCATCGTAGGAGATGATCTGAATTTTGGCCTCCATGTTCAGCGAGCGGACCTTGGTTGGCGGGATGGTTCCCTGCCGGATGGGCACCAGTTGCGGCTTGTCCTCATCGACAAAGACGATGATGGCCGGCGCCCGGACCGTATCTTCCAGGCGAAATCCCTGGAGTTTGGTGGTGTTTTTGTCCACGATTACTTCGTTGCCTTGTAGTGTCAACATGGGATGTTCCTTTTTGCTGGTCTGATTCGATCATGCCGGCCGGGCCGTCTGCCGGCGCCCTGGTCCTGTCCGCGGGCGGACATGGGACCATGATACGCCATCCGGCCATTCTTGCACACCTCCAAGTGGCGCGCGGTGCCGGAAAGCAGCCTGGGCGCCGCAGAGGAGGTGCGGAAAGGGCTGAGGGCATCCAGCTGCACAATCTCTGCGAAGAGTGCTTCAATTGCATTTTAGTAATGACCGGAGCGTTTTTGCCGCGTATTATAGACAGAAGCCACATGCACATCTTTCCGGAGCCGCGGGTGGTTACCGCACCGGCTCAGCGGAAGATTCACTCCCGGCTGGAGGTTCTCGGAATGAACAGCGCGGAACTGGACGCTTCACGGGCACGCTATTTCGACCTCTATCACTTTGCCCCGGTAGGGTATCTGACGCTCACCGCGGCCGGTCTCATCCTGGAGGCCAATCTCACCGCCACCACCCTGCTGGGCGCCAGCACGGAAGCGCTTTCCCGCCAGCCGTTTTCCCGTTTCGTCGCCGCGGAAGGGGACACCCCCGCCGTTCTTGAGATCCTTGAGAGGGCTGATCGCCCCGAGGATGGTTGTGCGCCCCATCTGTGCGAATTGCGGATGATGCGGGCGGATGGCTCGGTTTTTTGGGCGCACGCGGTGGTTACGACCTTGCAGCAAATCGACGGCCTGACTGTTCGCCGGGTTGCCTTGAGCGACATCTCCGCCCGCAAGCAGGCCGAAGAGGCCTTACGGGAAAGCGAGGAGCGGTATCGTCTCCTGTTTGAATCGGCGGTGGATGCCCTTTTTCTTGTCGACACCACGACCTTCCGCATCGTCAAGGCCAACAGGAGGGCCTCGGAACAGTACGGCTACGATCAGGAGGAGCTGCCCGGCAAGAAGAGCATCGACCTTTTCGCGGAATCGGCACAGACGGTGCAACTCATTGAGGAGGCCCTGGCCAACCCCGAGAGGATCGTTCATGCCCCCATCCGGTGCCACCGCAAAAAAGACGGGACCGTCTTTCCAGTCGAGATAACCGGCCGGGCCATACCGTTGGCAGGGCAACAGGTCGTTTTCGTGGCAGCCCGCGACATCACCAGGCGGAAGCGGATCGAGGCGATCATGGCGGCTCGCCTGCGCCTGCTGCGGTCGGCAGATGGCCAGACCCTTGTCGAACTGCTGCAAGCCACCATCGACGAGGCCGAGGCGCTGACCGGCAGCCGGATCGGGTTCTATCATTTTCTGGAGGCGGATCAGGTCACCCTGTCCCTGCAAGCCTGGTCGACCCGCACCATGGCGCACGAGTGCAAGGCCCATGGGGCCGGGCTGCATTATCACGTCAGCCAGGCCGGCGTCTGGACCGATTGTCTCCGCGAGCGCCAGGCCGTCATCCATAACGATTATGCCGCTCTGCCCCACCGCAAGGGGATGCCGCCGGGCCATGCCCTGGTTGTGCGCCAACTGGTCGTCCCGGTCGTGCGCGGCGAGAACGTCATGGCTCTTCTCGGCGTGGGGAACAAACCGGAGGGGTACACCGCGCACGATGTCGAGGCAGTGACCGCGTTGGCCGATCTGGCCTGGGACATTGCCGAGCGCAAGCGGGCCGAGGAGAACCTGCGGGAGAGCGAGGAACGGTATCGTCTCCTGTTCGCAGCGGCGACGGACGCCTTTTTTCTGATTGATGCCGGAACGCTGTCCATCGTCAATGCCAACAAGAGGGCGTCCGAGATCTACGGATATTCCCGGGACGAGTTGTTCAGCATGCGCTACCTTGAGATTTCGGCTGAACCCGAGGACTCCGTGCGCCACCTCCAGGCGTTGCGGCAAGACCAGGACAATGTGATCAATGTTCCGCTCCGTCTGCATCGCAAGAAAGACGGGACTGTCTTCCCGGTCGAACTCACCGTGCGGCCCATACCGTTAAAAGGCAGAAAGGTCGTTTTCATCGCCGCGCGCGACATTTCCGAACGCCAGGCCGCCGAGAAGGCGTTGCGGGAGAGCGAGGAGCAGCATCGCCAGGAGCAGGAGGCGGTCAATGCCCGGCTCAAGGAACAGGCAGAGAGCCTGGCCTCCATCTACCAGGTGCTCGACAGCGTCGGCCTGATTGTCTGTGATCTGGTGGAAGGCGATGCCCGCATCAGGATTTTCAACTCCGGGGCGGAAAAATTGTTCGGCTGGAGCCAGGAGGAGGCCATCGGCAACTCGATCGCCCTGATCTATCCCCCTGACCTGATCAAGTTCATACCGGGCAGGGTGGAACGGTTCGGCCAGGGAAGGCCGATGCTGTCGTTCGACATGCCCCTGGTCCGCCGGACGGAAGAACGGTTTCCCGCGGTTGTGTCGGTTCATCCCTTCGATTGCCGCGAAGGGCGTTTCCGGAAGGTTGTCGGGGTCTTCCGCGACATTTCCGAACTCAAACGCATCCAGTTGGAGCTGGAGGCGATGAACGAAGACTTGGAGCAGCGGGTTGAACAACGGACCAGGGAGCTGCGGGAGACGTACAAGCGGTATCTCCATGCGGAAAAGCTCTCGGCCATCGGCAAGCTCTCCGCCTCCATTGCCCATGAATTCAACAACCCCCTGCAGGGCATCCTTTCGGTCCTCAAGGGGTTGCGCAAGCGGGCGATCATGGAGGAGGAGGACAAGGCACTGCTGGAAGCGGCCATCGGCGAGAGCGACCGGATCAAGGAGTTGATCCGCAGTCTTCAGGAGTTCAACCGCCCTTCCTCCGGACGAAAAATACCGATGGATATGCACAAGGCGCTCGATTCCATGCTGCTGTTGCACAAAAACGATTTCAAGGGCAAGCGGATCAAGGTGGAGCGCGAGTATGCGCCCTGGCTGCCGCAGATCCTGGCGGTTCCCGATCAGATCAAGCAGGTGCTGCTGAATCTGCTGGCCAATGCCGCCGATGCCTGCCAGCAGTCCGGGGGAGTGATCACGGTCAGTACCCGGCAGGACGGCGACACCGTGGCCGTGGCCATCAAGGATACCGGCATCGGCATCAAACCCGAGGAGATGGATTTGATTTTTCAACCGTTCTACACCACCAAACCCGAGGTCAAGGGGACCGGTCTGGGCTTGTCGGTCAGTTACGGTATCGTGCATAATCACGGCGGTGAGATACAGGTGACCAGCCAGCCGGGAGAAGGGGCCACGTTCACCGTTGTCTTGTCCGTCAGGGGGAAAAATGAGGAAGGGGAGCGTGTCGACAGGTAGGCTCAGAGGCAAACGCGCCAAGGCGATCGCCGCCATCCTGCATCTGCCGCCGGGGACGGCTTGATTTGACCCGCCTGACAACCAATCTCCGCACCATGCTATCCATGCATGTCGAGCCGGCTGTTGTCATGATTTTGTTGTAATTTCAAGAATCTGGCTTTGGGCTACTTGCCTGTTGGGATAGATTTTCTATCCATTCCCCCCTCATTTTTGATCATTGTCTTTTTTTGAAGATCTGGCAATGATTTAAACAATTAATCCTGGTGCGGGGGAGAACCTGACAAGGAAACGCATCGTTGCCGGTGCACCCCGATTTCGATCTGTGAGCCCAGACAGAACGGTTGGGTGAGGCGATGTGCCGCCGGCCGATTCCGCCGGTAACCTGTCGCGCATTTTTTGGATACAAAATGGATAATAAATCGATCCTGCTTGTTGATGATGAACAACTGATCCTGAACAGTCTCAGCCGGGAATTGACCAGTGATCCGTTTGATTTTGACGTGGCCCGCGCCTCCAGCGGGGAAGAGGCGCTCACCCGCTTGCAGGGCCGTTTCTGGCACCTTGTGATTACCGACTTGCTCATGCCCGGGATCGATGGCTTTCAGGTGTTAAAGGCGGCGAAACGGGCAAATCCACACACCATGGTGATTATCCTCACCGGCTATGCGGATATGGATTCCGCCATTGACGCCCTGCGCCTGGGGGCCGATGATTTTTTGCAAAAACCATGTGATACTGAGGAGTTGCTGTACAGGGTGTCCAACTGTTTCGTCAAGCAGGACCTGCTGGTCAAAGTGAATTTGTATGAAAATATTCTTCCGGTTTGCTGTTATTGCAAAAAAATACGCGATGAGCGGCAAGATGAACTGGGGCAGGGGCACTGGTACAGCCTGGAACAATATTTCGCCAAGGTCAAGGGTGTCATGGTGTCCCATGGCTGTTGTCCGGAGTGTTATGCCCGGTATCTGTCCGGCATGGATGCGAGTACAAATTGAGAGAGCATGGTGCTGTTATTCGGTACGCATTCAATATTCCCTGCTTCAAAACCGGACAACCTTCCTGTGACCAGTCAGGAAACTGGAGGTGCTGAAAATGCCTCCTGCCGCCCCCCTTCCTTCCTTGCCCTGCGCTAGGGCCATTCAGACCGAGGCAGCCTCAAGCCGCCGCTCAAGTTGCCGGGCCAGACTGAGCATGGCTGCGATTTCTTCCCTTGCCGGCACCTTGACGACGCAGGCGTAAGGATCGCAGATGTCCTGGTAGCTGTCCAGGTTACGGATTGGTTCCGCCATGCCTTGGATGACCGCTGGCAACCACTCTTCCAGGCCCGACACCAGATCGTGCATGGTATGGTTGTAGGGCAGGCGGCCGATCTCCATCAATCCGCTCATCACCAGTTTCTCGATGCCCATGGCAATGAGGTTGTAGAGGATCTCGGGGGTAAAGACCTGGTTGTTGTGCCGGTAAGCGGTTGCCGCCAGATTGAGAAACTGCCGGCCTGCCAGCTTGTACTGCTGCCAGTCGTCGATGGGTCGGGGGCGGATGTCGGCAAAGTCCACCAGATGGGAATGCGGGATAGTGGTCATGGGGCGCTCCTTGGAGGCAATGTTGCGTCCGGGTTTTGATTGCCGGAACAGAGATGCTGCCGCAGGCAGATGAGTCCGGTTGTGCGCCAGCCGATCCGGTCGTAAAAGGCCAGGGCTGGTGCATTGTGCTTGTCGGCCAGGAGCTGCATCCGGGTGGCTCCCTGTTCCCGGGCCCAAGCGGCCAAGGCCGCCATCAGGGCACGGCCAACACCCTGGCCTCGGTGGCCGGGATCGACCACCACATCCTCGATCAGCACGGCCGGGCCCCCCTCGGCGGTGGAGATCACCAACTGGCCGGTGGCCATGCCGATGACCCGCCCCGCGCCCTCCGCCACCAGGATGTACCCGCCGCTGTGGCTCAGCAGACGTCCCAGCCCCAGCCGCTGCTTGCCCGCATCGAAGGTGAAATCCTCTTCAATGGCAAACAGCAGCCGGAGCAAATCAACCAGGTGCTCCAGATCTTCCAGCCGGGCGGTGCGGATAACGGGCATGGGATTCGTTGCCATGGTTTTTCTATGAAAATCGTCGGTTCCTCTTCGTCATTCCGGCGCAGGCCGGGGTCCAGAACCTTGCGCATAACCCGGAACCCTTTTCTGGATTCCGGCCTTCGCCGGAATGACGGCCACGACAAGTGTTCCGATTTTCATTGTTCGTTGGAGCCGGCCAATCTGGTCCAGCCATGCTGGTCATTCGATCAGGTACTCGGCCGCCGGTTCGCCGTCTTCGATGCCATCGAGGATGGCGTCGATGGCGGCGGTGCTGGTCACGCCCTTGAACCACCAGTTCTCCGGCTGCACCACCATGATCGGGCCGTTTTCACATTGCTTGAGGCAACCGGTGGCGATCACCTGCACATCCAGGCCGCGATCCAGAATTTCTTCTTCGATGTACTGGAGGAAACCGTCGGTCTGCTTGTGGCAAATGCCCTTGGCATCGCCTTTGACGCGGAAACTCTGACAGACGAGGATTTGTTGTTCGGGGAGAGCCATGATGTGTGTTCCTTTGTAAGTATGTTGAGTTAATGCGGTTTTAAGTATCGCCCTTGAGGGGCGCGCGCCGAGCGGCCCGGATGGGCGATGGTCCGTGCCGGTCGCACCAAGAGCGCTGTCCGGCGCAGGGACCAGGAGGCCCCGGCCGGACAGCGGTTGTCAGTAGACCAGTTCAAACCTGGTTTCCGGATCGTCCCGGTCCCGGCGGTCCAGCAGGGCATTCAACACCTTTTCCAGGAACCGCAGGCCGCCCTTGTAACCGACGGTCGGGAAGTACTGATGCCCCTGGCGGTCAAGAATCGGAAAGCCCCAGCGGATGAAGGGGATGTCCTCGTCGCGGGCGATGTACTTGCCGTAGGTGTTGCCGATCAAGAGATCCACCGGCTCATTCTTGATCCACTGGTGCAGCAGAAACATATCGCCCTTGGCGCGGACATTGACCTCATAGGGCAATTCCTTGGTCAACTCCTTGATCCGTTGCTCAAATCGCTTGCCCGGCGTGCCGGTGACCAGATGCACCGGGCACATGTCGATGGAGACCAGAAACTCGGTCATGCTGATCAACTGATCCGGATCGCCGAACAGGGCCACCTTCTTATGGTAGAAGTACTGGTGCATGTCGGAAATCAGGTCCACCAACTGGCCGCGCTCATGGCTGATCTCCTCTGGAACCACGGTGCCGCTGACGATGCGGAGGGCGTCGATGAAGCGGTCGGTGGCCTTGAGGCCAAAGGGTATGTCCAGGATGCGGCAGGGTACCTTGTGTTTGCTGTCGAGCAGCCGGGCCGCGTCGGCCGAGCACCATTCACCCAGCGCCAGGGTGCCGATGGCGTCACCGCATCCCTTGAGTTCGGCCACCGTGACCCCGCCCTGGGGAAACATGTGGTACTCGCCGGAGAGCGGGCCGTTGAGCACGCCCGAGGTGTCCGGGAAGAGGGTGATCTGAGCGCCGGTCAGCTGGGCCAGCCGCTTGATCTCCTCCATGTCGGCGGGCTCCACCCAGCCGGGGATGACGTTGACCTTGCCGTTTTTCTTGCCCGTGGGCTCGGCCAGGTCGGCCATGGATTTCACCATGTTGGCAAAACCGGTGACATGGGAGCCGACGTAACTGGGAGTATGCGCGCCGAGCAGGGTCTTGCCCTCGGGTACGTCGCCCTCTTTCCGGGCCTTGTCGAAGATCTGGTTGAGGTCGTCGCCGATGGTCTCGGACAAACAGGTGGTGTGCACGGCGATCACCTCAGGATTGTAGACCGTGAAGATGTTGCTGATGGCCTGCAACAGGTTGGCCTGGCCGCCGAACACCGAGGACCCCTCGGTGAACGAGCTGGTGGCTGCGGAGACCGGTTCCTTGTAGTGCCGGGTCAGGGCGCTGCGGTGGTAGGCGCAGCAGCCCTGGGAGCCATGGCTGTGGGGGAGACAGCCATGGATACCCAGGGCGGCGTACATGGCGCCAATGGGCTGGCAGGTCTTGGCCGGATTGATGGTCACGGCACTGCGTTCGGTGATGTCCTTGGGGGTATGTCGAAGGAGCATGGTGGTGTCCTCTTGGTTGATGCGGTTTTTTTAATGAATATCGTCGCTGGCTCTTCGTCACCCCGGCGCAGGCCGGGGTCCAGGACTCTTCGCGTGACGCGAAATTCCTTTCTGGATTCCGGCCTGCGCCGGAATGACGGTCACATAAGTTTTTTTTAAAGGAAAATAGTTACTTGCCCGAAATTCCCGAGCTGAAGTTCCGATTTTCCGTGTTCGTTGTGGCCGATCCATTTGGCCCGGCCCTGCTGGTTATTCCCACACGTAGGTGGCTGAGAGTTCGGGGCTTTCCTGCCAAGGGGCCTTCATGTAGCTCCAGACCTTGCTGTTCACCAGCCGGTCGATTTCCCGGTAGAAATTGACCGCGCCTTGGAACCCGGCATAGGGGCCGCCGGAATCGTAGCTGTGCAACTGCTTCATGGGGATGCCCAGTTTCTGGATGGAGAATTTCTCCTTGATACCGGCGCAGAAGATGTCCGGCCGCATCAGTTCCACCAGCTTTTCCGCCTCGTATTGGTTGAGGTCGTCAATCACCAGGCTTCCCGCGTCCATATCCGGCAGTATGCCGTCGTATTCTTTAAATTTGTAGCCGTGCTCCGCAAGTGTCTGCAACTCCGCCTCGGTCTTGCGCGGCAGGTACCGCTCGGGATCGGCCTCGACCTCCAGTTCCTCGATATTGCGGCTGTCGGCGTCCACCTTGAGATGGGGGATGACATGCCTCCCCTCGTAATCGTCACGGTGGGCGAACTCGTAGCCGGCGGACAGCGTCCGCATGCCCATCTCGGCGAACAGATCCTGGTAGTGATGCGCCCGGGATCCGCCGACAAAGAGCATGGCGGTTTTTCCAGTCGTCCGTGGCAGCACCTCCTGTTGCACCGCCTCCACCGCCGGCATCTCTTCGGCGATGACGGCCTCGACCCGGTCGATCAGCTTCTGGTCGCCGAAGTACTCGGCAATCCTGCGCAACGACTTGGCGGTCGACTTGGCGCCGATGAAGTTGACCTTGATCCAGGGGATGCCGAACTTGGTTTCCATCATGTCAGCGACATAGTTGATCGAGCGGTGGCACATGACGCAGCTCAGGTCCGCCATGTGGGCCGAGGCGAACTGGTCGTAGGTCGAGTTGCCGGAGAAGGTGGAGATGGTGGTGATGCCGCATTTGCGCAGGATCCGGTCGATCTCGAAACCGTCGCCGCCGATGTTGTATTCGCCCAGCAGGTTGATCTTGTACTCGCCCGCTTTTTCCTCGTTGTTCTCGCCGACCATGTGGGAAAACACCTGGTTGTTGGCGATGTGGTGGCCCGCGGACTGGGACACGCCCTTGTAGCCCTCGCAACTGAAGGCAAAGACGTTGCAGTCGCCCAGTTTTTCCTTCATGGTCCGGGCCACGGTGTGGATGTCGTCGCCGATCAAGCCCACCGGGCAGGTGGCGAACACGGTGATCGCCTTGGGATGGAAGAGGTCGTAGACCTCCTGGATGGCGGCCGCCAGCTTCTTCTCGCCGCCAAAGATGATGTCCGAGTCCTGCATGTCGGTGGAGAAGCAGTAGGTCATGTAGTTCTCACCACCCTCGCCGGCGTCGGTCTGGTTGCGCCGGGTCAGCCAGGCGTAGAAGCTGCACCCGATCGGCCCGTGCACCAGGTTGACGATGTCGCGGGTCGGTCCCATGATCACGCCCTTGCAGCCGGCGTAGGTGCAGCCGCGCATGGTGATGATGCCGGGGATGGTGCGCACGTTGGCGGTGATCTCCGGGGTGGTGTTCTCCATCGCCTCGTTGATGAGGATCTGTTTGGTCCGCTTGCGGGCCACCTTGGCCGGATATTTTTTGAGCAGCTCTTTCTTGATGTCCGTGGGTTCCCACTGGACGAGCTTTGTTCGTGCAGTTGCCATGTTATTCTCCTTGGGCTTCAGGATATGGATTGCATGCCGGATTCGCCCGTGCGCACCCGGACAGCGTCCATGAGCGGCAAAACGAAAACCTTGCCGTCGCCCGGCTTGCCCGTCTTGTTGGTGGTGATGAGCGTCTCGACCACCGCGTCGACAAAGTCGTCCTCGACTACGATGGTGATCACCCGTTTGGGATAGAGCTTGCCCTTCTCGCCGAGGAGCGAGGCTGCCTCTTCGTAGCCCTCTCCGGCGCCCGACAGGACCTGGGGATTGACGAATCCCTTGCCCCGGCCGGTGGCCTCGTGGGCGAAGAAGGCATCCACTCCGGCCGCGGTCAGCGCCTTCTTGGTCTGGTTCATCATGTTCATGCGCACAACGGCGATCACCTCTTTCATGCCACCACCTCCGCGCCTTCCTTGACGCCGGAGCTGATGGTGTAGGCGCACTCGACGTCGCTGATGAAGATCTTGCCGTCGCCGAACGCGCCCTTGGCGCCCGAGCGGGCGGTGGTCATGATGGTGCTGATGACGAAGTCCTTGTCCTCTTCCTGGATGACGCTCATCAGCATGGTCTTGGGGATCTCGTCGTAGGTCACTTCGCCGATCTTGATGCCGCGCTGCTTGCCGCGCCCGGCCACCGAGTACTTGGTCACCGCCGGGAATCCCGCATCCATGAGGGCGGCGAGGACGGCGTCCGCTTTTTCCGGTCGAATGATTGCTCTGATCATAATCATCATGGTGGTATCTCCTAAATAGGTGTGAAGATTCGATAGTTGTAGGGTGCGCTCAGCGCACCGCTCAAGTTTGCTTTGGTGCGCTGGGCGCACCCTACAGAACTTGGGTGTCGTTGATTATGCTTCCATCAGACCGTAGTCCAACAGCAGTTGTTCCAGCTCCTCGATGGCCAGGGGCTTGGGGATGACGAACATCTGGTTTTCGTCGATGGCCTTGGCCAGGCCCCGGTAGGCATCCGCCTGCTTGACCTGCGGATTCCATTCAATCACGGTCTGGCGATTGATTTCCGCCCGTTGGACGTCGTTGTCGCGGGGCACGAAATAGATCATCTGGGTGCCCAGTTTCTTGGCCAGTTCCTGGATCATCTCGCGCTCGTTGTCCACGGCGCGGGAGTTGCAGATGAGGCCGCCCAGGCGGACATTGCCGGATTGGGCAAACTTCATGATCCCCTTGCAGATGTTGTTGGCCGCATACATGGCCATCATCTCGCCGGAGCAGACGATGTAGATCTCCTCGGCCTTGCCGTCGCGGATCGGCATGGCGAAACCGCCGCAGACCACGTCGCCGAGCACGTCGTAAAAGGCGTAATCAAGCCCTTCGCTGGCGTCATAGGCGCCCAGCTGCTCCAGCATGTTGATCGAGGTGATGATGCCGCGCCCGGCGCAGCCGACCCCCGGTTCCGGACCGCCCGATTCGACGCACCAGGTGCCGCCGAACCCCTTTTTGCGGAGATCGTCGAGTTCCACGTCCTCGCCTTCCTCGCGCAGGGTGTCGAGCACCGATTTCTGGGCCAGGCCACCGAGCAGCAGTCGGGTGGAGTCGGCCTTGGGATCGCAGCCGACCACCAGCACCTTTTTGCCCATTTCCACCAGGCCGGCCACCGTGTTCTGGGTGGTGGTCGACTTGCCGATGCCGCCTTTGCCGTAAATAGCTACCTTTCTCATTGTTGTGACTCCTTCTTGCTCTCTGTTCACGAGGGGGGATGCGTCTGGTTGTGGTTCATATCGCTTGAGGTGACCACAGGTCCCTCTGGCTTGTTCCTTCTAAGGCAAGGGGTGTGCCAAGAAGTATGTTTCAATTTTTTATGCATAGTATCGAAAGGTTATGCAAAAAGTGATCGGGTGGTGGCGTGACCGGGGCGGCAACCGTATGCTGCAAGAATGTCGCGATCAGGACAATTCGGTGGGGGAGCGACAGAATTGTCGCGGAACGAAAGGGGAGGAAGATGAGAGGCGGAATTCGTTGGGCTGGGCAGCGCACGGCTTTGCCGGAAGGCAATAACCGGGCTGGTCTTGCTCATTTATGTCAGAATAAGAAGATGGTCGTTGCAATATTGTCGTTCTCGTGAAAATTCACAAGAACGACGTGCCGCGCTCCGGGCGCATTGTTCTTGTGATGCGAAACTTCTCCGTTTCCAGGTTGTTACGAGGGGATCGATATTGAACAATCAAGAATTCCTTGCCGGTCTGCCCGTGGGGTGGGGGCAGGGATCATTTTCTAAAATTTACTCGTCATGTCATGGTGTTGTCTGCATGGTTCGCCACAGCCACTGACGGGATCAAGAAGATGGATCGATTATTGCTTAAGATGAAGGAGAATTATTATGCCCGTGTCCTCCAGGCGCGGGCTGTGTCCCAGGGAGAAGAAAGATCATGTCCGTGGATGAGTTGTTAAAACCGCCGATCACCTCGGCGCTGGAAGTGCAGGCCCTGTATAAGATCGTCAATCTAATCGGCGTTGCCGTGCATCTCGACACCACGCTGTCCTCGATTCTCAAGGTGCTGCACGACACCCTGCGCATGGAGCGCGCGACCTTGGCCCTGCTGGATGAATCCGGCTTGCACCTGGTCATCCGGGCCTCCTACGGCCTCAGTATCGAGGAGGAGCAGCGCGGTGTTTATGGCCTCAGTGAGGGCATTTACGGCCAGGTCTTTTCGACCGCCGCGCCTTGCGCCGTGCCCGACGTCCATAGCGAGCCGCTGTTCCTCAACCGCACCGGGGCCCGGCCCAGGATTTCCAAGAACACCATCTCCTTCATCGGCGTGCCGGTCATGCTCACCGGGACCACCGTCGGGGTGCTCAGCGTTGACCGGCTGTTCGGCCCCGAGATTTCCCTCGAGGAAGACGTGCGCTTCCTCACCGTCCTCGCCGCCCTGATCGCCCAGTTTCTCAACCTGCATCGCGCCATCCACAAGGACCGGGAATTGCTGGTGCAGGAGAATCTCAGCCTCAAGGAGAAACTGCACGGCCGTTACCATCGGCATCAGATCATCGGCCAGTCCAAGGCCATGCAGGAGGTCTACTGGAATATCGAACGGGTGGCCCCATCGGCGGCCACCGTACTGCTGCTGGGGGAGTCAGGCACCGGCAAGGAGCTGGTGGCGCGGGCGGTGCATGATGCCAGCCCACGGAAAAACAAGCCCTTTATCAAGGTGAACTGTGCCGCGCTGCCGGAAAATCTGCTGGAAAGCGAACTGTTCGGTCACGAGAAGGGGGCCTTCACCGGCGCGGTGGTGGCCCGGGTCGGCCGCTTTGAGCAGGCGGACGGCGGCACCATCTTCCTCGACGAGATCGGCGAGCTGCCGCTGCTCCTGCAGGCGAAGCTGCTGCGGGTCCTCCAGGAACAGCAGTTCGAGCGGTTGGGCGCTTCCCGGACCCAGAGCGTCGACGTCCGGATCATCGCCGCCACCAATGTCAATCTGGAGCAGGCGGTGGCGCAAGGCCAGTTTCGCAACGACCTCTATTACCGGCTCAACGTGGTGCCGCTCCAGCTGCCGCCGCTGCGCAAGCGGCGCGACGACATCCCGCTGCTGCTTGATCATTTCCTGCGGGCGAGCAACAAGCGCAACGAAAAATCCCTGCGGATGTCACGGGAATTTCTCGATTTTCTCACGGAGTACGATTGGCCGGGCAATGTGCGCGAGCTGCAAAACCTGGTGGAGCGGCTGGTGATCCTGGCCGTGGGCGAGGTGTTGCGGGTGGAAGACCTACCCGATTACATGGTCCATCCGGAAGCCGGCTCCATTCCGCCGGCGCTCCGGCCGGCGGTTCCGCAACCGGCCGCGTCTCCCGCCGCGCCGCCTCCGGCCAGAAAATCGCTGCGCGACCTGGAGCGGGAGCAGGTCGAGTCGGCCCTGCTCCGCAACGGCTGGGTGCAGTCGCGGGCGGCCCGCGAACTGGGGTTGACTCAGCGCCAGATGGGCTACCGGATCAAGAAATTTTCCCTGCAGAGCCCCTGATTCCTCCTCCGGTCAGAGGAAGACGCTGTTCCCAGTTTTTTTCGCCCGATCGAGTGGCGGTTCTTGCCCGGCTGCGGCAGGTGCCCGCCGCATCCGTCCCGGCAACTCCCGTCCCAGCAGATGCTCGTAACGCCGGATCACCGTGGCGAGATGATGGCGATCGATACCGGTGACCACTCCCCTCCGCTCAAAAAGGCGGACCGCGTCCTCGGCGGCCACATTGCCGGCCGCTCCCTTGAGGAACGGGCAGCCGCCCAAGCCGCCGGTCGCCACATCAAATGTCCGCACGCCCGCCTCGTAGCCGGCGAGCAGATTGGCCAGTCCCAATTCCCCGGTGGCATGAAGATGAAGGGACAGCACCACCTCCGGCACGGTCTCCCGGACCCGGGCCACCAACCGTTTAACCTCAAAAGGGCTGGCGAGCCCCGCGGTGTCGGCCAGATTGATTTCGGCCGCACCCGCCGCGATCAACCGGCGCACGGCATGCAGGACTGTTGCCGTTGCCACGTCGCCCTCGGCGGCGCAGCCAAAGGCGCACTGCACCCCGGCCCGGATGGTGATGCCCCAGGCAACAGCCTGCCGCATCAGCGCCACCATTGTGTCGAGGGCCTCCGCTGCCGTGCAGCCCGCATTCGTGCGGCTGTGGGCGTCCGCCACCGAGACCGACAGGCTGAGATGGCGCAGGCCGCACCGCATCGCCCGGTCCAATCCCTTGGCATTGAGGACCAGGGCCGACCAGACCTGCTCCGGCCATGCTGTCCGCACCCGCTCCGCCAGTTCCTCGATCCGGGTCATCTGCGGCACCCGGCGGGGATCGACAAAACTGCCGATCTGCACCCGCCGGAAACCGGCCGTCACCAGCAGACCGGCGATCTCCAGCCGCTCCGCCAGGCTGAACAGCCGGGCCTCGCTCTGCAATCCGTCGCGCAGCGATTGCTCCTCGAGGAGCACGGGTGCGGAAAGTTCAGGGGAAAATTCAGGGGACAGCATACAGATTTCTCCTGATCAGGCACAGCGCGAAAAGCAGGCTGCCCTGGCCGCCATCAGCCGCAGCCGTTGCCGCCGCTTGCGCAGGCGCCCTTGGAGGAACATTTGCGCATCCGTCCCTGGAGGCCGGATAATCCCTTGCCGGTGTAGATCGCCTCCAGGCCGCGCTCGACGAATCCGGCCATGGTCACCGGCTGGATGCCCCGTTTCTTGAGCATCTCCCGGGGCGAATCGCCGAGGTCGTTGACCAAAAGGGCCCGGCAATCGCCCAGGATGCGGCTGATGTTGAGCCAGCGCTGGCTGCCGCCGCCGGTGGGTGGGGCGGGGCGATCCTCGATGTGGCGGTAGCCGCCCTGGCCGTCCTCGCCCCAGATCTGAAAGCGGGTTGCCTCGCCCAGATGCTGGTTGACCAAAACCCCTTCCAGTGTCGCCACCGCGACATAGGGGCGACCCCCCGCCCCCCGGGGGGGGCACCGGGCGCCCCCCCCCACGCCCCCCCGCCCCTCCCCCCCCCCGCCCCGCGC
>Ga0074195_1002734_pt1 | contig 18620 bp, 16 predicted proteins | sample EPASupsiteHSE623_FD_64525 | JGI IMG/M metagenome (GOLD analysis project Ga0074195, IMG submission 64525) | Bioremediated contaminated groundwater from EPA Superfund site, New Mexico - Sample HSE6-23 | ecosystem: Environmental > Aquatic > Deep subsurface > Groundwater > Contaminated ...
CCGCCCGGAGGCGAAGTGCCTCCCTGGCTTGATGACTCAATTTTCTGCCGTCGAATTTGTCCATGCCAACAGTATAGCATGCCCCATGGTAATGTCTAGTAATTTATGAACTGATTAGTAACTTCACCAACGGCCCAACAATGACTGACTATCAAAATATCTTGACCAGACTCCAGCAAAATCCGAAAACTTGGCTTATCACCGGGGTGGCTGGATTTATCGGCTCCAATCTGCTTGAAACCCTTCTTGCGCATGATCAAATGGTGGTGGGGCTCGATAACTTTTCCACCGGCTACCGCCATAATCTCGATGAGGTCCAAGGGCTGGTCAGCGCTGAGCAATGGGGGCGCTTCCGTTTTATTGAAGGTGATATTCGGGATTTGGCTGTCTGTCGTCAGGCCACCAGTTACGCCTTTTTTCCCCAATCGGGTGAGGGCGTGGCCGTTGATTATGTCCTCCATCAGGCAGCTCTCGGCAGTGTTCCTCGTTCCCTTGAAGATCCCATCACCACCAATGAAACCAACCTCAGTGGGTTTCTCAATATGTTGGTGGCAAGCAGAGATTCCGGTGTGCGCCGTTTCGTCTATGCTGCTAGCAGCTCGACATATGGCGACCAGCCCGACCTGCCCAAAGTGGAAGATGTAATCGGCAAGCCCTTGTCACCCTATGCTGTAACCAAGTACGTCAACGAACTGTATGCCGATGTCTTTGCCCGTACTTATGGATTTAACACTATCGGCTTGCGCTACTTCAATATTTTTGGCAAACGTCAGGATCCCAACGGTGCCTACGCAGCAGTGATTCCTAAATGGATTGTAGCAATGGTTGAGAACGAACCTGTTTACATCAATGGCGATGGTGAAACCAGCCGTGATTTTTGCTACATCGAAAACACCGTGCAAGCCAACCTGCTCGCAGCTACTGTTGAAAATTCAGCAGCTGTTAACCAGATATACAATATCGCCGTGGGTGATCGTACTAGCCTTAATGACCTCTACCAAAATTTGCGCAATAGTTTGATGAGTCAACATTGCCCTCATCTGGTTGACGCTCACGCTGTTCATCGAGACTTTCGCGGTGGCGACGTGCGGCATTCACTGGCCGATATATCGAAAGCCAGGCGTTTGCTCGGCTACGAGCCTAGCCATAGTTTAGTCCAGGGGCTTAAGGAAGCAATGGACTGGTATGTTGCTAATTTTCGGGCTACCTCATGCAGCCAACTATGATAAACACCAATAAAGTCGCAGTGATCGGTGCTGGTTACTGGGGCAAGAATCTGGTTCGAAATTTTTACGGGCTCGAAGCCCTGGGCCTGATCGTTGATTCCAGCCCGGTGATCCATGAACGAATGGCCCAGGATTATCCTGATGTTAAAACCTCTGCCTCCTATGGCGACGCCCTAAACGACCCGGAAATTAAAGGGATTGCCATCGCTACTCCTGCGGAAACCCATGGCAATCTAATCCGGGAGGCCATTCTTGCGGGAAAGGATGTTTATGTCGAAAAACCCCTCTGCCTTTCCGAAAGTGAAGGGAGAGAGTTGATCCAACTGGCCACTGAGAAAAAACAGATCCTCATGGTCGGGCATCTTCTCTGGTACCATCCCGTACTTCTGAAGCTCAAGGAATTAGTCCGGCAGGGCGAGCTTGGCCGCCTTCGCTATGTCTACTCAAATCGTCTCAACATGGGCAAGCTGCGTCGGGAGGAAAATGTCCTCTGGTCCTTTGCCCCCCACGATGTCTCGGTCATTCTCGGGTTACTTGAGGAAATGCCGGAATCTGTCCAAGCCCAGGGGGGGAATTTCCTGCATCATCAGATCGCCGATGTCACCGTTTCTATGCTTTCCTTTGCCAGCGGAGTTAAGGCCCATATCTTTGTTTCTTGGCTCCATCCCTTCAAGGAGCAGAAACTGGTGGTGGTGGGCGACAAGAAAATGGCGGTGTTCGATGACACCGCACCCTGGGAAGAAAAATTGACTCTTTTTGCCCACCAAGTGGAATGGCGAAACAACGAGCCACAGGCATTTAAGGCCGAGGGCGAAACCATTGATGTCCCGCAGGAAGAACCACTCCGTGCGGAATGCGCCCATTTTCTAAAATGCATAACTACTCGCAATATCCCTCGCACCGACGGAGTTGAGGGTCTCCAGGTACTCCAGATCCTTAATGCCTGTCAACAGTCCCTGAAAACCGGTCACCTCACAGTCATTAGCCGTAACCATCAGGACTCAGACTTCAATTCTCAGTCCTTTTTCGTCCACCCAACGGCCATAATTGACAAGGACGTGGAAATCGGCACCGGTACTAAAATTTGGCACTTCTCCCATGTTTTGCAAAACTCTCAGATCGGCGAGAATTGCAACATTGGACAAAATGTGGTTATCGGCCCTAGAGGCCGTGTTGGGAAAGGTTGTAAGATTCAGAACAACATCTCCCTTTACGAAGGAGTCACCTTAGAAGATTATGTCTTTTGCGGACCCTCTATGGTGTTCACCAACGTCTATAACCCGCGGGCAGAAATCCGCAAGATGGATCAAATCCGTCCGACACTGGTCAAGCGCGGCGCTACCCTTGGCGCTAACTGCACCATCATCTGTGGCGTCATTATCGGCGAGTACGCTTTTATCGGCGCCGGTTCTGTGGTGACTCGCGATGTACCCGCCTATGCCCGGATGGTAGGTAACCCGGCTCGCCAGATCGGCTGGATGAGCCGCCACGGTGAACGACTTGATTTTCCAGTGGACGGAAATGGAGAGGCCGCGTGCCCGGCAACAGGCGAACTATATCGATTGCAGGGAACAGTTTGTTCGCGGAGGGAATAAATGACTGAAACCAAAATTTCATTTATCGACCTCAAAACGCAATATCGAGCACTGGAGCAGCAGATTAAAGCGCGTATTGATGCAGTACTTGAACACGGCCAATACATTATGGGGCCTGAGGTCAAAGAGCTGGAGGTGAAACTTGCCGAATACGTGGGTGTTAATTACGCTATCACCGTGGCTAGCGGAACGGCCAGCCTTGAGATTGCCCTTCGGGCTCTGGACATTGGCCCTGGTGATGAAGTCATCACGGTGCCCTTTACTTGGATCAGTACTGCCGAGGTGATCTGTCAGGTCGGGGCCAGACCTGTATTCATCGACATCGAGTCGGCCACCTACAACATGAATGTGGACCTGCTCGAAGCGGCTATCACCCCACGAACCAAGGCGATTATGCCGGTCAGTCTCTTCGGTCAGATGCCAGATTACGACAGGATTAACGCCATTGCCGCCAAGTTCAATCTTCCAGTGATCGAGGACGGTGCCCAGAGCTTCGGTGCTACCCAGCATGGCCGCCGCAGTTGCGGCGTTACCACCATCGGCTCCACTAGTTTTTTCCCCGCCAAACCATTCGGCTGCTATGGTGATGGCGGCGCACTCTTCACCAACGACGACCAGCTCGCTGATAAAATGCGGGCCATTCGCACTCATGGCGGCCAACAACGCCACCATCATCCTTATATCGGCATGAACGGTCGCCTGGACACCCTCCAGGCCGCCATACTCCTGGCCAAACTTGATCGCTTTGACTGGGAAGTCCAACAACGCCAAGAAATAGGGGCTCGCTACACCAAGCTTTTAAACTCAGTCCTCAGTCCACAGTTCTTAGCACTAGGTGTTACTCTCCCGCACATCGTGGAAGGCAATACCTGTGTTTACGCCCAATACACTATCCGGGTGCAGAACCGGGACACCCTAGCGGCACACCTCAAAGAGCAGGGTGTTCCTGCCACAGTCTATTACCCCAAATGTCTGCATGAGCAACCCGCCTTCGCCTTCTGTGGGTACGAGTGGGGGGGGTTCCCTGAAAGCGAGAAGGCATCGCGTAATGTGTTGAGTCTGCCCATGCACCCGTATCTATCTGAAGTCGACCAAGACCGAGTCATCGCCGCGATTCAAACCGCCTTCTGTTCGGATGTAACTGAAGAGTCATGAAAATCCTTCGTGAAACTATGAAGATCGAGACATTTCCTTCCCGAATTGTTCTGGAGCTTACGCCCCTTTGCAACCTATCGTGTCCCATGTGTCCCAGGCACTATATCAAAGAGGCTGACGGATACATGAGTGGGGAGCTTTTCAAGAAACTGATCGACGAGATCGAGTCTGAAAACAAGCAGGCCATCGTGTTGCCCTTTTGGCGTGGTGAAAGCTGTTTGCATCCTAATTTTCCGGAACTTTTGCACTACGCCCTCGATAAGGGGATACGCATCCATCTCTCTACCAATGGCCATTTTATGAGCCCGGGGTTCATGGAGATTTTTTATCGGTGCGAATTTGTCACCTTTAGTCTGCACACCAATGTTGGGAATATAAACGCAAAAAAAATGGTCGAGTATAAACCCGCATGGAGCCAAACGAACACCCAGGTATCTTTTGTCGATTCTGAAAAAAACTCTGGGGAATTTCTCAGAGAATGTACATCGGACGCCACTCTTAATGGTTTTGATAGTGTAAGGCTCTATTTTGAACATACCGTTGGCGGTGAATTCGGGAAGGGTGCTAAGAAAGCCGATACGAATCGGATATTTTGTCCTAAGCTCACCCATACTTTTGTGGTAAGCGCCGATGGGGGATATAGCCGTTGCAATCATATTTGGGAGCCGGAAGCTGCTCCCATCCTTGCCCAGTCGAGCATTAAGGAAGTCTGGGGTGGCCCAATCATGAATGATATAAGGGCAAAGTATCCAGACGAACTATGTGGCCCATGTGACCAGTGGAGTGGCCACACTAATGGCGAAGCTTGGCAAAAAAATGATGGTCAATTTAAACACATTGTTTATGGTGCCGGCCAATGAAACCTGATCGAAATATCGCCATATCCTTGCCTGCAACCGGAGAAGATGAGTGGCAGGCGATGCGTGAGCCTTTAATGTCTGGCTGGCTTACCCAGGGTCCCAAGGTGGCTGCCTTTGAAAAGGCTTTCGCCGAACGACATCAAGTCACGCATGCGCTCGCCACCACCAGTTGTACTACCGCCTTGCACCTAATCCTGGCTGCCATGGGCATTGGTCCTGGTGATGAAGTTATTGTTCCAGCCTTTACCTGGGTGGCTACCGCCAACGTTGTTCTTTACTGCGGCGCCACCCCGGTGTTTGCCGATGTCGATCGGTTCTCCTATAACATCGATCCGGCAGATGTGGTTCGTAGGATTACGCCCCGGACCAAGGCCGTTATTGTTGTGCATCTGTTCGGCTTGTGCGCCGACATGGATGAGTTGCGAAACGTGTTGCCAACCACGATAAAAATTATCGAAGATGCCGCTTGTGCCACCGGAGCAAGCTATAAAAACACTCTCGCCGGAGGACTTGGCGATGCAGCAGCGTTTTCCTTTCATCCAAGGAAATCCATCACCACCGGGGAGGGGGGGATGGTGACCACCAATGATCCGAAGTTAGCCGAAGACGCTAACATGCTTAGGAACCACGGAGCATCCCTGTCCGAGGAGCAACGGCATCACGGTCAGCGCCCCTACCTCCTGCCCGAATTCAATTTACTTGGTTACAACTACCGCATGACTGACCTACAAGGTGCAGTCGGTTTGGTGCAATTGGGCAAATTGGATCGCTTCATCGCCGAACGTCGGCGCTGGGCGGCCTATTACCAAGAACATCTAACAGGTCTCGATTGCCTCTTCTTGCCAGGAGGGATACTAACAGATAGTCACGCTTGGCAAGCCTTCGTCACCTATGTGGATCCAGACAAGGCGCCTATATCGCGCAACAAAATCATGAAACAGCTCCAAGCCAAGGGCGTCGCTACCAGGCCAGGCACCCACGCTGTGCATATGCTTAACTACTACCGTGATCGTTTCGGCCTTGCCCCGGAAGACTACCCCGGAGCTCGCGACTGCGATGCACATACAATGGCCATACCTTTACATAACAGGATGAGTGAAGAAGACTATGACTACGTGGTTCGCAGCCTCTATGAAATCATCGCCTGAAGCACCGCCCTGGTTGTGGGAAATTTTGGAGACGCCGCCTTGCGGAGAGGGTGCGGTTTTCAGCTTGCGCAACCAGGAGTTCGTGGTCAGGGATGGTATCCCTCGCAGTCGACGGTTGACTTCCCAAACACAGGCACAAACAAGCGAAACCTTCTGCTTCAAGTGGAGAAAGCGGGACACTTTCGACTCTCCGGTCTCTCTGGCGCGGATGCGCGAATGGCTTGTCGAGCGGTATGGAGATCTGGCCAAGGCGCCTTGGCTGGCCGAACACGGGCGGCAACCATTACTGATCGATGCGGGATGCGGTGCTGGCATGTCCGGTCTTGAATTACTCGGGCCTTTGGTTCCAAGCATTAGGTATCTTGCCGTAGATGTTTCCGAGGCTGTCGATGTCGCACGCCGCCGTTTTCTGGAACGTGGACTGCAAGGCGGTTATTTGCAGGCAGATATCAGCAACCTTCCCTTGCCGGAAGGTTCAGTCGACCTGATTTTTTCCGAAGGCGTCCTGCATCACACCAACTCCACCGAGGACGCGCTTAAATCCCTGGCTCGTCTGTTGAAGCCGGGGGGACGTTTTTTGTTCTATGTGTATCGCCGTAAAGGACCGCTACGCGAGTTCACTGATGATTATGTCCGTGAGAAACTCCAAGCCATGTCTCCGGATGAAGCATGGCAGGCAATGGAACCGCTGACGCAATTAGGTGTCTCTCTTGGCTCTCTCAATGCGGAGATTGACATCCCCAAACCGATCGATCTGCTCGGTATCCCGGCGGGGCGCATCAACGTCCAGCGGCTATTCTACTGGCATGTCGCAAAAATATTTTACCGGGACGACCTCACTTTCGACGAAATGAACCACATCAATTTCGACTGGTATGCCCCTGCCAACGCAGCTCGCCAATCCCCGGAAGAAGTTCGCACCTGGTGCGCTGAAGCGGGCCTTGCAGTAGAACGCGAGGTGGTGGAAGAGGCTGGTATTACCATCATTGCCCGTAAGCTCGGGAATTAGTTTGGCACTGGATTAGGAGGATGTGTATGAGCACCCTGAATGAACGAGAATTGCAGACGGGCGCTTTATTTGGGAACCTGTTTGCCGCCTATGACGATGAAGCCTTCAAACACTCAGTGTCGATGTTTGCGAATCGCTTTCGGCAGAATCATTTCGATGTCGACTGGTTTCGAGGGAAAACCTGTCTCGATGCGGGATGCGGGGGGGGGCGTTATTCTATAGCGCTTGCACAACTTGGTGCTGCCCGTGTGGTTGGCGTGGATATTAGCGCCGAAGGGATCGAAGACGCTCGCCGAAGGGCAGCTGATTTGTCTTGTCAAAATGTGAGATTTGAAGAGGCTTCCTCTGAAAGCCTTCCCTTCGACGATGACCAATTTGACTGTGTGATTCACAGTGGTGTGTTGATGCATACCAAGGCTCCGTTGCAAGTAGTCAAGGAATTGGCTCGTGTTTTACGCCCGGGAGGGATGCTCTACGGTTTGGTTTACGCAACCGAAGGGCTCCGCTGGCCTTTAGTGCAGATGCTACGGCCCATTGCGCAGACCATCGGGTTCGCCGCCATGGACAAAGCGGTTGAGTTGGCCGGGCTTCCAGTGAATCGTCGACGGACCTATCTTGACGATTTGTTTGTACCCTACATCGATTTCTACACATGGCAATGCCTTCAGGGGATACTGAGTGAGGAAGGCTTCACTGATATCACTCGCTGGTCAAGCGGCAGGCTAGATCATGAAGAAGATATGCAGTCCTATGCACGAGATTTGCGAGGGTTCCTCGAGGTGTTTGACGCCGTGTCCAAATCGTTTCGTCAAAGTGGAGATCAATGTGCCGAGTTGGCAAAATTCGGTCAGGGGTTGTGCGTGGCTGTAACGGGCTATGCGGATCATTTAGCGAATGCAGTTCAATTGACTCGGCTTGACTCTCTGCAAGCACGAGGGCTTGCCATTGGGCAAGGCCACCACAGATTTGTGGCGTGGAAAGAATGAGCAGGCTGGTCGGCCTGATAGGGGACTGATTCCGAATGTGCGGTATAGCAGGCTATTTACAGTTTGATGGGGACTCTGTATCACCCATACTTTTACGCCGCATGGGTGATGCGATCTCGCATCGCGGGCCTGACGGCGAAGGCGTGTTCAGTGATGGCCCCTGTGGCCTCGTGCACCGACGGCTTGCCATCATCGACCTTTCGCCAGCCGGCCATCAACCTATGGCAACTCAGGATGGCCGCTTTGTTCTGATCTACAATGGCGAGGTCTTCAATTTTCAGGAACTACGGATAGAGCTGGAGGCGCTGGGCTGGCAATTCCATTCGCGCACCGACAGCGAAGTTGTGTTGAAGGCCTATGCCCAGTGGGGGCCGGAAGCGCTGAGACGGTTTAATGGCCAATTCGCTCTGGCCGTGTGGGATCGCATCGAACGTTGCCTGTTCCTAGGGCGGGATAGGTATGGCATCAAGCCACTGTATCTGTGTCGTAGTGGTCGTACCCTTGTGTTCGGTTCCGAAATCAAGGCGCTGCTGCGCCATCCTGACTGTCAGGCTGAGTTGGATCGTGCCGGACTCTTTGAATATCTGGCATTTCAGAATTTTTTTACCGAGCGCACCCTGTTCAAGGATGTGAACATTTTCCCTGCCGGCACCTGGATGCGGGTGCATGCAGATGGGACTACCAGCAGGAAATGTTATTGGGACTTCCAATTTGCCGAGCCGGAAGGGAACGCCGTCAAGGATGAACGCGAATACCGAGAAGAGCTTGACCGTCTGTTGCGCCAGGCCGTGAAACGGCAGTTGGTGGCGGATGTGGAGCTAGGCGCTTATCTCAGTGGCGGCATGGATTCGGGTACAGTGACTTCCCTCGCGGCGCGGGAACTCCCCCACATGCGTACCTTTACCTGTGGTTTTGACTTGAGTTCCGCGTCCGGAATTGAGCTTGGGTTTGACGAGCGGCAGAAAGCCGAGCAGATGTCCTACCTGTATCGCACAGAGCACTATCAGATGGTGCTCAAGGCTGGCGATATGGAGCGCGTTCTGCCGAAGCTTGTCTGGCATCTGGAAGAACCACGGGTGGGCCAGAGCTACCCTAACTTTTATGTTGCCCAGTTGGCCAGCAAGTTCTGCAAGGTCGTCCTGTCCGGTGATGGTGGTGACGAACTCTTTGCCGGTTATCCGTGGCGCTATTATCGCGCAGTCGTCAATGACGACTTCGAGCATTACACCGACAAGTATTTTCACTACTGGCAAAGACTGTTGCCTTCTGACCGGCTGCCGAAGATTTTTGTGCCTGTCTGGTCAGATGTGTCCCACATTTCAACGCGGGAGATCTTCCGTAGCGTTTTTCACGAACATGCTCACCGATTGACGCGCCCGGAAGACTACATCAACCACTCGCTTTATTTCGAGGCAAAGACTTTCCTTCATGGGCTGCTGGTCGTGGAAGACAAGATCGGCATGGCGCACGGACTCGAAACCCGGGTTCCTTTTCTTGACAATGATCTGGTAGATTTCGCGATGAACGTCCCGGTTGGCCTGAAGCTTGGCAATCTCGGCGAGGTGGTACGACTCGACGAGAATGAGCCGGGGCCTAAGACTGCAAAATATTTTCAGCAGACCCGGGATGGAAAGCTGCTCTTGCGCCGCGTAATGGAGCGCTACGTTCCTACGGAAATTGCCGATGGAATTAAGAAGGGTTTCTCGGCACCAGATGCGAGTTGGTTCCGTGGTGACAGCATCGAGTACGTGAAGCGCAGCTTGATGGGGCGCGATGCGCGGATTTTTGAGTTTATGGACCGGACCGAGATCCAATCGCTGATTAGCGACCATCTCGAGGGACGAGAAAACCGACGATTGCTGATCTGGTCGCTACTTAGTCTGGAAGAATGGCTGAAGCATCTGGAAACGGGCGCATGGACGCACCGATGAGACCGGAGCAGTTAGCCAGCCTATTGCAGGCAGCGTACCTGGAATGCGATGACCGGCTTCGTCAGGATTTTCAGCGCAGTTTGCCGCTACAGGATGCCTTGTTTGATCGCTGGGAACGCGCACGAAGACTGGGGTTCGGGGATAGGACAAGTATCTATAACAGCGCTGCCGTGTTCGGCGATGTTCGTGTTGCTACCGACACGTGGATTGGTCCAAATACCATTCTTGATGGTAGCGGAGGTGGTTTGACGATTGGTTCATTCTGTTCGATCTCCAGCGGTGTTCATATCTATACCCACGATACGGTATTGTGGGCGTTATCTGGCGGCATTCTGCCAAGGACTGAATCCGTTGTGACGATAGGCGATTGTGTTTATATCGGAAGCCAAAGCATTATTGCTGCAGGGGTGACGATTGGCTCCCGTTGCGTGGTTGCAGCCAACAGTTTTGTAAACGACGATGTTCCTGATGGCATTGTTGTTGGCGGTTCTCCGGCGCGCAGGATCGGCGTTGTCCATGGCGAAGCTGATGCTGTTCGCATCAGCTTCGGTTCCTGGCGTTAGGCCGGCTATGTCGACAGCGTTTTCAACTTTTTCCAGCCAGGCTCGGGCTCTAATTGACGATATCCGGCACCGATATGGCTGGAAACTCGTCGCGCTGGTTGTGCTGATGACTGCCATTGCGTTGAGCGAAGGGCTTGGCATGGTGCTGCTTTTACCTTTGCTGGATACCATTGGCATCGCGGCTCCGATCCAAAGTGGGGGGCTCGGTAAATTTCTGGCATCCTTTCTTGCTTCTTTCGGCGCAGGTTCCTCGGCATATCGTGTAGTTGTTGTGTTGCTTCTGGTGTTTGCCTTGCAACTGCTGCTTTATGTCATGCAAAGTTGGTGGATGGCCTGGTTACAGCGGGATTATTGCGCCTACTGGCAAAAACGCTTGTTCGATGCATTGATCCATGCCGAGTGGGATTTTTTTTCCGACCAAAAGCTGGGCAACCTGACCAACCTCATCACCCAGGAAACGGCCCGCCTTGCCGGCGCTTTTCTGATACTTGCCCAAATGGCAGCAATGACGCTGGCGGCACTGGTGTACCTGGCGGTTGCGTTTTCCATCTCGTGGCAGGTGACGTGCCTGATTGTGTTACTGGTCACCGTCCTTTTTGTTTCGGTGAAGGGTATCGGGGGCAAGAATTATAAGATAGGACTGCGGCTGGGGCCGCTGGCTTCTGAACTCAATGTGCTCATTACCGAGTATTTCGGTGGTATAAAGCTGATCAAGGCAACGGCTACCGAGGAGGCGGCATCCAGCAGAGTGTCGCGGGTGGTCGATGAATTGCGGATTCAGCACACATGGGCGACCTTTCTGCCTTCCTTGGTACGGGCAATCTTCGAGTTCAGTACGATTGGCACTATTTGCTTCATCCTGGTATTCGGCTACCACAGTCTGGCTATCCCCGCAGCAAGCATGCTGGTCGTGCTCGCGCTTTTCGTTCGTCTACTACCACGCTTCAATGCGCTGCAACAAAACATGCAATTGTTTACGACTTATGTGCCGGCTTTTTCCATTGTCAGGAGAATGTTAGATGATGCAGAGGTGGTATCCGAGCGTAGTAGCGAGTACGTGCCTGTCGGGGGAGTAAGTGTCGGGCGAATGTCCGGCCCGCTGAAAATTATGATTGGAAAGGGAGGCTACCGCGGGGTGACAACTCTACAGGATATTGAAATTGAGTTGCCGGAACGTGGGCTAGTCGGGATTGTCGGAGAGTCTGGCGCGGGTAAATCCACACTTGTCAATTGCCTGTTGGGGCTGGCAAGGATTGAAGTTGGGACGGTGATTTTCGGTGCGGTGGACATGCTGAATGTGCCGCTTCCCGTATGGCGACGGCAGATTGGTTATGTCCCCCAGGAGACGGTATTGTTTCATCTGTCTATCCGTGACAATATTGTCTGGGGAACACCTTCAGCCGTAGAGGAAGAGATATATACGGCTGCGCGTCAAGCATTGGCGCATGATTTTATCCTTGATCAACCTAATGGTTATATGACGGTTGTTGGCGATCAGGGTGTAAGGCTTTCGGGGGGGCAGCGCCAACGGTTGGGAATTGCGCGTGCCTTGCTGGCAAAGCCACGCCTGCTGGTGATGGACGAGGCGACCAGCGCTCTGGATTCGGCATCGGAAGCTTCCGTGCTGGAAACGGTGAATGACCTGCGAGAGGACATCTGTGTGGTGATGGTGGCACACCGACTGGCGACCGTGCATGGCGCCGATCTGATCGTGGTCATGGAAAGCGGCCGTGTTGTCGAAACCGGGAGTTGGGATGAGCTTGTGGCCCGTCGCGGTGCCTTTTACAGGCTGGCAGCCGCGCAACATATTGAAGGAACATTATGAGCCAGGATTTCACGATTGAGCGCTACCGCGAAATTCTTAGCGAGGCAAAGAAACGGTTCGATTTTATCCGGTTTGGTGCAGATGCCAGCCGGGAGAAAGTTGCGCTGTGGCGGCATGATATTGATTTTTCACCCCAGCGAGCATTGGCGCTTGCCAGAATCGAAGCCGAGATGGGACTGATGTCGACTTATTTCGTTCAGCTTTCTTCCCGTTATTACAGTGCGTTTGAGCCGGAAATCGCCACCATTCTCCGTCAGATTGTGGCGATGGGGCACGATGTTGGACTGCATTTCGATGCGGAAGTTTGCAGCCATCGCCAGCAGCCCGATTATCAGCGTCGATTGGCATTTGAGGCGCGTGTGCTTGAGGAAGTCACTGAAGCACCGGTGTCGACATTTTCTCTGCATAATCCAACCACGATGGTTGGTGATTCTCTGAATGAGAAAGAATATGTAAGTCTAGTCAACGCTAGCAGTTCGTCCATGCGAAATGAGTTTTCTTATTGCTCGGACAGCAATGGCTTGTGGCGCTACCGATCACTGGACGATATGGTGTCTGATGCGCTAATCGGCAGGCTGTACGTTTTGACCCATCCGGAGTGGTGGCAGGAAATTGCCATGCCACCGCGCCATAGGATACAGCGTTCTATCGACGGACGTGCGGCCTATTATTCTCGCTATTATGATGCATTGTTGGCGGAGAACGAGCGTCCGAATGTCGGAGCAGTAGAGTAAAAATGGAGCATTGCGGACTAATCGTTGCCGGGCATCAGCCCAACTTTCTACCATGGTTTGGATACTTTGAGAAAATGCTCAAATGCGACATTTTTGTGTATTCAGACGATGTCCGATATCCCAAGCAGTGTTACACCAATCGGGTCGAGATGCTCATGGGTAAGGTACCTAGGTACTTAACACTTCCAGTTGCAAGGGGGGGAGATGTGCGCATTGCCGATAAGCAGTTTATCCGGGATGAAGCAACCTGTGGAAAATTGCTAAAGACCCTGCGTTTGAATTTTTGCGGCTTTCCCTGTTTTAGCGACATCGAATCGGTAATCGACGAGCTTCAGTGCGCCTACTGGCAATATCAGACGGTTGCCGATTTCAATATCCATATGAACCAGTATCTTGCCGCGATAATGGGTATCACGACACCAGTCCGTCGCGGAACATATCTTGGTCTTGAAGCATTTCATCGTAACGAGCGCCTTGTGCAGCGATGCAGAATGCTCGAGTCCAGTGTCTACTTGTGTGGACAAGGCGCGGATGACTATCAGGATGAGTTGTTTTTGAAAGAATCCAGTATTGAACTACAGCGAATCGACTATGCCATCGGCCGCTCCATGTTTGGCGAAGATTTGCGTTTTACGGTTCTTCAAGGCATCGCTAGGCACGGAATTGCTAAGATTCGTTCCACCATTGCCGCTTACTCTCGCAGCGAAGGAATTTGATGAGAATTCTTTACGTTGATGCCAACGTCTGGCACCTCAACCCCACGGCCCATCAGCTTCCCGTGCTTTTTCGTCAGTATTTTCCGGGAACCGTGTGTTACGGGCCGGGTTTTTCAAGCCAACAGGAATTGGCTCGGGGAGTGCGCAATTACGTGGATACTGCCGGTCCTTTTAATGCCGTGGTGTTGGGAGCCAATACCACATTGATCGGGGATGCTACAGATGTCGTCGAGGGTGCGGTCGGTTACTTGAAACGCTACACGGCGAACCGGCTTTCACCTGGCGATCTTGCCGCTTTTTTTCTAGATATTCGGCAGTCGTTCAGGGAACTTGATGTTCCAGTCAAGCTGATTTCCGTGCTGAACTTTGATAGCTACGCTACGACCCAGCGCCAGATTGACTCTCTGCTTGAACAAGGGCTGGGTGTGATCGGCCCGAACGAACAATTTGTTCTTCGTATGGATGACCTGCCCGATTTTGCAATCCACGAGAAACACTATATTCGCAAAGCCGACCGGTTCTCCAACGGTTGGTATAATTTTCTGAGCCAGTATCCCGAAAGGGTGGTGACAGCCGTTCATTTTGTCGGCTCCCAGGAGTTTTTTTTCGAGCCGTTGGATGCAAGGCCCTATGAAGTTGCCGTTCCGGGAGTCGAGTACCTGTTGCGGCGGGATGCAGTGAAACGCATCGCCCGCAGCCAGTTGCGGAGTGCATCGAAAGGATACTTTCACCTCTACCGGTTGGCGAATCGTCTGGGCTTGCCGGTATTTTCGAATCCGCTGTCATTACGTCTATATAACCTTTTATTCCAAAGGACTTTGGCTGATACACGTTGCGTGTATACGGCGCGCGGAGGTTTTGGAATTCCGATCCGCAAGTTTTTTGAGATTCCGGCAGCAGGCGCCCTGTTGATGTGTAGTCCCTGTAATGGTTATGAGAACCTTGGCTTTAAAGACGGCGTCCACTATATCGCAGTCGAGCCAGAGGGTCTGATCGATGCACTGGTCAAATGGTTGGCTGACCCGCAAGCACAGGAAATCGCTCGTGCCGGCCAGGCGTTGACGATGGCGAAGCACTCGCTGTCCGCGCGCGGCAGCCAGATCAAGTGTTGTCTTTGTGCGATGATTGCCGGCACCTATGCGGGTTCGCGCTGGGAGCACGGCGAATTCCGCGTGCTGGAGAAGGTCTGATGTGCGGCATCCTTGGTATATTCAGGCCCTGCGGGGTCGATAGGGTGGAAGCCAAACACCTGCTCGACATGCTTGCGCACCGCGGGCCGGACGCCGAGGGCCTTTGGCAGAGTGTTGACAATCGTCTAATTTTGGGACATCGGCGGCTAAAGATTCTCGATCTGTCGGACACCGCTAACCAACCGATGCTTCATGCCGACGGTCGTTTTGTTTTCGTCTATAACGGCGAAGTGGTAAACTACCGCGACTTACGAGCCGCCTATCGCGGCTCATGGCATTTCACCACAAATGGCGATACCGAAATGCTACTGGCCTTGCTGGCGGAGCGTGGCATCGATGCCCTGAACGAATGTGTCGGCATGTTTGCCTTCGCCTTGTTCGATACAAGGTCCCAACGACTGACGTTGGCGCGGGATCGTTTCGGTATTAAGCCTCTGTACATAACTCGACTCGATGATGGTGGCTTGGCCTTTGCCAGCGAGATACCGCCGTTGTTGAAACTTCAGAGAATAGTGAAAGCGGATTTGGATGTCGTTCGCACCTATTTGGAGACTACGCTCTACGATACAGGACGGCGAACCTTCTTTTCCGGGATCGAAAGCGTGGCCCCAGGATCAGCCATTGAGATCGACTTCGGTGGTGGCACGTGGACGGAAAAGCGGTGGTATAACCTCAGCGAGCATTTGCCCGATCTGTCCGGCGCGAGCGAGGCGGAGTTGATCGAGGAGGGAGCTCGCAGAATAGAAAGAGCGATAGCCGATCACCTCATTGCCGATGTGCGAACAGGCCTAAACGTTTCCGGCGGGGTTGATTCCTCGACTCTCGTTAGTGTGGCCCGCAAGCATGTGGCCGATATCCATTTGTTTACCCAGGACTACGAACCTCCATATAGCGAGAGCTCTTGGGTGAGGCAGGTGGCGGGAGATTCTCCGCTCCATCTGCAGCAATTGAACGAAGATCATATTCGACAGGTTTTGGATAAGACTGTGCGGCTTCAGGCCGAGCCGTTTGGCGGTGTTTTTGTCGCAGGCTATGATTACTTGTATCAAGCAGCCGACCATGAGGACGTTACGGTTTTGCTGGATGGAAATGGCGTGGATGAGGTGTTTCTTGGCTACCAGAAATACCATGCTGCCGCTGTGCGGCTCGCAAAGAACGAGAGCGAATGGGGATCACTTGCTTTAGGCTACAGTCGTTTCTGGCAATCTGATCCTCCCCCCCGCGGTGTAGTTGATTTTCAAGGACAGTCTATCGACGGTAGTGAGGGTGCCAGGCCCGAGGCACTTGCAGATCGTATCCGTCGGGAATCGTTACTTTTGCCAAAGCAAGAAGTTGGTCCCGGCTTTCCCGATCCGATCCGAGCCATGGCGGCCCTGGATTTGTTTTCAACAAAAATCCCTCGTGGTTTGCGTTTTAATGATCGTATGTCTATGGGCCGCTCTAAGGAGCTACGGGTGCCTTTCCTCGATCATCGCTTGGTTGAATTCGGCTTTGCTGTACCGAGCCATTATCTTTTGGACTCAAGTGGCTCCAAAGCTTTGTTCCGGCGTATCGCCGCCCGTTGGATTCCCGGCGAAGTTGCGAGAGCCGTTAAACGCTCGGTGCAGTCGCCGCAGCGTGAATGGCTTGCTGGACCATGGCGTAGTATGGTGGAAGACGTGCTGGCCTCGGATAGCTTCGCTGATCGAGGCTGGGTAAACCCGCTTATGGCACGACGTTTCTATCATGACTATTTAAACGGCGCCCAGAATAATTCGTTCTTTTTGTGGCAGTGGCTCAACCTGGAATGGTGGGCGCGCGCTTTTTTGGATGACCAGATATGAGTATGAAAAATATGCGAGTGGCAGTTTTGAGCAGTACAGCACTTCGGCACCGCTATTTCCACAGCGTTATTGCGGAAAATTTTGATCTCCGCCTTGCCTTGGTTCAAGCGAAGGGTAATTACTACCAGAAGCAACGGGAAGAATCGGAACTTGTCCGCCAACATTTTTCTGATATTTCGGCTGCCGAGTCTGTTGAGTTTATGTCCCGCCTTAATTCCTCTCTTGTACCGCCCAGAGAGGTAACGGACATTAATGCGTCAGCACTTGTGGCGGAAATTCTTGAGGAAGGGGTTGAGATAATTTTTTTGTTCGGGACGGTGCTTCTCAAGGAGGGGTGGTTGAATGCCTTTTCGAATCGTATTATCAACCTTCATTTGGGTCTGTCGCCATTCTATCGGGGATCGGCAACTTTGTTTTGGCCTTTTGTTCAAGACGAACTGGAATGTGTTGGGACCACTGTTCATTTGGCGGTGGCTGAAGTTGATGCGGGACCAATCTTGAAAAGGATCAAGCCTGATTTTCAGGTGGGGGATACTTATTACACAATTACAAACCGGTTGATAAGGCAAAGCATTGATACACTGCCAGATATTGCTTCCCGGTACTTGGCGGGGGAACTCGTCCCCATGCCTCAGGCTGCGACAGGAGAGCGGGCGTGGCGGAAGGCTGATTTTTCCGAGGAGTCTTTACGTCGGGCTTTGGACAACATCGGGTCCGGTCTCACTGAAGAGCGAATTGCCTGTATTAAAAGAAGTAGAAAATGTCGTTGCTCGCAGTAAACCACCATTATTACAGGGAAATATCTCCGGATGGTGGGTATTATCCGATTAGCAGCGCTCTTTTTACTGCCGAGGTGGAATTATTGCGACGAAAGCGTCGGTCGCTTGGGCAGCATGAATTGCTTGATCTTATTGCTGATTCAGGGACCGAATCTGGTCTGATCGACACATTTATTCTTACGTTTGATGACGGTCTGAAAGAGCAGATGGCAGCGTTGAGGGACTTGGAAAAGTTGGGAATTTCAGCGTTGTTTTTCGTGCCGACAGCTCCTCTAACTGAAAAAAAGGTTCTTGATGTTCATAAGTTGCACCTCATTCGTGCGGTACGAACGGATGTAGTTCTCCTTGCCGACCTTGAAAAGCATTTTCCCGTGGCCCTGAGACGGCTTGATGAAGATGCAGCGGCAAGACAGTATCGCTACGATAACGATTCTGCACGGCGGGTAAAATTTTTGTTAAACTTTGTTCTGGATACGGAAGAGAGGCGGGACTGGATTGATCGGGTATTTGTTGCGGTAGTCGGTAATGAGGTCGTTGTTGCCACCAAACTTTATATGGATCGTGAGGACATCCGTCTTCTCGGTAAGAAAAAAATGCTTGGGACACATGCACATCACCATGTTCCCCTTGCTCAGTTGTCATATGACAAGATTCTTAGGGATATGTCTTTATCTTTAGATATCCTCACTGAAGTGAGTGGAGAGACTGTAAAAGGGATTTCTTTTCCATACGGTGGTCCTGATTCAGTTTCTGACTTAGTAGTGAAGGCGTGTTTTAGTTTGGATTTGTCTTTCGGGTTCACCATGCAACGCGGGAGTAACGAGATTTCCGATTTTTTGACTCCTTTTCGGTTGAAGCGCATTGACTGCAATGATGTGGCAAAATACACTTAAGCGATCGTCCAGATGCGACAGCGCTTCAACTTTTGACAGAGCATGCCTGTGCTATTTCACAAGAGGCTCTTCAGCAAAATTTGTGGGTTGATTCTGGCTCAGGGAGCTTGCCAACCGTATGATACAGGGCGATTTTCAGCACATCAAAGCTCCTGAAGCCGTACGATTTTCTCGTGGTCACTTTGAC
>Ga0074195_1002736_pt1 | contig 18610 bp, 15 predicted proteins | sample EPASupsiteHSE623_FD_64525 | JGI IMG/M metagenome (GOLD analysis project Ga0074195, IMG submission 64525) | Bioremediated contaminated groundwater from EPA Superfund site, New Mexico - Sample HSE6-23 | ecosystem: Environmental > Aquatic > Deep subsurface > Groundwater > Contaminated ...
TCCGCTTCGCGGTCCTCGATGAGGCCGACGAGATGCTGGACATGGGCTTCCGGGACGACATCACCGAGATCCTGGACGAGACGCCCTCGGAAAGACAGACGCTCCTCTTCTCGGCCACGATCTCGCCCGAGATCCGCGGGCTGGCCCAGCGATACCTGCACGACCCGGTCGAGGTCCGCACCGTGCACCGGGAACTGACGGTTCCCCTGATCGAGCAGGTCTACTTCGAGGTCCGCGAGAACGAGAAGCTCGAGGCCCTCTCCCGCCTCCTCGACCTATCCGAGGGCGGTCGGGCGCTCGTCTTCTGCAATACCAAGCGGAATGTCGACGAGGTGGTCGCGCAGCTTCGAGCCCGCGGCTACTCGGCCGAGGGACTGCACGGCGACATGAAGCAGAACCAGCGCGACCGCGTGATGGCGCGGTTCCGTGCGGGCGCCATCGACGTGCTCGTGGCGACCGACGTCGCAGCACGCGGTATCGACGTCGAGGAGATCACGACGGTCTTCAACTACGACCTTCCCCAGGACGAGGAGTACTACGTCCACCGGATCGGCCGGACGGGCCGGGCCGGACGGACGGGTCAGGCCTTCACCTTCGTCACCGGCCGCGAGCACTGGAAGCTCCGCGACATCATGAAGTACACGAAGACGAAGATCGTCCAGCGGCAGGTGCCGAGCCTCGCCGATGTCGAGGAGGTCCGGACGCACATGTTCGAGGACAGGCTGCGCCGTGCGATCGCCGAGGGAGGGCTGGAGCGCTACGTCACGCGCCTCGAGAGGCTGATGCTGGAAGGTTTCAGCTCCCTCGAGATCGCGGCCGCCCTCCTCCGCCTCCAGAACGACGAGTCGGCCGGACCGACCGAGCAGGGCGGACGCTCGAGGGCGACGCCGGGGACCGTCCGACTGGTGATCGGGGCCGGCAGGAACCAGAACGTCCGACCGCGCGATATCCTCGGGGCCTTCGCGGGCGAGACCGGGATCCCGGGCGAGCTCTTCGGCCTGATCCAGGTCGACGACGACCGGTCCTCCATCGAGGTCCCCGAGGCCGAGGCGGACCGGGTCATCGAGATCATGTCCCGCCGCCGGATCAAGGGCCGGGGGATCACCGTCACGCGGTGATCCGGGCTCAAACTTTTTCTCTGTCCGGGGCTATTGCGATGCGATGGACCCGGGCGACCCCCTCCAGGAACGCCAGGAGTTGCTCGAGGAGTTCGAGACGTGGACCGAATGGCCCATGGCCCTCCTCGCGATCGCCTGGATCGTGCTGCTGGTCCTCGAGTTCACCGGATATGCCTCGTCCCTGATCGAGGTCGCGACGAACATCATCTGGGCCGTCTTCATCCTCGAGTTCGCCGTCCGGCTCGTATTGACCACGGATCGGCGCAGGTTCCTCGTCGCAAACTGGCTCACAATCATCTCGCTCATCGTGCCCGCCTTCCGGCTCATCCGCGTGGCCGCGATCCTTCGGGCCTCGATCTTCGTCCGGGGCCTCCGGCTGGCCCGGATCGTCACCGGGCTGAACCGGGGAATGAGGTCCTGGCGGGGGACACTCGGGAGCCGGCGCCTCCCGTACGTGGTCATCGTCTCGGGCATGGTGGGGCTGGCCAGTGCGGCCGGGATCTTCACCTTCGAGCACGAGACGAACCCGGGTTTTTCCACCTTCGGCGACGCCCTCTGGTGGAGCGGGATGATGCTGATCACGCTCGGGTCGTCGACCTGGCCCATGACGGCGGCCGGTCGGGTCCTCGCGTTTCTCCTCGGGCTCTACTCCTTCTCGGTCTTCGGGTACGTGACCGCAGCTCTCGCCTCGATCTTTGTCGAGCACGATACGAAAGAAGCCCGGGGGAGAGAGGACCGGGCGTCACACACCGTTATTGAGGAGGAACGCCAATGAATCTGGCAGATGGAGCGCTATGACTGCGTCGTGGTCGGTGCGGGCCCGGTGGGATCGGCCGCAGCCGAGCGGGCGGCATCCCTCGGCCTCTCGACCCTGGTCCTCGAGGAGCACGGGACCATCGGCCACCCGGTCCAGTGCGCCGGCCTCCTCTCGGCCGCCGCGTTCGCCGAGTGCCTGGTCTCGGACCGCCCGGTCCGGAACCGCGTCCAGGGAGCGCGGATCGTCTCCGACCTCGGCGGCGAGCTCATCTTCGACGCGGGTGTCACCAAGGCGCTCGTCGTGGACCGGGCAGACCTCGACCGCGAGATGGCCTGCGCTGCTGCCTATGCCGGGGCCGAGTTCCGGCTGAAGAGCCCGGTCCGGCGGGTTGTGGACGATCGCGTGGTCACAGGCGGCCCCAACGCGGCCGAGATTGGCTTCGGTGTCCTGATCGCGGCCGACGGCCCGAAGGGCACAATCGCCCGCTCGCTCGGCATGGCGCGGTCGCCGACGCACCTCGCCGGGGTCCAGGCCGACGTCATGCTCCCCGAGACGGTCGACACCCGTCTCGTCGAACTCTATCCGAACGCCGCTCCCGAGTTCTTTGCCTGGCTCATCCCGGTCTCGGACCGGGTGGTCCGGGTCGGCCTTTGTGGCGAGACCGGGGTCCGCGAACAGTTCGGAGCCTTCCTGGCCCGGTGGCCCGGCTCGGTGATACACCATGTATCGGGCACCATCCCGCTCGGGACCATGCCCCGGACCTACGGGAGGAGAACGCTCTTCGTCGGGGACGCGGCCGGGCTGGCCAAGCCGACGTCGGGCGGCGGGATCTATACGGGCGTCCGCTCGGGCCGGTACGCGGCAGAGACCGCCGCCGCCTGCCTCGAGGCGGACGACCTCTCGGACGACGCCCTGGCGGTGTACGAGGGCCGCTGGAAGGCCGATTACGGGCGCGAGCTCGCCCTCGGCTACCGCCTCCAGCTCGCCCGGCGGCGGGTCACGCCCGAGGAGATCGACCGGCTTATCCGGGCCTTCGGCAGCCCGCGGGTCGTCCGTGCGATCGTGGAGTCCGGGGACATGGACCGGCCCAGCGCCCTTCTGGCCCGGCTCTGCCGGATGCCGTCCCTCTGGCCGGTCCTGCCGATCCTAATGCGCCTCGGGATCTCCGAGATCGTCGGCCGGGACTGATCCCCCTCAAAATAGCAAAGAGGAACCTTTTTCACTGAGGGGATATTACTATTCATCGCAGAAGTAACACGATCTGGTGACATCATGCACATCCCCGACTCCTTCATGCCGATCTCGCAGGGTGCGGTCTACTGGCTGATTGCACTCGTCTTCATTGTGCTCGCGTTGCGATGGGTCCGCAACGAGATGAGCGAGGAGAAGGTTCCGCTCGTCGCTATCCTGGCTGCCGGGGTCTTCGCACTCCAGGCTTTCAACATACCGGTCACGATGGGGACGAGCGGTCACCTCCTCGGGGGAGCCCTGGTGGCGATCGTGCTCGGGTCCCCGTTCGCCGCGGTCTTCATCCTCACCCTCGTTCTGATCGTGCAGGGCGTCCTCTTCGGCGACGGCGGGATCACGGTGATGGGAGCGAATATCATCAATATGGGCGTTATCGGCGGGTTCGTGGGGTACTATGCCTACCACGGGTTGAGGTCCCTCACGAAGAACATGTTCGTGTCGGCCGCCGTCGCTGCGTGGCTCGCCTGCATCATTCCGGCGCTCGTCGCAGCGCTCGAACTCTACGCCGCGGGGACGTTCCCCCTGGTGCCGGGCCTGGTCAGCATGGGGGTGTATCATGCCCTCATCGGGCTCGTCGAGGCTGCCATCACGGGTGTGGTGCTGGCCCTGATCGTGAACTCGCGTCCGGACATCCTCGACCGCTCGACGGGAGTGCCCGCATGATCTCGAATCGGCAGTTCCTTATCGGCGGCATCGCCCTCGCCCTCGTCATCGGTGTGGCCGCGGTCTTCTTCGCCTCGGCCGACCCCGACGGCCTCGACAGCACGGCCCTGATCGTCCAGGGGCAGAAGGACCTGACCGGGCCGGCCGGCCCCGGCGCCGAGGTCGACGAGGCGAGCCTCCCCGGGTCGTTCGAGTACAATGCCCCGTTCGCCGATTACACGCTCGAAGGCGGGAGCAGGCTCACGGACGCAGGGCTGATGGTGGCCGGAATACTCGCCGCTCTGGTCCTCGTCCTTGCCCTCGGCAAGGGTCTCAAAGCCTACCGGCAGACCCGATCCTCCTAATTTTTCAACTCTTCTCCCCGAGTGAGTACGGACCACGACCATGCACCTCATCGAGACCCACAACCTCTCGTATGCCTACCGTGACAGCGTCAGGGCCCTCGACAACGTCAACTTCGTCGCTCCGCGGAATACCAGGATCGCCGTGATCGGCCCGAACGGGGCGGGCAAATCGACACTCTTCAAGCACCTGAACGGTATCGTCCTGCCCCAGTCGGGCAGGGTGCTGGTCAGGGGCGAGCCGATCACGAAGAAGAACCTGAAGGAGGTGCGAAAGTTCGTGGGCGTCGTCTTCCAGAACCCAGACGACCAGATCTTCGCCCCGACCGTCGAACAGGACGTGGCGTTCGGCCCGACCAACCTGGGCCTGGACGAGAAGACCGTGATGCACCGGGTCGATGAGGCCCTCGGCCTCCTCGGGATCGAGTACCTGCGCCACCGGGCCCCGCACCACCTCTCGGGCGGGGAGAAGAAGCGGGTGGCGATCGCGGGCGTGCTCGCGATGGAGCCCGAGGTGCTGGTGATGGACGAGCCGACGGCCGGCCTCGACCCCCGCGGGCGGGACGACCTGGTCCGTTTCGTCAACTCGCTCTCGTCCCAGTACGGCATGACCGTGATCTTCTCGACCCACGAGCTCGACCTGATCACCGCGGTCGCCGATTATATCTACGTGATGGATCAGGGCCGGATCCTCGCCCAGGGCACCGTGCCCGAGATCTTCGAGCAGGAGGAGATGCTCCGGAAGATCCGGCTCGACGTGCCCGTGATCCCGAAGCTCTGCCGGTCTCTCCGCAGGCGGGGAGCCGAGATCCCGATGGCTTACACCTACGAAGAGGCCGAGGCCGGTCTCTCCACCGCCCTCGCCCTTCGCGTGCGCCCATGATCGAGGAGCTCTTCGAGATCGAACGGCTGGCTTACGGCGACAGCCCGGTCCACCGGCTCGATGCGCGGGTCAAGATCGTCGTTACCTTCGCCGCGATCATCGCGCTGGTGGCCTATCCGATCGAGGCCTCGGTCTATCTTGTGGCCTTGGTCTTCGCCCTGCTCCTCGGGCTCCTGCTCGCCGTCTCGCGGGTGCCGCTCCGGACCTTCTCTCTCCGGCTGCTTGCGATCCTCCCCTTCGGCCTCTCGATCCTGCTCTTCCAGGTACTCTTTCCGCCCGTCGCCTTCGCCTCGACCACGGTCGTCCTCTCGCTTCCCTTCGGGATTGTCGTCTCGGAAGAGGCCCTCGAGAAGGCAGCGATGATAGGCGTGCGGTTCGTCCTCTGCATCGGCTTCGTCATCCTGCTCTCGTCCACGACCAAGCTCCAGGACCTGCTGACGGGTGCCCGCCGCCTCGGGTTTCCGGCGGAGTTCACCCTGATCCTCGGGATGATGACCCGGTACCTCTTCGTCTTCGGCCAGATGTTCCTCCGGGTCAGGAACGCCCTTTCGACCCGGTGCTTCGACCCCTTCGACCGGTCCCTGCCGTACGCCTACCGGATCAGGCAGCTGGGCAATACCATCGGGACCATGTTCATCCGTTCGTACGAGCAGGGGGAGCGTACCTATACGGCCATGCTCTGCCGTGGGTACGGCAAGGATGCCTATCTCTTCGTGCCGAAGAAGCCGCTCACGGCCCCTGAATGGGGGACCCTTGCCGGCTGCATGCTTGTCGTGATCGGCGGACCGCTTGCCGTGTTCTGGCTCTCGTGACGGGTCCGGGCTGAGAGGTTCATATGCACGACGGCCCCACCCTCATCATGCAGCGGAGGGGAGGGTGATGCGGATTCTCAGGGCCGGCTGGCTGACCGATCAGGGGCGGACGCGGACGAAGAACGAGGACGCGGTCTTTGCGGACCCGGGACGGAAGGTCTTCGTCGTGGCCGACGGCCTCGGGGGATGCCCGGGCGGGGAGGTGGCGAGCCGGATCGCGGCGAAGCAGATCGGCGATGCCCTCGTCCGCCTCGACCGCACGGCCCCGGCGGAGGCCGGTGTACGCGATTCTGTCGCGAAGGCGAACCGGGCCGTCATCGAGAAAGCGGCTGCAGACCCGCGCCTTTCCGGCATGGGCACCACCGTCGTGCTCGCCGTCGGCCTCGACGACACCTTCCTGGTCGCCCATGTCGGGGACAGTCGCGCCTACCTGCTCCACGAGGGACATCTCTCGCCCCTGACCCGGGACCACTCGGTGGTCCGGGAACTCCTGGACGCGGGCCGGATCAGCCGCGAGGCCGCCCGGCACCACCCGCAGCGCAACGTGGTGACCCGGACTCTTGGCCGATCGGACGACGCAGCGCCCGACCTCAGGACGGTCGCAGTGCAGCCCGGAGACCGGCTCCTCCTCTGCTCGGACGGCCTCACGGGGATGCTCGACGACCCCGAGATCGAGCAGGTGCTGGTCCGGTTCGCGGAGCCGATGCGGTGCTGCCGCGAACTCGTCGCACGGTCGAACGACCGCGGCGGGCTCGACAACATCACCGTGATCGTGGTCGACGTCCCCGGTTAGGCCGGAGCGCCCCCATCATCCTCGCGGCCGAGTCGCGCACACCGGCCTTCCGCACCCCTTTTTATGCTTCGACGGTCACTGTATCTCATGGCGTCGAAGTTCGGACGCGGATTCGTCATCAACCTCATGCTGATCGGCCGGCACCTCAGCCTGCCCCCTGAACAGGCCTTCTACGGCCTCGCCGACCACCTGGACGAGCTGATCCTGCCGCCGCAGTTCCGCGGGACCGAGGTCGAGGAGCTCCTGACAATGCTCCGCAAGCGGATCCTCTGGCACCAGGCCGGCACGGTCGACCGCGAGGAGTACCCCGAGGTGAAGAGGGTCTTCGCCCGTCTCTGCGTCGCCGTCGACCGGGCCCTCGGAATCGAGGATCCCGCGATCGGCTCGTTCGACTGAAGAGAGATTGAAAGACCTGGATACTCCCCTCGTTTTTCCGATTCCACCCTGAAATTTACCCTGCAGAGGAGACGATCGCGACCTATAAGTGGTCTTGCGAACAATATATAGTTGCGAAGAGATCAGCCATACTCTTGCTTTTATCAGAGGAAAAATTGATGCCGGATTCTTACGACGCGTCACACATTACCGTACTGGAGGGGTTGCAGCCCGTCCGAGAACGGCCGGCCATGTACATCGGCTCGACCGATACGCGCGGCCTGCACCACCTCGTGTACGAGGTCGTGGACAACTCGGTCGACGAGGCCCTCGCCGGGTTCTGCGACCACATCAGGGTCACGATCAACGAGGACGGCTCGGTCACGGTCGAGGACAACGGCCGGGGCATCCCCGTGGACCGGGTCAAGAAGACGGGCAAGTCCGCGATCGAGACCGTGCTGACCGTGCTCCACGCCGGGGGCAAGTTCGATAAGAACACCTACCAGGTCTCGGGCGGGCTGCACGGGGTCGGCGTCTCGGTCGTGAATGCCCTATCGGCCTGGCTCCACGCGACCGTGTACCGCGAGGGGAACGTCTACGAGATGCACTTCGAGCGTGGCCGGCCCGGACCCCTCCAGACGCGGGAGGAGTCGAAGGAGGAGATGGCCGACCGGTACGCAGCCCGGTACGGAGAGCGCACGCGGAAGGGGACCGCCTCGCGAGAGGCCTTCGTCGAGGCCCACGGCCGGGAGCTCTCGGGGACCGTGATCACGTTCATGCCCGACCCGACGATCTTCGAGACGGTCATCTACGACTACGACGTCCTCGCTCACCGCCTGCGCGAGCTCGCGTTCCTGAACGCGGGCCTGGAGATCCGGATCGACGACCGGCGCTCGGGCGATGCCGCGGTCTACCGGTACGACGGCGGCCTCGCCGAGTTCGTCAAGTACCTGAACGAGGACAAGGAGCCGATCCAGCCCGACGTGGTCCGGTTCCAGCGGGCAGACGTCGAGAACCGGACAGAGGTCGAGGTGGCCCTGCAGTACACTCAGGCCTACGCCGAGACCCTGTACACGTTCGTCAACAGCGTCAACACACGGGAGGGAGGCACCCACCTCGAGGGCTTCCGCTCGGCCATCACCCGTGCGATCAACGCCTCGGCAAAGAAGAACAACCTCTTCAAGAACAGCACCCTGACCCTCCGCGGCGATGACGTGCGCGAGGGCATGACCGCGGTCATCTCGATCAAGCTCGCGAACCCCCAGTTCGAGGGCCAGACCAAGATGCGCCTGGGCAACTCGAATGTCCGGGGGATCGTGGACTCGCTCGTGTACGCCTCGCTCTCGGAGTACTTCGAGGAGAACCCCTCGGCGCTCAAGGTGATCGTCGAGAAGGGCCTGCTCGCGGCCAAGGCCCGCGAGGCGGCCAAGAACGCCCGCGACCTGACCCGGCGCAAGACGATGCTCGAGTCCTCGCATCTGCCGGGCAAGCTCGCCGACTGCCAGGAGCGCGATCCCGCCAAGTCCGAGCTCTACATCGTGGAGGGCGACTCGGCCGGCGGCTCGGCCAAGCAGGGACGCGACCGGAAGTTCCAGGCGATCCTGCCGCTCCGCGGCAAGATCCTCAACGTGGAGAAGGCGACCCTGCACAAGATGATCAAGAACGCCGAGATCCAGACCCTGATGGCCGCCATCGGCTCCGGGATCGGGGAGCAGCTCGACCCCGAGCGGGCCCGGTACCACCACATCATCCTGATGACCGATGCCGACGTGGACGGGGCCCACATCCGGACCCTGCTCCTGACGTTCTTCTTCCGGCACATGACGGGCCTGATCGAGAACGGCTACGTCTACATCGCCCAGCCCCCGCTCTACCGCGTGGCGAAGGGCAAGCACGAGCGCTATGTCTACCGCGACGACGAGCTGAAGGCCGCGGTCAAGGAGCTCGGCGAGAAGAACACCGTGATCCAGCGGTACAAGGGTCTCGGCGAGATGAACGCGGGCCAGCTCTGGTCCACGACGATGGACCCGAAGAGCCGGGTCCTCAAGCAGATCCAGATCGAGGACGCGAAGTTCGCGAACGAGATCTTCGAGAAGCTGATGGGCGACGACGTGGCCGCGAGAAAGGACTTCATCAGCCGCCATGCCAAGGAGGTGAGCAACCTTGACATCTAAGCAGGCCCCGATCGAGCCCGTGGACCCGAGACGGGTCCTCCAGATCAACATCGAGGAGGAGATGAAGACCTCCTACATCGACTACGCGATGTCGGTCATCATCGGGCGGGCGATCCCCGACGTGCGCGACGGGCTGAAGCCCGTCCACCGCCGGACCCTCTACGCAATGTGGGAGGAGGGCAACACCTCGGACAAGGCCTATAAGAAGTCTGCACGCGCTGTCGCTGCGACCATGGGTAAGTACCACCCCCACGGCGACGCCTCGATCTACGACACGCTCGTGAAGATGGCCCAGCCCTTCTCCTACCGGGCCCCGCTCGTCGACGGCCAGGGGAACTTCGGATCGGTCGACGGGGACTCTCCGGCCGCGATGCGGTACACCGAGGCCCGGCTGACGAAGTACGCCGAGGCCCTCCTCACCGACCTCGAGAAGGAGACGGTCGATTTCATCCCGAACTTCGACTCCTCGACCAGCGAGCCGACGGTCCTGCCCTGCCGGGTTCCGAACCTGCTCGTGAACGGCTCGTCCGGGATCGCAGTGGGGATGGCGACGAACATGCCGCCCCACAACCTCGGCGAGGTCGCCGAGGCGGTCAAGCTCGTGATCGATCGGCCCGACTGCACGGTCGACGACCTGCTGGCGAGGCTGCCCGGTCCGGACTTCCCGACCGGCGGGATCATCATGGGCCGCGCCGGCATCCGGTCCGCGTACGAGACCGGGCACGGCAAGCTCACGGTCCGGGGCGTGGCCGAGATCGAGGACGTGGAGACCCGCGTCCCGAAGATCATTATCAGCGAGCTTCCGTACCAGGTCAACAAGGCCCGGCTGGTCGAGCACATCGCCGAGCTCGTGAAGGAGAAGCGGATCGAGGGGATCAGCGATCTCCGCGACGAGTCGGACAAGGACGGGATGCGGGTCGTGATCGAGCTCAGGAAGGGCGTCCTGCCCAAGATCATCCTGAACCAGCTCTACAAGCACACGGCCCTCGAGTCCACGTTCGGCGTGATCAACCTCGCGATCTCGGAGGGCCAGCCCAGGACCCTCGGGGTCAAGGGGCTGATCAGCGAGTTCCTCCGCCACCGGGTCGAGGTCGTGCGCCGCCGGTGCGAGTTCGAGCTCAGGAAGGCCCGCGACCGCCTTCACATCATCGATGGTCTCCTGATCGCTCTCGACCGTATCGACGAGGTGATCGCGACCATCCGCGGCTCCGAGTCGGCCGAGGTGGCCGGCAGAGCCCTCGTCAGCCAGTTCGGCCTCTCCGAGGCCCAGGCCCAGGCGATCCTGCAGATGCAGCTCCGCCGCCTGGCTCATCTCGAGCAGACCAAGCTCCGGGACGAGCGGCTCGAGCTCCTCAAGGTCATCGAGCGGCTCGAGACGATCCTCTCGTGCGAGGCGAACGTGCTGCGCGAGATCAGAAAAGAGGTCGTTGCGGCCGGCAAGGAGTTCGGCAACGAGCGCCGGACGCAGATCGTCGAGGACGAGGCCCTGCTCGACATCGAGGATCTGATCGAGGACCGGCCGATGCTCGTCTCGATCACGGCGCAGAACTACATCAAGCGTCTCCCGCTCGAAACCTACCGGGCCCAGCACCGGGGCGGACGGGGCGTGATCGGAATGGCCACGAAGGAGGAGGACCAGGTCGACAACATCTTCCTCGCCTCGATGCACGACTACCTGCTCTGCTTCACCACCGACGGGCGGGTCTACTGGCTCAAGGTCTACAACATCCCCGAGGCCTCGCGCACGAGCAAGGGCAAGGCGATCGTGAACCTGCTCGACCTGAAGGACGAGCGCGTGACCGCGGTCATCCCCATCCGGGAGTTCCGCGAGGACCGGTACCTGCTCTTCTCGACGAGGAAGGGCCAGGTGGCCAAGGTGGCGACGAGCCAGTTCTCCCGCCCGAGACAGGCAGGGATCAACGCGATCGCGCTCCGCGAGGGCGACGAGCTCGTCGACGTCAAGCAGACCGACGGGACGCAGGAGCTGATCCTCTCGACCGCGAAGGGTCAGGCCCTCCGCTTCACCGAGGGCGAGGTCCGGCCGATGGGCCGCGGCGTCCAGGGCGTGCGCGGGATCAAGCTGAAGTACGGCGACGAGCTCGTGGCGACAACGCTCGTCGAGAAGGAGCACCTCCTGACGATCACGGCCCAGGGTGCGGGCAAGCGGACCGAGTTCGACGAGTTCCGCGGACACGGGCGGGGCACGATGGGGGTCAGGAATATCCTGGCCGGCCCCGGCAACCCGGTCGTGGCGACCCGGGCCGTCTCACCGGACGAGGAGGTCGTGCTGATCACGGCCCTCGGGAACGTGATCAGGATCCGGGCCGCGGACATCTCGGTCCAGAAGCGGTCGACCCGCGGCGTCCGGATGATCCGGCTCGAGGAGAACGACCGCGTGGTCGGGTTCGCCTGTCTCGCGAACGAGGTCTGCGACCTCGATACGGCCGACGACGACGCGGCCGGCGAGGTCGGCCAGCAGGTCCTGGTCGACGACGGTCAGGAGTAGGGCGTCCTCCCCTCTTCTCAGGGCAGGGGAGGACATCTCGACAAAAGCCAATCTTTTTTACCCTTCCCCGATGAGCTCTCTTCTACGACCGATCTTCTCGTCTCGCTCACGCCCGGGCTCTCCTGGCTCTGGTTCGCTCCGGCCGTGTTCGTCCCCCCAGTCCTCCACCTGGCCCTCCGGCGGAGCGTGACCCGGCGCTGGCAGCAGCTGGTCCCGGTCCTGCTCGCGGTCGCATTCTCGCTCGCGCTCTACGCGGTCCCACCGGCCGGCCGGGAGGGGGCCGGTTTCCTTCTCCTCGCGTTGACCGGGTCGCTCGCGGCCCTCGTCGCGCTCCCCGTCTTCGCATACGCCCTCGACCGGCTCTCGTCGACGACAGCCGTCCTGATTGCATCCGCCGTCTCGATCGGCCTCCTTTTTCTCCTGGCACCGACCCCCGTGACCGGTCTTGGCGTGCTGGTGGCGAACCTGCTCGGTGTCGGGGCGACCGCGGCGGCCTGGCCGATCGCCGGGCTCGCGCTCTTCCTCTTCGGCCTGCTCACGGCCGGGATCGGGTACGCCCTCGCCCTCTTCGTGGACGAGATCGCGGACCGCATGTCCTCGATCGTCTCGGGCCTCTTCTTCGGCGTCCTCCTCCTCCTCGCCGGACTGGCGATCGGCGAGGCGGTCGCGGGCGGGCTCCTCGCACTGGCCCTGCTCCAGTACCTGCGGATCGTTCCCGAGAAGGGGGTCCACATGCTCCTCCTCTTTCCGGTCGCAGTCGGCGCCCTCGCCGTGACCGCGTTCACGCAGGCCAATCACGGGATGGCGGGCAGCGAGGGGCTCGTGCTCCCGCTCCTCGTCCCGGCGGTCGCCGTGCTCGTGCCGTTCATCCTCCTCGAGCCGCAGGTGCTGACCCGGCGCGAGGGGATCGCGGTCGTGATCTCCGCGCTCCTGGCCTTCCCTCTCGTCTCGTTCGTGCTGACACGGCAGATGGAGGTGGCGGGCCTCGCCGCGTTCGGACCGCTCTATGCCGGGACCCTCGCCTTCGAGCCGGCCCTCGTCGCCTGGGGCGTGGTCTTCTTCGAGATCCTCCTCATCTCGCTCGCGTTCTACCTGGTCGTCGTGATGGGCCTCTCGGCCCTCCGGAGACCGACCTCCTGATCGAGAAGAACGCCGACCGAAAAGCGGATGGGTCCCCGCGTCGAGATCGGGGCCGGTGATCTCATTGTTCCAGCAGGAGTTCTCGATCCCGACCCGGGGGGAGGGCGATGTCGTCGACCTGACCTCCCGGTGCCAGGATGCCGTGCGCGAGAGCGGGGTCGTGACTGGCCTGGTCGCCGTCTTCGTGCAGGGCTCGACCGCGGCCCTGACCACGATCGAGTACGAGCCGGGCGTCCTCCGGGACCTCGCCCGCGCCCTCGCCGTGGTTGCGCCGGACGGCATCCCGTACGCCCACGATGCGGCCTGGGGAGACGGCAACGGCCGCTCCCACGTCCGGGCCGCGCTGGTCGGCCCGTCACTCACGGTCCCGGTGGCCGACGGCCGGCTCCTCCTGGGCACCTGGCAGCAGGTGGTCCTGCTCGAACTCGACATCCGCCCCGCGCGATTGCGCCGGGTCGTCGTGACCGTGATCGGCTGACCGGGTTCAGGCCGGCCGTGTCTCGGCGTCGCGGTGCGGGGCGTGCTTTCCGCGAGCGCCGATCAGGACCAGGACCGCGGGCATGATCGTGATCGCGCCTATCAGCGAGAAGCCGACCGAGAGGACGGTCACGAGCCCGAAGTTCGAGACGATGTTGAAGTTGGAGAGGATCAGGGCCGAGAAGCCGAAGACCGTGCAGAGGCCGGAGACCGAGATGGCCGTCCCGATCTGCCGTATGGAGTGGACGATCCCCTCGAAGAGACCGAGCCCCTCCTCCCACTCCTCGTAGCATCGCTCCATCATGACGATCGTGTACTCCGAGGCGACCCCGATCGAGAGCGAACCGAGGGTCGCGGTGAGCGGCGTGTAATCGATCCCCATCACGAACATGATCAGGCCGTTCCAGCCCACGATGAACGCGATCGGCACGAGCGGCGTGACGGCCTTTCCGAGCCGGCGGTAGACCAGGAGGAGGAACCCGAAGATCAGGCCGAACCCGAGCAGGGTCATGGTCAGCTTGCCGTCCTCGATCTCCCTGATCAGGTTCGTGAACATCTCCCCCTGGCCCGTGAGACTCGCGGTGATGCCGGGCGGGGGGGCCGTCCACTCGAGGTCCCTGTGGAGCTGCTCGATCATCGAGAGCCCCTGTGTATTGGTCATGGCCACCGTGCTGATCGTGATCAGGGCCTCGGTGTTGCCAGAGATCAGACGGTTCCTGGTTTCTTCGGGGATCCGGGCGAGGACCTGAGCGATCTCCGACCTGGTGGTCGGCAGCTCGCCCCCGTTCGCCTCCCTGATCGCGGTCGCGATCGAGCTGGTCGCGGTCACCTTGTCGTTGTGGGTCTCCTCGTACGTCTGGAACTCGGCCATCCACCGCAACCCCTCGGGGGAGAGCACCTGGTCCCCGCGGACGAAGATGGGCGTGGAGTCGGTCGAGCCCATGGTCCGGCTCACCTTCTCGAGGTTCACCTTGGCCGGCATGTCCTTCGGTACGAACGTGTCCTCGTCGGTCGTGATGACGATCTCGCCGTCCATCTGGAACCCGACGAGGGCGATTAGGCCCACGAAGAGGAGGACGGGGACCGGGTGATGGGCGACCGTCGAGGCGACCCGGCCGAGCGTGTGGGTGTAGGCCTCCTCCACGCTCTTCTTCGGCTCGCCGGAGGGGGTCGTCGGACGCCGATCCGCCCTGGGCCTGTAGCCGATCAGAAGGCCGAAGGTCGGGACAGCGATCAGGGTGACGAGATAGCAGGCGAGCACGCCGATGATACAGACCTGTCCGAAGGAGCGGATCATGGGCAGGGGCGAGACCTGGAGGGCGACGAAGCCCATCGAGGTCGCGAGCATGGCATAGAGGATCGAAGGGCCCGACCGGGTCACGGTCATCCGGACGGCCTCGGGGAGCGAACCCCGGCGCGCCTCCTCGTCGAATCGGGAGTGGAACTGGATCGCGTAGTCGATCCCGATACCGATCAGCACGGGGAAGGCGGCGATCGTGACCATGTCGATCGACATCCCGGCCCAGCCGATGATCCCGAAAGTCAGGATCAGCCCTGTCGCCACGATCCCCACCGAGAGGAACCGGTACCGGACATGCCCGAAGAGCAGGCCGACCGCGATCACCATGAGGACCATGGCGGCCAGGATGAGCATCCCCATGGAAGAGCCCATCTCGGTCCCCATCTCCTGGCTGAAGGCGGCATTGCCGGTCACGGTCACGGTGACGCCGGGCGGCGGGTTCGATAGCCGGACCCGCTCCCGGATCGAGTCCAGGAGGCCGTACTGGGTCTGCTCGTCGAGGCCTGTCTCGAGCGTGACGAGCGAGATCGTCATGGTCCGCGAGGGAAGGTAACGCGCGAGCAGGTCGGGCGGCACCCGGTCCTGCGCGGCCCGGATCTCGGCCGTGGAGGTCGGCAGCGCGCCGCCGTTCATCTGGCGGACCATGTCCACGACCGAGGCCACCGAGGTGACGTGCGCCTCGGTCCGGAGCTCGGACTGGAGCCGATCGATGTATGCGAGGACCGCGGGGTTCAGGACATCGTCGGCCTCGACGAGGACCATGGTCGCGTCCGACTGGAAGGTGTCCATGTACTTCGCGAGCAGCATGCCCCGGGGCGAGTCCTTGTCCAGGTAGGTGTCGTTCCCGGTCGCCATCGTGATCAGGGTCGTGCCGGCGAGCGCGAGGACGATCGCGGCGGCGAGCGCGACCAGGACGACACGGGGATGTGCGGTGATCACACCGGCGATCGCTTCAAAGGGTGCCTTCATGTCGTGGTCTCCCTCACTGATCGATCATTCGACCGTCCCGAAAATAAAGGAATTGCCGGTCCGATCACGATAGAACGGGCCCCTGCAGTCGCACGAGGTTGCCGCATCGAGAGAGGGCGGCTCCGATCCCCGATCCCTTGCGGACGTCGTCGTCGAGCAAACACCCGATGGTCCCAGTGCGGCCGGACCACCGGTCGCTTGCCGGCGATTTCCCGGCCGAATCACCCTTCGCGGGGGATACGACTCCAGAAGAGCGTATGGGGCTGAGAACCCGAAGACGGGCGGTCGTCTCTCAGTCCAGCGGGATCGACTCGAGCTGCGAGACCAGTTCCCAGATCCGGGTCCGGGCGTGTACGGGCATGTTCGGGTCGTTGCTGATCTCGTCGATCTTCGAGATCGCGGTTGCGGCGCGGAGGCCGACGGTCTTCGAGGTATCGAGCAGCACGCTCCTCGTCTCGTCGGCGACACGTCGGATGTTACGCGGGATGGAGGAGTCCTCCATGATGTGCTGAAGCATCTGGATGCAGGTGCCGATCCGTTCGTCCTGTGCGGTCATTCTCATATCCCCCTGGTTCCGTCGTAATAGGTGACCCATACAACCATAAATAAGTTGATAAACCTATCTCCTGGAGATGAAGAGCGACGACGAGATTATGGCCGAACACCTGCTCCGCGGCGGGAAGATGCTCGCTCGGTCCTGCCCCGACTGCGGCTGCCCGCTCTTCGAGGTGAAGGGCGAGACGGGCTGCGTGGTCTGCGCCGCCCGTGGGAAGCAGGAGGCCGGGGTGCCGGCACCGGTTCCGGAGACGACCGCACCGACGACGGCCCCGGCTCCGGCAGCCCAGGAGAAGGGAGGGGCCGCCCGGGTACCCGGCCCTCTGGACGACGAGCTCAAGTGCACCCTCGCCTGCCTTCTCGAGCGGGTCCGTGCCGAGCCCGACCCCGCTCGCTGCCGCGAGCTCATGAAGTGCGTCGAGATCGGCTGGGACCTTCTGGACTGATCAGGCACCCTCGCGCACGAATGCGACGAGTCGCTCGGCCGTTTTCTCCCCGATCCCCGGGACGGCCTCGAGCGCCGCCCGGTCGGCCGTGACGACCCCGAGGATCGAGCCGAACTCCTCGAGGAGGATCCGGGCCGTCCGGGGGCCCACGTCGGGCAGGGACGAGAGCACGTACTCCTGCTGCTCGCGGACGGACCGGTGGGTCTTCCGGGGGTGGACCTTCCGGTCCCCCCTCGCCCCCTCCTCGCGCCGGGCGAGCACGAGCAGGAGCTCGGCCGTCTCGTTGCCATCGGCCGTGAAGAAGAGCGTGACCCCCATGTCGACCGCGATCGCGGCGAGAGCCCCCCGGATCGCGTTCGGGTGGATGTTCCGCTGGGCGTAGAGGTCGCCCCCCTCGACGACGAGCACGGGCCGCGGGACCGCGTCGGCGAGGGCGCGGAGCTGCCCGAGGAGGTCCCGCTCGACGAGCGTGTCCACGAAGTCGCGCGCGGTCTTGCGCTCGACCAGGATCCGGTCGCCGATCGCGTAGTCGCCCTGATCGAGGTGGGCGATCTCGAGGGCTGCGCCGGCGAGCCGGAGGGCCTCGACCACCCGGGACGAGGTCTCGCGGTCATCGGCGACCACGCGCGGCCCCTCGGGCAGGAACTCGGCCAGCCGTTGCTGGAGCCGGTCCTCTCCCGGTATCGCATCCGTGTCCAGCTCGGCCTGGACTGCGGCCGGCGGGTGCGACGGCGCCCGGAGCCGCGCGAGGCCTTTCTGCATCGACCTCTCGCGCGATTGCGAGACGTAACGGAAGGTCTCGTCCGAGGTCCCGCTGGTGACGAGCACGATGATCTTGCCCTCTCCCGAGCGCCCGGTCCTCCCCTTCCGCTGGATCGATCGGATCTCGGACGGGACGGCCTCGTAGAAGACCACCAGGTCGGTCGAGGGGATGTCCAGGCCCTCCTCGCCGACCGAGGTCGCGACCAGGACGCGGAACTCCCCCGCACGGAAGCGGCGGAGGGCGTCGATCTGCTGCTTCTGCGAGAGCCCCTTCTCCGCATCGCGCGAGGCCTGGCCCACGAACCGCTCGGACGGGATGCCCGAGGCCGAGAGGTGGGCCGCCAGCGCCTGAACCGTGTCGCGGTACGAGGCGAAGACGATGATCCGGCTCTCGGGATCGGCCCTGAGCTGCTCCTCGACCACGGCTCGGACAAGCGGGTACTTCGGGTGGAGCTCCCCCTCCCAGGAGCGTGCGGTGGCCACGAGCTCGCCGAAGACCGGGTCCGCCGCGAGCCGCTGGCTCGCCTTCGTCCCCGAGCCCGAGGTCCCCTCGAGAGCGAGCCGTTCGAGGAACCGCAAGAGGGCCTCCGAACCCTGCGACTCGCAGAGGGTCAGCCCGTGGCGCAGCTTCATCAGCTCCGCCTGGATCGAGGCCGCCTGGAACGCGGCCGCGTCCCGGTCGGCGATCCGCTCCTGGATCGTCGCATTGAGGTAGTTCAGGGCCCGCATGGAGAGGCGTTCGCGGTCGGGCACCGAGAAGCCGAGCCGGCGCAGCCCCTCCAGCCGCTGGTCGAGGAGGTGGTGGATCAGGCTCCGGGCCTCCACGAGTTCGGAGGGGAGTTCTACCTTGACGTACTCGAGGGTCCGTTCATGCACGTAGGGCGCGACGTCGGGGTCGGTCTCGATCCGGGTCTCGACTCGCGTGATCCCGAGGCTCGAGCAGACTCCGCGGACCTTCTCCTGGTCTCCGCCGGGCGAGGCCGTCATGGCGAGGACGAGGGGGTGCGCCGCCGTCCGGGCGTACCACTCCGCGATGAAGGTGTAGGCGTAATTGCCGACCGCGCGGTGGCACTCGTCCACGACGAGCAGGGCGACGTCCTCGAGCGAGTACCGGCCGGCGAGGCAGTCGTTCTTGATCACCTGGGGGGTGGCAAAGCAGACCCTTGACCGCTCCCAGCCCCGCACCCGTTCGGCCGGCGGAGTCTCGCCCGTGAAGAGGACGAACGGGTCCTCGTCCGGGAGCTGGAGAAAGTCCCTGAAGAAGCGGTAATGCTGCTCGGCGAGCGGCTTG
>Ga0074195_1002738_pt1 | contig 18596 bp, 17 predicted proteins | sample EPASupsiteHSE623_FD_64525 | JGI IMG/M metagenome (GOLD analysis project Ga0074195, IMG submission 64525) | Bioremediated contaminated groundwater from EPA Superfund site, New Mexico - Sample HSE6-23 | ecosystem: Environmental > Aquatic > Deep subsurface > Groundwater > Contaminated ...
TTAAAAAGCGATATTTCAACTCCATTTAAAGACCTAAAACCAAGTAGAATTTTTTCTGTTTTTATATCATTTAAATCAATTTTTTCCATATCAAAAAACAAAGGATTTTCTATATATTCTTCTATACTTTTTGAAGGATAATGTCTCTCTTGATTTACATATCCAACGGCTCCAGCTCCAACTCCTAAATATTCTTTATGTTGCCAATATCCATAATTGTGTTTTGACTCAGATTCTTTATTTTTTGCAAAATTTGAAATCTCATATTGATGAAAGCCATTTTTATTAATGTAATCAAAAATTTCATAAGACAACTCTTCATCATCAATTTTTACACTACTTCTATCAAAGAATTTTGTTCCTTCTTCTATTGTTAACGAATAAGCACTTAAATGTGTTATTGGTAATGAAAAAGCCATATCAAAATCCTTTTTCATACTCTCTAAAGTATCATTTTGAACACCATAAATAATATCGCAATTAATCCCTTTAAATCCTATTTCTTTAGCATTTTGTATAGCTTTTATAGCGCTATTACTATTGTGGGCACGACCTAGAAATTTTAGCTTATCATTATCAAAACTCTGTACTCCAAAACTTACTCGATTTACACCTAGATTTTTCATACTTTCAAGCCATTCGTAAGAGGCAGAATTTGGATTTGCTTCTGTTGTGATTTCTGCAAATTCTTCTAAATGTGGTTTTATCATTTCAAATATTTCTTCATATTCAAAAGCTTTAATTGTTGATGGAGTTCCACCACCTATGAAAACAGTTTCTATCTTTTTGTTATCTTTAATAACATAATTATCAAGATTATTTCTTAGTTGTTTTTTTAATGCATTCATATATTCATGTTTTAAGTGAAATCTATCTGTGTATGAATTAAAAGCGCAGTAAAAACATTTACTGTCGCAAAAGGGAATGTGTATATATAAAAGCAATTTTTAATCCTAGTTTTTGTAAAATATCTGGCTAATTATAAGGGAAAATATATTTATGACTGATAAAAATGAAAACACAATTAACAATGAGAAAAAAAAGTTCAGACCTAATGTAGCCGCAATTGTACTATCAGCAAAATATCCTCATAAATGCGAAATATTTATAGCTTCAAGAACTGATGTTGAAAATGCTTGGCAATTTCCTCAAGGTGGTATTGATGAGGGTGAATCATCAAAAGAGGCACTATTTAGAGAATTAGAAGAAGAAATCGGAACAAGGGATGTAGAAATCATAGCAGAATATCCAAGTTGGGTATCTTATGAGTTTCCTGCTGCCATTGCAAAAAGGATGTATCCTTACGATGGACAAAGACAAAAATATTATTTAGTTAAACTCAAAAAAGGCGCTAAAGTAAATATTAACACAGAGATTCCCGAATTTAGCGAATATAAATTTGTGCCTACTAAAAATATTTATGATTATATAACTTTTTTCAAAAGAACTGTTTATAAACAAGTTCTACAATATTTTAAAACTGAAGGTTATATTTAAAAAGGATAAAAATTAGATGTTAAAAGTACTTAAGTTTGGTGGAACAAGTGTTGGTACACTTGATAGAATTCAAAATGTTGCAAATATCATTAAAAAAATAAGAGACGAAGGTCATGATGTTATTGCTGTTGTATCTGCAATGAGTGGAGAAACTAATAAATTAATAGAATATGCTGAATATTATTCAAAAACTCCAAAGGCAGATGAAATTGATATGCTTTTAAGTTCAGGTGAAAGAGTTACATCTGCACTTTTATCAATTGCATTAAATGAAATGGGATATAAAGCTACTTCTATGAGTGGAAGACAAGCTGGAATTTTAACAGATAATGCTCACACAAAAGCTAGAATTGAATCAATTGATACAACTGAGATGAAAAAAGCAATTAAAGATGGAAACATCATTGTTGTTGCAGGTTTTCAAGGTGTTGCACAAGATACATTAAGAGTTTCAACTCTTGGTCGAGGTGGTTCAGATTTAACTGCTGTTGCAATTGCTGGAGCTATTGAAGCTGATGTTTGTGAGATTTATACGGATGTTGATGGTATTTATACAACAGACCCTAGAATTGAGCCAAAAGCAAAAAAACTAGACAAAATCTCTTATGATGAAATGCTAGAATTAGCATCATTAGGGGCAAAAGTTCTACAAAATAGATCAGTAGAAATGGCGAAAAAATTAAATGTAAATTTAGTATCAAGAAGTAGCTTCACGCCAGAAGTTGAAGGTACATTAATAACAAAGGAAGAAAATATCATGGAAAAACCAATTGTAAGTGGAATCGCTTTAGATAAAAATCAAGTAAGAGTTGGAATGTATGGAGTTACTGATAAACCAGGAATTGCAGCTTCTATTTTTACTTCACTTGCAGATGAAAACATAAATGTTGATATGATTGTTCAAACAGTTGGTGTTGATGGTAAAACTGATTTAGATTTTACAATTCCAACTACTGATTGGGAAATTTGTAAAGGTGTTATGGAAAAATTCAAAACTCAAGCTGAGAATATTGATTACAATGAAAAAATTTGTAAAGTTTCAATTGTTGGTGTTGGTATGAAATCTCACACAGGTGTTGCTTCAAAAGCTTTCACAGCCTTAGCAAATGAAAACATTAACATTAGAATCATTTCAACAAGTGAAATTAAAATCTCTATGATTATTGATGAAAAATACGCTGAACTTGCTGTTCGAGCTTTACATGAAGCTTATGATTTGGATAAATAGTAGTGCAAGAATTTTTAAATTGGACAGTTGATACAATCAGGGAAGATAGATTAATATCTCCTTGGTTGGAAGAAAAAAAATATGAATGGACACCATTAGTATCTAAAAATATATACAATTTATTAGAAAGAGGTTTTTCTATAATTGTAATTACGGATAAAGAGAGAGAATGGTTTTTAGAGTATATTTTAGCAAACATCAATTCACCAAAACTAAACAGACCTTTTTTACCATATTATGATTTTAAGTCATTTTATAGATATATGGATAGTGTAAAATCTGATGAAGATATTTCATACATAAAAGATATGTTAAGTATCTCTTTTCCAAATGGTTATTGTTTTTGGTATATTGGAAAAAGTCAAGATGTAAGAGCAACTATTCCAAAAGTTTTAAAACACTCTTTTTTATGGATTTTTGATGAAGAAAAACAAGATGCTTTTAATCTAAAATCAAATGATGAAGCTTTAGATATGAAACTTTTACAAATGTTTAGACTTTATAATAAATCAGTAAGTGCTTCTTTATTTGCTGAAATAAATGTAGAAAATTAATTCTATGAATTTTATTGATTATTCAACTATTTTAATAGTTAATGATATTGAAGCTACTTTAGCTGAGTTATTACCAAACTATCCTATTCACTCAACAAGAATTATTAAAAATGAAGAGAAAGAAGAATTTTTATTAATTCAAGCAACTTTAGCAATAAAAGAAGCTTATATTGCAAGTAGTGAAAAAAAATATATATTTTTATGTGGTTCAACTTTTAGAAAAGAGGCTCAAAATTCTTTATTAAAAATATTAGAAGAACCCCCTAAAAATGTTGTATTTATAATTATTACAAATTCAAAATCATCACTATTACCAACAATTTATTCGAGATTACCATATAAATATCTAAAAAAATCTGTTTTAAAAAATGAGTCTTTATTAGATTTAAATAAATTAGATTTAAAAGATATTTACAATTTTCTAAAAGACAATCAAAAAATTTCAAAAAATGAAGCAAAAGATATTGTTGAGTCTATTTTAATAAAAGTAAATAGACAAAAAATCAAATTATCTCATAAAGAACTTGATTTTTTCTCAAAATCTATAAAATTATTAGAATTAAATTCAAGACCTATAAATGTACTAACTACCCTACTTTTATCTTTGGCGAATCAAAAAAATAAACATTAAAAAGGTTTTATATGCAAACATATAAAATATCATTAAGTGATACAAAAAAGTTTTATGAAAATTTAGGTTGCGATATTACTGGTGTTTCAATTCTTTCAAAAAAATCAAAACTTCATACTTTGTATATAAAAAATATGCATGTTGGAGCTGCTAATATTTTAAAACAAGATGCTTTATCAATTGGTGCTGATTTAGCAGTTCCAAGTGGCGTGATAATAGCCCGTGATAAATATGTAGATGCTGTGTTAATTGGTACAACTAAACATTTTGAGACTTTATCAAGAAAAGAGTTAGCTCAACCTTTTGGTTTAAAAGAGTTAGCAAAATCATTAAAAGATTATGTAAAAGAGCAAAACTATCCCACAAAAATAATGGGTGTTTTAAATGCGAATGAAGACTCATTTTTTAAAAATAGCAGATTCGATAATTCACAAGCTTCTTTGAAAATAGAACAAATGATAGAAGATGGTGCAAATATTATAGATATTGGTGCAGTTTCTTCAAGACCTGGAAGTATTGCAGTTCATGAAGATGTAGAACTTCAAAGAATAAAAGATATAGTTGATACTATTTATAAAAACAAATATTATGAAAAAGTTGATTTTTCAATTGATTCTTATGCTCCAAAAGTAATAGATTATGTTTTAAATCATGGCTTTAAAATAGTAAATGATATTACAGGTTTGCAAAATGATGAAGTATGCAAAATTGCAGCAATTTACGATGCACAAGTTGTAATCATGCATATGCAAAATAATCCTACAAATATGCAACAAGAACCATATTATGAAAATGTGATTTTAGAAATAGATGAATATTTAAAAAATCAAATCCAAAAAGCCCAAAGTTTTGGAATAAAAGATATTGTTTTAGATGTTGGAATTGGTTTTGGAAAAACTTTAGAACATAATTTAAAACTTTTAAAAAACCTAGAACATTTTAAACATTTTGGATATGAACTTTTAATTGGAGCTAGTAGAAAATCAATGATAGACAAAATAATTCCAACAGCCATTGAAGATAGGCTTGCTGGAACTCTTGCAATTCATCTTGAATCAATAAGAAATGGTGCTTCAATCATTAGATGCCATGATGTAAAAGAACATTTTCAAGCGATTAAAGTATTTGAAGCAATAAATAGTATAAATTAAAAAGAGATACTATATTTATAGTATCTCATGTAGAGTATTTGCTTTTTTCATCCATTTTTCTAAATCTTCATAATTCTCTTCTTCAACCATTTTTCTAGCATTTTGTAGTTGACTTTCAAATAAATCAATAGAATCTAAAAGATTTTTTTTATTTTGTTTAAAAATATCTCCCCACATTCGTGGACTTGATTTTGCAATTCTACTCATATCTTTAAATCCACCAGCAGCAAGGGCAATTATTGATTTTGGATCTTCATGACTCATAACAGTATTTGCTAAAGAAAAAGATAAAATATGAGGTAAATGAGACATATAACAAGCATGAATATCATGTTGATTACTATCCATTACAACTATTCTCATTCCAATTGCTTGAAAAATTTTAAATGCTTTATTTACATGTAAATTACCATTATCTTCTAAATCACAAAAAACAACTGTTTTTCCCTCATACAAATCATCAATAGCAGCTTTTGGTCCTGATTTTTCAGTTCCTGTCATGGGATGAGCAGCGATAAAGTTTTTTCTAATTTTCGTTGGAATACTTTTTACAATATACTCTTTTGTCGAACCCATATCTATAATAGTTGTATTTTCATTAATATCTAAAAAGTCTGGAAACATACCAATTATTGCATCAACTGGAATTGCTAAAATTATAACATCTGAAACTTTTTTTAATGTTTTTAAATCAACCAATTCATCAACTAAATTTAAATCTAAAATATCTTTTTTATTTTTTTCACTATTTGTAAAACCATAGACTTTTTTCGCAATACCGTATCTTTTTACAGCTTTTGCTAAAGAACCACCCATCAGTCCTAAACCAATAATTCCTATATTCAAAATACAACCCTTCTAATAATTTGAAATAAGATTATATCTTAATATTTATATAAACTATATTTAGCTATATTATTGACCTATAATGAAATTAAGGATAGTTGTGAAAAATAAAGTCGTACTATTTTCTCTAGCTTGTGCAGCGGCACTGAGCGCAGATACAATAAAATCTATAGAATACAAAGATGTAAATAAGTTATCTCCTGAAATCTTAAATGAAACATTAGCAATGAAAGTTGGTGATGAACTTAATAAAGACAAGCTTAATGCTGCATTACTTAAGTATTATAAATATGGTTATTTTGATGATATTAAAATAGAAAACAATAATGGAATTTTAAAATTTATATTCAAAGAAAAACCTTCAATATCAACTGTTGATATAAAAGGTTATAAATCAAGATCAGAAGATCTTGATGCAGTAAGAAGTGCAATTAACCTAAAAAAAGGTGTAATGTATACAGAAAAAAGAGTTAAAGAAGCAAAAGTAAAACTTTTAAGTATATTACAAAGTGAAGGTTTTATAAACTCTGTTGTTGAAACAGAAATAGAAAAGATTAATGATCAAGCTTTAAAAGTTACTTTTAATGTAAACAAAGGTGATGAAATAATTATCAAAAAAACAAATTATCATGGTTCGAATAATTTAGAACAAAGTGATTTTGATCAAGTTACAGCAAATAAAGAGATTGAATTTGCTTCTTGGTGGTTTGGACAAAATGATGGAGAAGTAAAAATTGATCAATTAAAATATGATGCAAGAAGAATGAATGAATTATATTTTGAGAAAGGTTATTTAGATGCTCAAGTTAAAGAACCTTTTTTAGATATTGATTTTGCTTCAAGTCAAGCTAAATTAGATTTTTTTATAACAGAAGGTGAAAAATATACAACTAGCGGTATAAAAATATATTTAGATTCTTCTATTGTTGATCCTGAAACAATTTATCCTGAATTAAAATTAATTGTTGGTAATACTTTTAACATTAAAAAGTTAAGAGCTGACCAAGAGTATATTAGAACACAAGTTGCTGATAAAGGTTACGCTTTTGTTGATGTTAAATTTGATTTAATAAAAGATGAAAAAAATCAAAAAGTTGATGTTGTTTATAATGTAATTCCTGGGAAAAAAGTATATATCAACGATGTAAAAATATCTGGAAATACTAAAACTCTTGATAGAGTTGTAAGAAGAGATGTTTATTTAGCTCCTGGTGATTTATATAACTTAACTGATTTCAAAAGCTCGACTAATAAGTTAAAAAGATCGAGATTTTACGAAAGTGTTGTTATTGAAGAAAAAAGAGTTAGTGATGAAAAACTTGACATTATTGTAAAAGTAACTGAAGCAGCAACAGGGTCATTAATGCTTGGTGGTGGATATGGTTCTTATGATAAAATGATGGTAAATGGTTCTATCAATGAAGTTAATATGTTCGGTTCAAGTTTAGGTTTAGGTTTAAGTGCCGATTTATCAGCAAGAAGTAGCAGATTTGAAGTTAGCTTAAAAAATCCAGCAATTAATGATAGTGATTATAATGGTGAAGTTGAAATTCATAATAGTCAAGCTGAAATTAATAGAACCGCTTATGATTCAACTATAGATACACAAGGTTTTTCTGTTGCTGTTGGAAAACAACTTGTTAGAGATTTATATGCCGGAGCTAGATATAAACTAGATTCAGTTGATGAAAGTTATAGTTATATTTCAACAAGTACTGTTCCATTAGACAGTAGATATCAATCTCAAACATATTTATCAAGTTCTATAACTCCTTATTTAAATTTTGATAACACGGATGATTTCTACTTTCCAAGAGAAGGTGTAAAAGCTGGAACATCACTTGAATATGCTGGGGTTGGTGGAGATTCTAGATATTTAAAATCAACAACTTATGGAAAATATTTTTATTCACTTGAAGATTTGGCTGAACTTGATTGGGTTCTAAGATTAAAAACTCAAATGAAAATTTTAGTTGATAATGGACAAATAAATCAGGGGGATTCTTTATACCTTGGAGGAGCGAAAACATTAAGAGGATATAAATCTTATGCATTCCCATCTAATGAAACTGGATATAAAACAGATCCTTATAAAAATCTTTGGGCAAACTCTGTAGAGATGAGCTTCCCTCTTATTCCTAGTGCGAAAATGAGATGGGGATTATTCTATGATTATGGGATGATAGGTCAAGATACATTTAATGATGTAAAAAGATCAGGAACAGGAGCGTTACTTGAATGGATTTCTCCAATGGGACCATTACAGTTAATATTTGCAAAAGCTCTTGATGATGAACCAACAGATGATACTTCGTCGTTTGAGTTTTCTTTAGGTTCAAGTTTTTAATGGTTAAAAAATGAATATAGATAAAATTAAGAGATTAACAAATGAAGATGCTTTAGACTTAATAAAAAACGCATCTTTATTAGAATTAGGATTATTAGCAACAAAAAGAAAAAATGAACTTCATCCTGATAAAACGACATCTTTTATAGTAGATAGAAATATCAACTATACAAATGTTTGTTGGGTTGATTGTAAATTTTGTGCTTTTTATAGACATGGACGAGATGAAGATTCTTATGTTTTAAAATTTGATGAGATTGATCAGAAAATTGATGAATTATTAGAAATTGGTGGAACTCAAATTCTTTTTCAAGGTGGAGTTCATCCTAAACTAAAAATTGATTATTATGAAGAATTGGTAGAACATATTCATACTAAATATCCTCAAATTACTATTCATGGTTTTTCTGCAATTGAAATAAAATATATAGCAAAAGTATCAAAAATCTCTATTTTAGAGGTTTTAAAAAGATTACAAGTTAAAGGTTTAAGTTCAATTCCAGGAGCTGGTGCTGAAATTTTAAGTGACAGAGTAAGAGATATTATTGCTCCAAATAAAATGGATAGCCTTGAATGGATTGAAGTTCATGAATTAGCCCACTCAATTGGTATGAAAACAACGGCAACTATGATGTTTGGAACTGTTGAAACTGATGAAGAGATAATTGAACATTGGGAATTATTAAGAAATTTACAAGATAAGACAGATGGATTTAGAGCCTTTATCATGTGGTCTTTTCAAGGTGCTAACACTCAACTAAAAGCCGAAATTCCTGATATTAAACCTCAATCTTCAAATAGATATTTAAGATTATTAGCAGTTTCAAGACTTTATTTAGATAATTTTAAAAATATGCAAAGTTCATGGGTAACACAAGGTTCTTATATTGGACAATTAGCTTTAAAATTTGGCGCGAATGATTTAGGAAGTACAATGATGGAAGAAAATGTTGTAAAAGCAGCAGGAGCATCAAACAGAATGAATCAAGAAGAGATGATAAGACTTATAAAAGATATAGGTGAAAATCCAGCAAAAAGAAATACAGCTTATGAGATTTTAGAAAGGTTCTAGTTTTGAAAAAAATAGGATTTTATTTTTTATTCATAATAGTGATATTACAAGGAAATTTAATGGGTGCTACAATAAAGCATATTGATATAAAAGGTGTACAAATACCTGTGATTTTCGAGGAGCAAAAAGCTTTACCGATTTTAAATTTACAATTAGTTTTTCAAAATTCAGGATATATTCAAGACAAAAATAAAAGTGGTTTAGTATCTTTATCTTCAAAACTTTTAAATGAGGGAACTAAAGAGTTAGGTGCTACTAAATTTGCTGAAAAGTTAGAAAAAAATGCTATTTCTTTAACAACTTCAAATGGTTTTGAAACATTTGTAATAGAATTATCAAATTTAAAAGAACAATCACAAAAGGGAATTGAACTTTTAACAGCACTTTTGAAATCACCAAATTATTCACAAAATACTTTAGATAAACTAAAAACTATGCAAACTGGTTCATTAAAAAGAAAAGAAAATGATTTTGATTATGTATCAAATAATCAATTAAAATCAATACTTTTCAAGGGAACAGCACTTGAAAATCCAGCTTCTGGAACAGTTAAATCAATTTCTAAAATAGAGTTAAAAAATATAAAAAACTTTATAAATCAAACTGTTTGTTTAGAAAATTTAATAATTGTTGCTGGTGGAGATTACGAATTAGCAGAATTTGAAAAATTAATTAAACCATTTTTAGAAACATTAAATGTTGGTAAAAAAGTTAATTTTGAGAAAATCGACTTAATTTCTAAAAAAGAAGAAAAAGTATTAATAAAAGATACTCAACAAGCTTATATTTATTTTGGAAGTTCATTTAATATTGACTCAAAAGATGAAGAAAATTACAAAGCTAAAGTTGCTTCATTTATTTTAGGTGGTTCTGGTTTTGGTTCAAGATTAATGGAAGAGATAAGAGTAAAAAGAGGATTAGCATATAGTGCTTATGGTTCAATTTCTATAAATAAATCTCACTCATATTTTAATGGTTATTTACAAACAAAAAATGAAAGTTCAGATGAAGCTAAAAAATTGGTTAGTGAATTACTCGAAGATTTTGTTAAAAATGGCGTTACTCAAGATGAATTAAGCGCCGCTAAAAACTTCTTAACAGGAAGTGAACCATTAAGAAGTGAAACATTATCACAAAGATTAAATAGAGCCTTTACTTTATATTATAGAGGTTTAGAGCCTGATTATTCAACAAAAGAATTGGAAAAAATTCAAAATTTAAAACTTGAAGATTTAAATAATTACATTAAATCACATGATGAAATAAATAATTTAACATTCTCGATAGTAAGGAAATAATTTTGTTAAGATTTGCTCCAAGTCCAACAGGTGATATGAATATAGAAAATCTAAGAGTTGCTATTTTTAATTACATTGTATCAAAACAATTAAATGAAGATTTAATTATAAGAATTGAAGATATAGATGTTGAGAAAAATATTGAAGGAAAAGATAAAGAAATTTTAGAAATCATAAATCTTTTCTCAATTGAGTATAAAAGTGTTGTACATCAAAGTGATTCATTAAAATATCACCAAAAAATGGCTCTACAATTAATGACACAAAAAAAAGCTTATTCATGTTTTTGTTCTGATACAAAATTAGATGAATTAAGAGAAGAATCTATAAAAGATGGTAAAGCTTTCAAATATGATGGATTTTGTGAAACTTTAAGTGATGATGCTGTTTTAAACACAAATGCACCATTTACAGTAAGAATTAAAAAACCAGAATCTAATATAAAATTTACAGATTTATTAAAAGGTACTTTCGAATATACACCTTTTGATGTTGACTCATTTATTATTTTAAGACAAGATAAAACTCCAACTTATAATTATGCTTGTGCAGTTGATGATATGATTATGGATATCTCAATTGTTATTCGTGGTGAAGATCATATTTCAAATACTCCAAAACAAATCCATATTAGAAACTCTTTAGGTTACACAAAAGAGATAAGATATGTACATTTACCAATTATTTTAAATGCTATAACTGGCGAAAAAATGACTGACAAAGATGATTCAAATTCAATAAAATGGTTAATCGAAGAAGGTTTTTTACCTAGCGCAATTGCTAATTATTTAGTTTTAATGGGAAATGAAACTCCAACTGAAATATTTACTCTTGAAGAAGCAATTTCATGGTTTAAAATTGAGAATACTTCAAAAAGTTCTGCAAAATTCGATATTAATAAATTAAGATTTATTAATAAAAAACATCTTGAAACTATGGATGATATGAGACTTTCAAAAATTTTAGGATTTGTAGATACAGATATTGGAAAACTTGGAAAACTATTTTTAGAAGAAGCTAATACAATTAAAGAGCTAAAAGAAAAAATAGCCCCAATTTTTGCTCCTAAAACTTCTTATGAAGGTTTTGATAAAGAGTTTAATAAATTAAAAGAGTGTTTACAAAAAGCACCTTTTTTTGGTGATTTTGAAGAGTTAAAGAAATATATATCTGAACAAACAAACTTAAAAGATGAAAATTTTGTTAAGCTATTAAGATATGTTTTAACAGGTGCGGATAATGGTCCAAATATATCAGATATTTATCCATTAATTAAAAATTATTTAGGAGAAATTGTAAAATGATAGATGCATTATTAAGTTCAATATTTACTGTTGTTTTAAGTATTATATTTTTATATAAATGGGTTATTATTATTTCAGCAATATTATCTTGGGTAAGACCTGACCCTTATAATCCAATAGTCCAAATGCTTTATAGATTAACGGAACCTGCTTATGCATTTATTAGAAGATATATTCCTACAGTTGTTGGTGGAATGGATTTAGCCCCAATAATTCTAATTTTTGCTTTAATTTTTTTAGAAACTTTTTTAAAAAGTATACTTTTCTAATATATGAAAAAAATCTTATTATCAATTAGTGCTGCACTTTTATTTAATATATCAGCAAGTGCTTCTACTACTGCTGATATATTTCAGAAGGATTTTGAAGTAACATTAGAGTGGTTAGAACAAAAACCTAAATCATATGCTAAAGATTTTTTCATACTTCAATATTTAGCAAAAAATGATATATCATTTGATGATGCGAAAATTGCATACGGTATGGCAAATGAAGCTAATACTCATGTTAAGAAAATCTATAATAAAAAATACAAACAAATACCACCTGAAGAGTTGAAATGTTACAAGGCTTCAATTCAACAACTCAAAAATGAAGATTCAAAATGTATAGCTTTAGGATTATCTTTAAATGAAGCTGTAGAAATCTCAAAAAGTGATTTGAATTTTTTTATTACTAAATTAGATACTTACCCTACTTTGAAAAAAGATTTACAAATAATTGCATCAGATAATCCTTTTTATTCTGCAATAAATTCAGATATGGATAGATTTTTTAGATTATTTTTTGATTTAAGAAAAGATTTTAGAAGTAAATTTTTCAATAAACCTTTGAATCCAGAATTTATAAATAAAATCTCAAAAGATAAAAATTTTGAGAGATTTCTTCGATATGTTGTTTATGAAAATGATTTAAGTAATATTCAAAAATCACTATTAACAATAAATGATTATAAAAATATAGATGGAGATAATTTATTTTCTTTAGGAATTAATGCAGTTAATAATAACAATACAAATATTGCATTAAAATTATTTACTGATGCTAATAACAAAGCATATTCAAAAGCTTTAAAAGATAAATCTCTTTTTTGGATTTATTTATTAACAAAAAATCAATTATATCTTCAAGAATTAGCCCAAAGTTGGGATAATAATATCTATTCATTATATGCAAAAGAGTTATTAGGTTTAAGAATTGATAATATTGAATATAAAATTCCCCTTACAAATAAAACATCTTCATTTAATATATATGACCAATTTGAATGGATAAAAGTTTTAGAAGACACAAAAAAGAATTTTGATGAACAAAAACTAGCAAAATATGAAGATTTGTTCTGTGATGAAAATACTTTAGCTCATCATGCTTTTATTTTAGAAAGATTTGCAAAATATAAAAAACAATATTTTATTACTCCATATAGAGATACTATACAAAATTATGATATTGATAAACAAGTATTAATTTACTCAATTGCTAGACAAGAGAGCCATTTTATTCCTTCTTCTATTTCATCTTCTTCTGCACAAGGTGTAATGCAAATAATGCCTTTTTTATCATCTGACATATCAGAAGAGTTAAATGAAGATTACAATATCTATGAACAATTCATTCCAGATACAAATATAAGATACGGAAGTTATCATTTAGATAGTTTAATGAAACAATTTAATAATAATCCATTATTTATTGCTTATGCATATAATGGTGGAGCAGGATATGCAAAAAGTCAATTTAATAAAGGTTTGTTTAGTAAGAATGGTAAATATGAACCTTTTTTAAGTATGGAGTTAATCTCTTTTGCAGAAACTAGAGATTATGGGAAAAAAGTTTTAGCTAATTATTATATTTATAATAATTATTTAAATAGTAGAAATAAAATAAATTTTTCTACTATTTTTCAAAGTTTAATTGTGCCGAACTAGAACTTTGATTTCTTAATTTTAATGCTAAATTATATGTATCTTGGGCAGTGAACTTTACTAAGTAGTAATTCCCCCAATTATTTTTTAACATTAGACTTTTAAAATTCTCATTGTCTTTTTCTACTTTTTCTAATGAAGTAGACTCTACACCATTTAATAAAAATGAATAATTATTTTCAAAAATATCTTGTGATTCTTTATCTGTAAAATATATAGATATTAGAAATAGTTCTTCATTTAAGTTAGATATTTCTTTATCGATTTTATTCAAATAAGTAGCCCAAAATATAACTTTTACTTCATTATCTTTTAATATATCAATTTTTTTTGTATATTGTATACCTTTTGTTTCAATATCATCTTTTTCAAAATATTTAAATGCATTATTTTTAGAACTACAAGAAACAAAAAAAATTGAAATTATCAAAAGAAATAATATTTTATACATAAACTCTCCAAAGCTTTAAATGGGGGCTATTGTACATTAAAATAACTTTAACATAACATAAATAAGAATATGAACAAATAGAAAAAAAATATATAAGTTTTATTCTATTTCAAAAATATTGAAATTTCAATATAATTAATGTATCCTATGTAAAAATAATTATTCTATATAAATTACTCAATGTAATAAAAAATAAGTTAAAAAGAGTTATAAAATATGAAATTCAAATTATCTGAAAAAGAGTATAAAAATATATTAAATAGAAAAAAAACAAAGATAAATGGGTATTTAAAAAGTAGTTTAAGAAAAAAATCACCTGAAATAAGTTACAAAAATTTTATGAAATCTGATTATATGGTGGATTCAGATTATATGTTTTCTGAATATACAAAAATGAAAAAAGGGGGGAAATATCGACCTAAAGTAATAATTTTTCAAATTTTATTAAATTTATTACTAATAACAGTTGGTTTTTATTTTTTTAAACAAGATTTATTATTTGAAATATTTTTTATTACTATGATAATATTCATAAATTGGTTTGTTGTTTGGCTTTATTCTTTAATCTCAATTATAAAAAATAGTTTTAGAAAAAAAAGTAATAAACTATTATGGTTATTTTTAATTTTATTTATGCCATTTAGTGCTTTTTTATATCCTGATTTTAAAAGGATACAGATAGAATAGTAATTATACAAAGTTTATTTTAACTATTTAAAATCAAACCTAAAACAATTTTAACAATCATTTAGATAAAATCCAATCCATGAATAAAAAAAGATTAGTAGTAGCCTTTTCAGGTCCTTCAAATAGTGGTAAAACAACAGCTATTGTAAAAGTTGCAAGTATTCTTAATGACAGTGGCTTTAAGGTGTGTATTATTAAACATGACCCAAAAGATAAAGCTATTTTTGATAGAGAAGGAAAAGATTCTTTTAAATTCTCTCAGACAGGTGCAGATGTTGCAGTTGTAGGTCCCAATAGAACAACTTTATTTAAAAAAAATACATCTACAATAGATGAAATGATTAAACTATTTCAAGATTTTGATTATTTGTTAGTTGAGGGTCTAAAAAGCCTTGAAATTCCTAGAATTTCTATTTTTAGGGATAGATTAGATGAAAGTTATTTTAATGTTTCAAACGCAATTGCTTGTGATGAAACAATAAATAGTAACGGAATTCCTAGTGACTTAGATATATTAGATTTAAACAATCCTGAAGAGATAATTCTATGGATTAATAAAAATGCAAAGAGAGTATAAAATGCAAGAAATTATAAAAGCAATTGAAGAATCAGCGATTAAAATTAGAGATTTAATCCAAACTGGTGATACAGGTAAAAGTGAACATGAAAATTCAACTGGTGATACACAATTAAAACTTGATATTGCAAGTGATGAAATCATTGAAGAAATTTTCAAAAAAATTCCAACAATCAAAGCAATTGTTAGTGAAGAACAAGAAGCTATAGTAAATTTACATGAAAATGGTAAATATTTAATAGCTTATGATCCACTTGATGGTTCATCTTTAGTTGATGTAAATCTTTCTGTTGGTTCTATTTTTGGGATTTATGAAAATGAATTTAATGCAAAAAATATAGTTGCTTCTGTTTATGTTGTATTTGGTCCAAGAGTTGAAATGGTTGTTACAATTGACGATGTTAAAATGTATAGATTATTGAATAATGAATTTAAATTTATCCAAAATATTAAACTAAATGAAAAAGGTAAATTAAATGCGCCAGGTTCAACACAAAATTGTTGGGCACCTTTTCATAAACAATTAATTGACGATATTTTTAATGATGGTTATAGATTAAGATATTCTGGTGGAATGGTTCCTGATTTACACCAAATTTTATTAAAAGGTGGAGGATTATTTTCATATCCTGGAACTAGTGATAAACCAAAAGGAAAATTAAGACAACTATTTGAAGTATTCCCTTTTGCCTTAACTTATGAAAAAGCTGGTGGTGGTGCAGTTGATGGATTTAATAGAGTTTTAGAAGTTCAAACTACTCATATTCATGACACAACTCCATGTTTTTTTGGTTCAAATAATGAAATAAAAAGAGTTTTAGAAGTTTACAAAAAAAATGCCTAATCACAAAGATATAGTTATTGATGAATGGGATATAAAACTAGATGAAAAAATAGTTGAATTAAAAACTTGTCAAGAATCAAACAGTTTAAAAACTTGTTCAGATTGTAATAAGTTTTTTGAGTGTGAATTAAGAAAAAAGTATGTAATTGCCGTTTATGAATCTATGAATAAAGGTGCTAGCGGTGGATTTGAATTTTAATATAATTATAAAAAAGAAAAAGAGGTAACAATGGAAGAATCTTGCAAAAATGTTTATATAACAACACCAATTTATTATGTAAATGATGTAGCTCATATTGGTCATGCATATACTACGATCATAGCTGATATGTTGGCTAGATATTCAAGATTAACTGGTCTAAATACATTTCTTCTAACAGGAACAGATGAACATGGGCAAAAAATTTCTCAAAGTGCTGAATTAAGAGGGAAAACACCAAAAGGGTATGCAGATGAAATTTCTGGTAAATTTAGAGCTTTATGGGATGATTTTGATATTACTTATGATAAATTTATTAGAACAACAGATGAAGAACATAAACTGGGTGTTCAAAAAGCTTTTCAAACTATGTTTGATAAAGGTGATATTTACAAAGGTGAATATGAAGGTTTTTATTGTGTATCTTGCGAAACATTTTTTACAGAAAAACAACTAGTTGATGAACAATTTTGTCCTGATTGTGGAAGATCAACTTCTATTGTAAAAGAAGAGAGTTATTTCTTTAAATTATCAAAATATGAAGATAAATTAATCAAATGGTATGAAGAAAACGAAAATTGTATTTTACCAAGAGCTAAAAAAAATGAAATCACAAATTTTGTAAAAGGTGGATTAAGAGATTTATCGATTTCAAGAACTTCATTTGATTGGGGTGTTAAATTACCTGATTCTATGAATGAACCAAAACATGTTATGTATGTTTGGTTAGATGCTTTAATGAACTATATTACAGCACTTGGATATGGAACTGATGAGGCTAATATGAATTTTTGGCCAGCAAATGTACAATTAGTTGGAAAAGATATTTTAAGATTCCATGCTATTTATTGGCCAGCATTTTTGATGTCTTTAGATTTACCTCTTCCAAAACATATAGCAGCGCACGGTTGGTGGACAAGAGATGGTGAAAAAATGTCTAAATCAAAAGGAAATGTTGTAAACCCAAAACAAGTAGCTGATGCTTATGGCTTAGATGCATTTAGATATTTTATGTTAAGAGAAGTTCCATTTGGTCAAGATGGAGATTTTTCACAAAAAGCTTTAATTGACAGAATTAATTCAGATTTAGGAAATGATTTAGGAAATCTATTAAATAGAATTTCTGGTATGAGTGGAAAATATTTTGATTTTAAAGTAAGTTCAGTTGATGTGGAAAAATTCCATGCAAAAGAATTGGCAGAAATTGATGCAATTTTAGGAAATGTTGAAGCTTATATTTTTAATATGCAAATAAATAGATATTTAGAGGATTTATGGAAAGTATTAACAATTGCAAATAAAGCAATAAATGACTACGAACCATGGAATTTAATGAAAGATGGAAAAGAGGATGAAGCTATGGCATTAGTTGCTCTTATTACAAATATTATGGCAAAAGTTGCCCTACTTTTAGATTCTGTAATGCCTGGAAAAATCTCTTTAATTGCACAATCTTTAGGAATAAAAATTGATACAGCAACTTATAACTCTTTAATTAAAAATAAAAATTTAATCCCTGATACGGTTATTACAAAAGTTGACCAATTATTCCCCCGAATTGAAGAAGTTTTATTAGAACAGCCTGCTTCTTCTGATATTACAAAATCAGAGTGTGAAATTAAAAATGAAAAAACTACTGAAATAAAAGTTGAAGATGATAACTTAATTACAATTGATCAGTTTTTTCAAACAACTTTAAAAATTGGAACAATAGTGGAAGCGGAAGAAGTTCCAAAATCAGCAAAACTTCTTAAACTACAAGTTGATTTAGGTGAAGGAAGAAATAGACAAATTCTTGCAGGAATCAAAGAATATTATTCTGCTGAAGAACTTGTAGGAACTCAAGCTTGTGTTGTTGCAAACTTAAAACCTGCAAAATTAATGGGAATGATAAGTGAAGGAATGTTGATGGCTGCCAAAGATGAAAATGGTCTATCTTTATTAAGACCACAAGCTCCTAAAAAATCTGGAACAAAAATAAGCTA
>Ga0074195_1002739_pt1 | contig 18585 bp, 15 predicted proteins | sample EPASupsiteHSE623_FD_64525 | JGI IMG/M metagenome (GOLD analysis project Ga0074195, IMG submission 64525) | Bioremediated contaminated groundwater from EPA Superfund site, New Mexico - Sample HSE6-23 | ecosystem: Environmental > Aquatic > Deep subsurface > Groundwater > Contaminated ...
TGAGGTGAACTAACGACATTTCTGTATTTTTAAATAAAAGCCTGCAAAGGTCCGATTCTTATCCGAAGAAACAAGCTAAATCTGGTATTTATTTTTAATAATTTGATGAATTAACTCTTTTTTGAGACACGAATTACACGAATTAACACGAATATATTAAACTTAGATTATTGATCTTTGAAAATTGATCATAGTATATTGAAACTGTTAATTGATGTATTGAACATTGTTAATTGAATATTGAAAATTGTAAATTGATCATTGATATATTGAAAAATGAACATTGAATATTTGTATGTTTAAATTGGTTTTCACAACAATGCCTTAATAATTAAGGCAATTTTATTTTCTGAATAGCTCTTTTATCCTGTAGTTTAAAAATATCCTTCCCTTTTCGGTCTCTTTAATTGTATTTTGCATCTGTTGCATAGCATCGTACTGGTAAATTAATGCGTAGTTGTTTTCGTCGAGCACAGCAATTAATTGGTGCGTGAAAGGGTTGTATATAAATGTTTTCATATTTGCATTGTATGGATGAACTCTGAAGTCATCAAGATAAACAATATTTGCTGAATTATTCCTGAACACAAATTCCAGCAGTCCGCAGTCTCTCCCGATAAGATCGAATGAGCAGTTATATTGCCTCCATCCTTCTATTAGCGGTGAAATGCTTTCAATATTAAATATAAGTGGTGAATGATCGAAAAGTATTTTAAACTGTAACCCTGAAGCAGATGTGTCGTTATTGTAATACCAGAAACTAACAAAATATTTTTTGCCTGGTGTAGGTGCAAAAACATCACTGCAGTGAACTGGTTGTACCAGAAAGGGAGGTGCAGTGCTTACCACGCTTTGAGTGTCAGGAACAGGATTCTTTAGTATACATGTTTTAATTATTACGGAGTCTTTAGGTATTTTTAATGAATAATATCCTGTGTGAGGTTTTTCAAGAGAGATCAGATAAGTTTTATCCTGTGCCAGTCTGAAATGTTCAGCAGAAAATGGTAATACTGAGTGTTGCCATGGTTGGGATGAGTTTATTGAATAGAAAGGATTGTAATCTTCGAAACCGTCAGTACCTACTTCATTATTTCTGGCATTAATCGTAATTGATTCCTGTAGTGTGCTTTTGTGCGAATATGTTGCAGCGCTGTATACATTTATTAGATCTCTGCTTTCAATAGGATTTCCTGAAAGGTCTGTGTATGTGGTGATATCTGTCAGTTTCCAAATATTTCGGTTGTTCATCCAGTTTCCTGTGTAAAACCAGAATGGAGCGAAATCTGTATACTGGCCTTGTTCGGAAAGGTGTACCGGATCTGCCGTATTTACAGGGAATCTTGTGTTAATGTAAATATATTTTTCTTTAGGGTGCCAAGCGTTTTTTAATTTATGAAGGAATGGGTTAAGTGGTTGTTGTAAAGTGAAATTTGATGAAATACTTCCTGTAATGGAAAAGTTAAAAGTGCCAACCGGATTAGAAGTGGTATCTGTGAATACCTGTAATTGCAAATTCTGATTCTCACACAGTCCCTGCACATATACACCCCATACATTTTGTTGTGGCCAGTAGAAATACAACTGTGAGTTTTCCGGAGGGAATAGTGTTACGATTCCGTTACAGTTACAGGGCTTCTTTATCGTGTACGGAATGTATATCTGATTTGGTGATTTTGAGGTAATGCTTACTGAAATGCTGTCAGAAAAAATGTCGTTTATACATCCGCATTCTCCACATCTGTATGAATAATAATCATTGTAAACAGTAGCTTCTGAGGAAAGAATGCCATGGCTCTGAGAATACATTTCTGGGAAACTATTTTGAACAGATGGTAATGATTTGCTTGTTACCGACTGTGCAAAGAGATTAAGATAGTTCTTTTTACCGGATTCCCATAGGTATGCAGGTTCATTACTTAGCAACATAGCAGGTTGTCCATCTTGCCCGATCAGATACTTTATTCCGTTGGATTTATATATCCATACAAATTTTGAACTGTTTAGCAATAGCAGTTTATCCCCTTCATTAATAAATGCAGGGGATGGACTTGTAATTTTACCAAGAGAATTTGTTGTAATTGAAAGGTTATTTCCTGTGCAACCTGACGCTGGTCCCATTTGACTGTAAATGTAATATGCCGGCAATACAGAAGTGTAGGTTTTTTTGTTCCATGAATTTTTAACTGAGGTTGAAATTGTGTTGCCTGTAACCGGATCAAGATAGATGTTTTCTGTGCTCAGGTCAGCTCCCCTGTCTTCAACCTCCTGCGAAGATAGAAATGCTTTTTGGTACCATACAGTTGTATAGGTTGCTGATCTGAAGAAAATTTCAGAAAAGTTATTAGAACCCAGAACAGTTATTAATAATAATGGGATTGGAACAACTGTTGTATTAGAGTTCAGCATTAAATCTTTTCCCGAAGTGACTGATGCTTCCTCCCTGAAATCAGCAGCTGCATCCTTTTCCAACCCTGAATACCCGTTACTCACTGAATTGCCATAATTGTAAAATTTTGCTTTACCATTTACTGAATAATGATTGATGACTCTTTTTAGCAGCCGGTTATTTGCATCATAGTATTCTTCAGATTTTTCCTTTCCGTTCATATCATTGGTTATAACAGAAAACCCCTGTGATGCTACCGTATGCTTCTTTTCAATGTTATAAAAAATGGCATTTATTTCAAGTGTAGGAGTTATTTCCTTCAATGATGTTGTATTTACTTTTGTAGGATAATCTTTTGAAGTATAAAAATTTATTATTGTGTAACCATTACTTGAATTATTCTGTCCTTTAGTAAACTCCACAACCCTTGAATAGCCTACAGAGGGAGCCGGGTAAGCCGATTCACATAAAGGATACAGATTCATATAATCCACATGTGGTACCAGATTTCTTGCCCAATTTGCTAGTGAATGTGAATTTGTGTGATATTTATAAGTATATGGAATATGTTGAGGAATTTCATCTGCTCCTATCTGTGGTTCATATGTTGCAACGCCTGAACCTTTGCCATCTTCATTTAAATATAAATATTCCTTCGAAAGTGATGAACCTGCCTCACCCTGAGACATTGATCCCCAGGAATTGTCATAGGTAATTCTTTTAACACGACTACCTCCACCCGGCTTTTCATTTCGGGACAAAAGTCGTATAAAACACTTTTCAGGAATAATGTCCTGGCCAATACCATCATAAAACAGCCTTTTTTGCACTCCCTGAAATGTTGTGATAAGATTATTGATAATTGATGTATTAAGAAATACATTATTAATAAATGAGTTAAGGAACTGAATCGGATCGTCAAGATTGTTATTCAGGTCGGGATGTCCGAAAGTAATTCTTGGTGTATTTATTATTCCGAAATGAATTGCAGCTTTTGTTATAGGATTTACAAATCCTGAATTATTGTTTCTTCCAATTGGAACACCTTTTACTTTTATTCTGCCGTAATAACTGTTATTCATTGGAACAAGTATTGCTTCTTCAATATCGGCAAAACCATATACATTGTCGAAATGCTGTCCGGTTGGTGAAATGTTGGTGCAAAAATTGAAATATAAATTCTTCCTTACGCTAACATCAAAGTATTTTTCGAACTCTTCTGATGCTTCACTGAAAGTAAGTCCAGGCGGAATATCAGTTTCAAAATAAATGTAATTATCATTGTTAAGATTGCCACTGTGTAATTTGTTTGTGAATGATCCCGGGCTTTCGGAAGTGCCTTTTATTTGAAACATTTGCATTGCAGGTCTATCCTGAACATAGCAGTATCTGTTTGCTTCATATTCAATAAATATCTTTCCACCAGAAGGCAGGTGTATAGAATTAAGTCTCCATGCATCGGGGAATAAAGTATCTGCTGATGTTGTGTAAGGGAATTCAAACTTGTTTGTTCCATTAGGGGAAGTTGAATCATAATTGCCCCATCTGTCTGTATAATTCGGACTATAGTCAGGATTGCTACTTCCATAACCGAATCTGTATGAATGCCTGTATCCTGAATTTGTATTTTTATCTGTAATTATGAGTTCGGTCAATGTAAGCTTCCCTTCGTTATTATTTACCTGATTGAAAACACCTTTACACTGACTGTAATCGTATCGGAAAGAAATTTTCTTATCTGGTTGTGGAACCAGATTCTGAGAAACAGATTGATAATAGTTATGAATATTATATACATTAATGCTATCGAGTTTGAACATCGATCTTGGGCCTTTTCCCCCATGTTCGCTATTGGCTTCGTGTGAGTCTTTTCTGGGCGTGGTATAAAAAACTGCCATTTCGTGTTTCGACCAGACTGTGTCGACATACCAGATGTCCTTTTCTCCGTATGTGTAAGATGCAATATCATCGCTTGTCTCGTCGTATAGGCTGTAAAGGTTTGGGTTATAAGTGGCAAGGAATTGGTTTTTTGTATATGGGGTCCTCCACTTGTAATGATCAACTTTTTTTGAATAAGAAAATACAGCATAATCTCCGGGATCATCAGGAGTCGGTCCGTCTCCTGTCAGATCGGTGTATTCGGAATTGTATAATTCGGTAAGCAGATATGCGTATGCATAGGCTGGCAGAATACGTGAATAGAAATGATTTGTAAGTCCTTTTAAATTCTGAGTACTTGCATCAGAAGGAATATAGTCAATATATAACGAATTATTGTTGTTTGGTCCCTCTACCGAGAAACTTACTTCCTTTTGAATATAGTTGATGGCAGGACAACCGAAAAACAAAGTGTTACCGCCAGAATCATTTACTTTATATGCTGAAATGTGATGCTGTTTTTGTGATGTTGACTCATATTTTTTGTAAAGCTTATTATACAGATTATTTCTGGTATGTATAGATTTGGTAATTGGTTGAAACACTGTAGCCTCTTTTAAACTTGAAATACTATTGTACTTGTTACCAAAAATACCAGATGGAGATGTCAGATTATACTGGAAATTGTTTCCGTTAATTTCGAAGCGTTGTGTAATCTGATTGAATGAATTCAATGGACTTCTGGATGCAGAACTTAGACTTTTAAAATAAATATTCGGAAATGGTGTTGAAAGTGCAAAACTGTTTGTATTCGAAAGCGAATTTGCCGTACTGTATGCAGAGTTGTCAGTTGTCCATACGTTTGCGCTATTGTATGAGGAATTCAGACTAAGATTTCCTCCGAAGTCACTTGCATTACCTCCTCCGAATTCTATACCGAGATCAACGTTTGTCTGTTCACTTGAATTGATAACAGCAGGAGACGAAACTAGAGGCTCAGAATTCATAAATGCTCTGTAGTTATCGTAAAAAACGAATGTATTTACAGAGAAAATGTCCGGCTCGAGAAAAGTCTGAGGAAGGTATGGATTACCTGGCATATAATTGTTATCTTTTTCTCTTGTGAAGTCCAGAAGTTCGCCTTGTGACCCTGTTTTTCCATACATATTAAGAAATCCATATGCTTCAGAAAGCATTTGTTTTACTGTTTGCTTTTGAATTCCATAAGTAATACCTATGCTAACCCCGAGATCTGCAAATAATGCTGTTGATCCGGTTTTTGGGTTAAATGAAAATGAAGTATTTTTGTAAGGAAATCTGGCAGAAGGAGTTATTGATAGTTCATTATTGCTGCAGTTTAGTCCAATTTTATTATCAATGAAACCGAAATTCATCTGATGTATTCCTTTAAGCGAGTTGAAACTGAATCCCATGCTACCGATTCCATACAGAGTATTCTTATAATTGTCTTGTCGCATTTTATCGAATGAGACCGAAGGGGAAATTGTTAAACCGCCATCTCCGGTTGAGAATCCGATATTTGACTTAATTGCGTGAAATGTATTTGTTGTAAGATTTAATCCGATGCTGCCGCTTTTAGAGAATGATACTCCTGAATAATTGTTATATAAAAAGCTTACGCCACCTGAAGCAGATACGGACATCGAATCGAGAAGATTTTGCAGAATCTTTTTTGCAAGGTCGGGTGTCTCAATTGAAAACAACTCAGGGTCGAAAACATTGAAGGATACACAAACATTTACGTTTTTTTTCTGATTCTTTTTCTCAATAACTGTATCTTTCATAAATTCATCAGGAAAGCCTCTCAGATTTCTGGTAACACTCCCTGTATTGAGATTCCATCCAAGTCCTACCCAGGAAGCTTCCTCTTCCATACAAATATTGCTATTGTATGATAAAATAAAAGGATAAGGTCCTATACTAAAAAGAGGAATACTGTAATTGAACTGACCGGAGAAAAGGTCAACGTTCTGCTGCAATGACAAAGGTTTAAAAGATGATGTTTCGGGTTGGGTAGGGCCGTTTGTAAGTGAGTACAGCGTCGAAACAGTCGAGGAAACGACAACAAAAACAATAATTATAATGAAATTCCTGAATGCCTTTCTATTCCTCAGATATTGAATAAAGCCACGGTTACTCATATATGCGGTTAGTTTGTAATTATATTTATAACAGTTCTTTCCCTATAAAATAATTAATCTTGGAAAGGTAGTAAATATTTAATAATTTTGATATGAAAAATCTAAAAAAAACAATTTCTATATGTCATCACGAATTATATATATATGCCTCACCGTAATGCTGGTACAGGGTTGCGGAGGCGGCAGGAAGCACGAAAGGGACAACGAAAAACAGGCTGTTAAAAAGGTTAGTTACGGTAAGGTTACACAGGTCGCATCTGCTTCCGATCCGGCATGTAATTACACATATTATGTTCCTGACAGTTCTGGAAATTTACCTCTTATGGTCTTTTTCGACCCTCACGCAAAAGCAAACGATGTGATAGAGCAATACAAGGGACTGGCAGAAAAGTACAGGTTTGCAATAGTAGCTTCGGGGAATGTTAAAAATGGTATGCAGCCAGCCGAATGGGAGCATTATTACAAATGTATAACCGGCGACATGTATAATATGATTAAGCCCGATACCGCAAGGATATTCCTGACAGGTTTCAGTGGCGGAGCCAGGGTTGCTGCATATATCGCACTTAGCAGATCTGATATTAGTGGTATTGTTACCTGTGGTGCAGGAATACCCGAAATAGCAGGCATTACTAAAAAAGATTTCAGTTATGTGGGAATTGCTGGTATGGGCGATTTTAATTTTTCTGAGTTGTTCTCTTCCGAAAAAGCAATCCGCAATTCAGGGGTTAAAGCCTATTTCAGGTATTTCGACGGTAAACATGAATGGCCTTCGGATACTGATATGGAATATGCTTTTGTGGCGCTTTCTGATGGAAACGAAAACGATTATAAAGCATTTGTAAAGGTTCAGATGAGTGAACCTTCACCGGGATGGAAAAAATATTTAAGGTTGAATTCACTTAACGATTTGCTTAAGGACAAACCCGGCTGTGATGAGGAAAAGACAACAATTACAGCATATCTTAAAACCAATGAATCATTAAAAGCATATACTGAGATCGAGTCTTCTGTTATAAGCGAAGCTGCTGTTAAAAATGTTATCCGGGACGCTTTTCTAAACAAAGACGATGAATGGTGGAACAAAGAAATTGCCTCACTGAAAGTAAAAGCTGAGATAAGCAAATGCAATCTGAACGAGCTTAAAAACATAAGAATTCAGGGGCTGATAAGCATGAATTGTTATATGCTGGTTTCGTCGGCATTACAGAATAACGATCTGCAAAGAGCGCTGTCGTTTCTGAACATTTATAAAATGGCTGATCCTGCAAATTCTGATCTTTCGTATTTCTATGCTGTTTATAACTCAAAGACAGGGCAGTATAAAGCTGCAATAGACTCTTTGGGCAATGCAGTGGAAAAGGGATTCAGTGACCAGCTGCGCTGGGTAAACGAAAACTCGCTGGCACCCCTCCGCGACTCACTGAGGTTTATGGAACTTGAGCAGAAACTTGGTCAGAACTGATCTGTGAAAAAGATTGTAATAGTTATATTACTTGCAATTACAGCTGAGATTTCGGTTGCGCAGAAGGACAGTGTGATTTATTTTGAATATACCGACAGCAGCTTTTCGGGTGGTTCTGTTCATGTGGTAAGGCATGTTTTTTATGACTTTGCAAAATGGACATTACGACCCGAGAGTTTTTCTGAACTGGATACGATTTATTATTTTCTTCAAAGGAATCCAAGGTTATGTGTCGAGGTAAGCAATCATTCCGATTACAGGGTAAATCCCAATATGTCTGTTAAACTTACTCAAAGGAGAGCAGTGTCTGTAGTAGATTATCTTGTATCGAAAGGAACTGATCCAATTAGACTGATTGCTACCGGGTACAGTAATGAAAAACCATACGTTGTAAGAAAAGCAGATTGCCAGACATACGATTTTTTGAAAGCTGGCGATGTTCTGTCAGAGAAATTTATTCTTAACCTTAACACTGTTGAAAAGCAGGAAGCTGCTAATCAGCTTAACAGAAGAATTGAGATAAAGATATTAAAAAACTGAACGAACAGAACTATTTATTGAATTTTTCTGTCCCACACTTCATAGTAATATTTGAAACCTTCTTTTTCTGAGTAGTTTTCAGTACTTGATGATAGTTCCCATTCGTCCTTTTTTATTTCAGGAAAGAAAGTGTCTGCATCGAATGCCTTTTCCACTCGTGTAATATATAACCTTTGTGAAAGTGGGAGGAAAGTTCGGTATACCTCACCACCACCGATAATGAAACATTCAGGATCGTTAAGATCTTTGCAGAATTCAGTAACCTTTTCAACTGAAGGAATTACTGTGCATTTATCACAAACGAGATTCATTTCTCTGTTAAGAACAATATTTGTGCGGCCGGGAAGTGGTTTTATCGGTAACGAATCCCAGGTGTTTTTTCCCATAATTACACTATGTCCCGAAGTGATTTTTTTAAAATACTTAAGATCCTCAGGAAGGTGGAACAGGAGTCTGTTGTCTTTTCCTATTGCGCCATTTGAAGCTATTGCAACTATTATTGAAAATATCATTTTTTAATTTAATTTTGCACAAAATAAGTAATTTTTTACAGAATGAGAAATCTTGCCAGACTGTTTTTGTTTATTTCTGTTTTTTATACAGCAAACATTTTTGCACAGGAGGATAGCAGTAAAATTGATCTTTCGTTATCCGGCGACATAGTCAGCAGTTATGTATGGCGTGGCAGTCAGTTGTCGGGTTTTCCTAGCTTTCAGCCTTATATGGAAGTTACTTATGGTAAGATTTATGCAGGATTCTGGGCATCTACTCCTCTTGCAGGCCCTTACGAAACAGACTTTCTTATCGGCTACAGGCACGATTATTTTGGGATATCAGTAGTTGACTATTATGTTACTGACCTAAATGTCAATCCTGGTAATTATTTCAGGTGGCAGAATGACCTTACAAGCCATGATCTTTCAGCAGAAATTAGTTTTCCCGGAACTGAAAGTATCCCCTTCAGGGCACTTGCTGCTTTTAATTTTTATGGTGCCGACACCGAAAACTCAAGGTACTACGAAGCCGCATGGATGTTCAGCAAAGGCGATTTCAGCGGAGAGATATTTATAGGAGGTACTGACGCTGAAGGCTGGTATGGCGACTATGAAGGAATTGTTAACACGGGAGTTTCACTTTTAAAAGAAATAAAAGTTACCGAAAACTATTCTCTTCCCCTGTTTTCAAGGATAATTGTCAACCCTCAGAAAGAGAATATATATTTTGTAGTTGGAATAACCCTAAAATAATGTACCAGTACTTTACAAAGAAAAATATCCTGATTGCAGTTTCATCGCTGATAGTAATTGTTATACTTTACTATTTCAGGAACCTTGTTGCATATATCCTTATTTCAGCAATTCTTTCACTTGTACTTCAGCCTGTTGTGGCGGCTTTGACTTCAATAAAAATGGGACGTTTTAAAATTCCGGTTTCGGTGGCTGCCGGTGCTGCAATTGTAGCATTCTGGGGCTTTATTTTTATAATACTCAGGCTTCTTATCCCCCTTATTTATCACGAGGCAATGCTTATTTCAACAATACAGACTAGTTCCGTAGTGACAGATTTTCAGATACAGTTTTCGACTTTTGTAAACAGTTTGCAGTCTTTTGATATTCCCGTTGATAATTCCTCAGATATTGCAGCTTCTGTGCTTAGTCAGTTACTTGAACTTTTTAACCTTTCAGATTTTTCAAGTCTACTTACAGATGTTACCAATACATTGTCATCTCTGGCTGTTGGCGTTTTTGTGGTGACATTCATCACATTCTTTTTTCTTAAGGACCAGAACCTGTTCACATCTTCTGTCCTGCTCCTGGTTCCCACAGACCTCGAAACAGAAACAAAGCATATAATGCTTTCAATAAGAAGACTTCTGATAAGATATTTTGTTGGTATCCTTTTCGATATGATAATGATTTTTACTCTTATAATGATAGGAATGTCGGCAATAGGATTAAAAATTGAGCATGCTGCAACTCTTGCACTTGTTGGTGCAATTCTTAACGTTATACCATATGCCGGTCCGCTTATTTCTGTTTGTTTCGGACTAACTCTTGGTACTGTAATTCATTTTACTTCACCAATATTCGAGGCATATTCTGTAATGGCATTATGGATGGCTATTGTGTATCTGACAGTAAATGTGCTTGATGCAGTATTATTGCAACCATTCATTTTCTCAAAAAGTGTTAAAGCTCATCCTCTTGAGATATTTCTTGTAATTCTTATTGCAGGTACAGTAGCAGGAATCCCTGGAATGATCTTTGCAATTCCTTCGTATACAATTTTCAGGGTCATAGCTCGTGAATTTTTATCAGGGTTTAAAATCATCAGAAAACTGACAGAAAAAATCTGATTGTTGAAAATAAGAATATTTTGTTATCTTTGTAGCTTGATGGAAAAGGTATTTTACATTCTGTTATTTATATGCCTGAATTCATTTTCGGCTTTTAACCAGATAATTGCTGATTTTAAAGCCGACACAAATGTTATTTGTGCAGGTACCGAAATACAGTATACAGACCTGTCGCAGGAGATCAATGGTCAGGGAATTGACTCATGGGAGTGGTCGTTTGGTGATGGTGACTCAAGCTTTGTTCAGAATCCTGCCCACACTTACAATACTGCCGGGGTTTATACTGTCTCTCTCGAAACATCAAACTCAAACTGGACGCATAAAAGAACATTTACAAATTATATAATAGTTCGTAATGCCCCTGAAATCGATTTTACATATACCGATCTTCCCGACAAACCTTTTTTCCTTATTATGTTTTATGGAACTATAATAAACAGGGATGCTTATCCTTATAGTTATTCATGGTTCTTCCCCGGTGATTCTGTTAATAATAGTAACGATACTGTGTTCAACGTGTTTATGGAGCAGGGTCAGCATAGTGTTTCCTTTATTGTTAACGCCGGAAAGAATTGTACCGACACAGTTACAAAAACAATTGATGTTACCGACAGTCTCGAAATACCAAACGTGTTTTCACCCAATGGGGATAATATTAATGATATTTTAGAATTCAGAACTAACGGCGTTACTGTTTATGAATTCACAGTATACAATCGCTGGGGAGCTGTCATCTACACTGTTACTTCAAAAAGACCATTCTGGGACGGGTATTCGAGTGCTGGTGTTAAAATGCCCGCTGGAAACTACTACTTTACCCTCAAGGCCCAGGGTGATGCAGCTTACGATAAAGCCGGCGTTGTACTTTTAAGATAATCTTTTTAATTGAACCGTTTTATAATTAGCAGGACAGATAAGATCAGCAATGTAGTCCTTACATTGCCCGTGGCTGCTATGATTAAAGATTATTTTCCGGACTCCCAGATTATTTTTATTGGTAACAGGAAATCAGAACCAGTAATAAGATCTTGTAAAAATATTGACAGATTTATTGACAATGATGTAATTGAATCAATTTCATTGAAAAAAGCTGTTAAAATGATACGCAGTACAGGAGCTGACTGTATAATTCACGCATCCCCTGATAAGAGATTATCATTGATTTCAAAGCTGGCAGGTATCAGATTAAGGGTCGGAGAGTCCATATACTGGCATCATATATTGTTTCTGAACAACCTTGCGAAAATAAGCAGAAAGAAGTCAGGGCTTCACGATGCGCAAATCAGTTTAATGCTTTTAAAGAATGTTATTCCTGATTTCATAGTTCCCCAAAAAGAGCAAATAGGCTCAATGTACGGGTTCAAAAAGTCTGATGTCCTTTCTTCCGAACTCTCTGCTTATATTCATAATACGAAAAAAAATGTCATAATTCACCCAAAAAACAGGGGTAGCTGGCGTGAATGGGGTCTTGATAATTTTTCCAGACTTGTACAGATGCTTCCATACGACAGCTACAATGTAATTATTGCTGGAACTGAAATAGAAGCAAGATTAATGGAGGGGTTTTTAAAATTGTTCAGGGCAAGGGCTGTTGATGTTACTGGAAAATTATCACTGGAAGATTATATCAGGCTTATTTCTCACTCAGATGTTTTAATTTCAACCGGAAACGGACCACTTCACATTGCAGCCATGACAGGCATTAAAACAATAGGACTTTATTCGCCGATGAAAAGAAATGCGCCAGGTAAACGAGCTCCTCTAGGCAATAATGCCTCATTCTTTTCAATTGAAAAAGAATGTAATAAATGTAATAAATCTGAGCATTGCGAATGTATAAGAAGCATTTCGCCTGTGAGTGTTTTTAATGAAATTGAAAAGTATTTTAACTGACAGTATGAATATGCAACCGCTGGCAGAAAGATTAAGGCCAAGGACACTTGATGATTATATAGGTCAGGAACATCTGGCATCTAAGGGTACAGTTTTTCGTAAAATGGCTGAATCAGGTGCAATATCTTCTATGATTTTCTGGGGTCCCCCTGGTGTTGGAAAAACTACTCTTGCTAAAATTATTGCTACAGGAAGCGGCAGGTCTTTCTTTGTCCTGAGTGCTGTTAACAGTGGTGTTAAAGATGTAAGGGAAGTAATAGAAAAAGCAAAGAATGATGTTCTTTCAGGAAGTTTATCCCCAGTGCTTTTTATTGATGAAATTCACAGGTTTTCTAAATCGCAGCAGGATTCCCTGCTGGCTGCAGTAGAACAGGGGACCGTAATTCTGATCGGAGCAACAACCGAAAACCCTTCCTTTGAAGTAATACCGCCGCTCTTGTCAAGATGTCATGTTTATATTCTGAAAAGTCTGGAAGAAGAAAATCTTTCAAAGATGCTTAAAAGAGCAATTGAAAATGATGAATTTTTAATTACTAAAAAGTGGAATGTTAAAGAAACCGAGGCTTTATTTCGTTTTTCCGGTGGAGATGCACGTAAACTGCTGAATATTCTTGACATGCTTTTTAATTCTCAGCCTGGATCAGAAATTAATGTCGATAACAGAATAGTGACAGACCTTCTGCAGCAGAATATGGCTATGTACGACAAGGGTGGGGAACTGCATTACGATATTATTTCAGCATTCATAAAATCGGTAAGAGGTAGCGATCCAAACGCTGCGGTTTATTACCTTGCAAGAATGCTCGAAGGTGGCGAAGACCCTCTTTTTGTTGCACGAAGAATGATCATTCTGGCATCCGAGGATATTGGACTTGCAAATCCAAATGCACTGCTTCTGGCAAATTCCTGTTTTCAGGCAGTTCATTCAATTGGTATGCCCGAGGCAAGGATTGTGCTGTCTGAAACGGCTATCTATCTTGCTACATCTCCAAAGAGTAATTCGGCATACCAGGCCATAGATAACGCGCTTTCTTTTATAAGAGAATCAGGTAATCTTCCTGTACCTCTGCACCTTAGAAATGCTCCCGCTAAGTTAATGAAGAACATCGGGTATGGAAAGGACTACAAATATGCCCATAGCTTCGAAGGAAATTTTGCAATGCAGGAGTTTCTTCCTGAAAAGATCTCAGGAAAGATTTTTTATTCTCCTCAGGACAATGGAAGAGAAAAAGAGATTAAGCTTTATCTGGCCTCACGATGGAATGGAAAGTACGGGTATAAATAATTAATCCTGCTCTTTTCCGAATTCCCCGTAATGAATTCTGCTTTCAATAAATCTGTCGGGATGTTCGGGAGTTTCTTCAGAATATCCGGCAGCTATTGCACTGAAAGGAATAATATGTCGGGGAAGGTTTAAAAAATCTGAAATTTTCGACATTCTCTCTTCTCTCGGGTAAATTCCTAACCAAACGCTTCCTATACCCATTGAATGAAATGCAAGAAGCATATTCTGTGTAGCTGCAGCACAGTCTATTGCTGAATATTCCACCGATTCCTCTTTTGTTGTGTCGAAGCAAACTATAATACAGATGGGAGCCTGTTTAAGCATATTAGCATAGGGGTGTATTTCTGAAAGGATATCCAGCTTTTTTCTGTCGCATATTACAACAAAATGCCATGGCTGTTTATTCCTTGCCGAAGGTGCATACATTGCAGCTTCAATAGCTGTTTTTACCTTTTCATTGCTTATTAATGAGTTACGATATTTTCGTATACTCCTTCTTGTCTTAATTAAGTTAATCATTTCTAAAAAGTTAACCTTGTTGTAAAAAAGTTGAAAAATATATTGACAAATATATCGTTTTATTATATATTTGAAAGTTCAAAATCTAATTACATGAAAACTCTGTTGTTTTTTGTAATCACCGTTTTAAGTTTTAGTCAACTTAATTCACAAACCGTTATCGAGATGGGATATCCCGGTGATGCAAATCTCATTCTTCTCGAAGTGCCTGATATCGAACAGGCAGACTTTGTTGTTTACAGAACTGAAGATAAAGATGAAATTGCTGAATGGGATCTTATGTGGAAATTTAAAAAATGGGGATTCTCTAACTTTTCTGTTTATATTTCAAAGAATCCACAGGACACTATGCTGACAGATAACGACATGGGAATACAGTATGCTTTCCATGGTAAGGTTTATTTTACTCAGAATAAAGAAGAAAGAGGATACAAAAATCCAAACTTCCATCTCGAAGGTGTATTCCGTAAAACAAGTAGTGATAATTCCGAAAAGGCCAAACAGTCTAAAAAACAAACCATCGATAAGTCGTTAAACGAGGATGCAGAATAAAAACATTTTCTTTGTTGGTCTTATTTCTCTAATTTTCTTTTCTTTTGCTTTCATTGGATGTAATCCTGATATTAACCAGAGTCAAAAGGTGAAGGTAATTGAAGAGCACGATCCCGTTGTAAAGATAATAGAGGAGAGGGATTCAATTGTAATAATTAACAGACGGGGCGACAAAAGCAACTAACAGCTTTTGCAGATTTTTTAATTTCTTTTTTTTTCAGTGGGCTACAATATACTGCATTTCTTTGTGCCGGTATAATATACAAACGGGATCGACTTAAGCATATTACCGTTTTCATCTTCATAATGCCTTACAGGAGCAAAACCAAGTACTTTTTTAGAAATACTGCCAGTATTGATATCAAAATACCAGTCTTCGATAAAAATAATACCTGTAAGTTCTTCAATGTTAAATTTCTGAATTGCTGTGGAGGTTACAATATTCCCGCTGTTGTCCTGATCAGATACATTAACAAGTTGTTCGCCCAGCCTTGACTTTATTTCTTCTGGTCTGAATTCACTGTTAGGGTTATCAGGAGCAAAAACGTGTATCTTTTTATTCAGTGCCGAATTTACCAACCAGCTGAAGAATCGTTTATAATCAAGATACCTGAAATCAGATCTGTTCTCAGAAAAATTAATCTCATAGATTATGTTCTCTGCCAGTATTTCTGATGCATTCTGGTTAAATACATGAAACATCCTGTGGTATGAACTGTCGCTGGTACTGAAAAATCCTGGATACCACCATCTGACATTCTTGCTGAATTGGAAACCTGATGTGTCAAAATTCCATTCCTCAATAAAACCAAGTGAAGATGTTATGTAATTTCCCCATTTTAAAGACTTTTCGTCTATTAACTTTCCAAGGTCTACTTCAATGTTGTTTAAAGGTATTCTAGCCTGATTTGTGTCAGAATAAAATGGGCTGTACACTGCGATGTCGCCACTGTAGACATTTTTTCTGAACTCATTAATAAAATTTTCGGCATTCAACGATTTCTGCCAGCTGTCACCCGATGAAGTATCAAAAAATACCATGTATTCAACCTGGAGAATATCAGGTAAAAGTATGTTCGGTACAGGAGCCGAAACTGAACTATTGGATTTATTTTCCTGCTTACATCCGATAAGAGCAATAATAAGCAGCAGTGGCAGAAAACTCTTCATATTCATTTATTTTTTTGGAACAATACTCATTACAGGTATAGTTGAATTATGTATTATTTCTTTTGCAAGAGATCCAATAAAGTACTTTATTACATCTGTTTCCTGTTGAGTCATTATGATAATTAGGTCAGCGTCAATATTTGTGGAATAATCGAGCAGAGCCTTTGCCATTTCGCTGTTTCCGCTTTCTGTAAAAAGAAACTGAGTCTTGCATTCAACACCTTCTTTTTGAATAAAATCGGATACCTGGGTAAGCTGAAGTTTAAGTCTGTTAACAAAATAATTATCGTGAGAAGAAGACATTGTAACAGCATGAACTGTACTTCCGAAATACTTGGCAAAGTGAACTGCATAAGCAACTTTCTGCCTTGTCTCTTTAGTAAGGTCAAGTGGAAGGACAATTTTTTTGCAACCTTCGTTATGCGAATTGCCTTTAATTGTAATTACAGGACATTTTGCTTCACGAATCATTCTTAATGCGTTGCTTCCTACAATTCTGTCTACAAAATCCTGTGTTGTCTTGGTTCCTACTATTATAAATTCACTTTTTAATTTCTCAGAAAGTTCCAGGATAACATCCATCAGCTTACCTTTTTCAATTATTGTATTAACCTTAAGGCCTGATTTTTTTGATACCTCCTGTGCAAGGTCTGTTAATTTTTTACTAATTCTTTCAATTACATCATCCTGCTCTTTTTTGGATATGAAACTGAATAATGAACCATTATCTACAACATGAAGAAGATTAATCTCAGCATTTGCCATTCTGGCAATGTTGTAGGACTGGTCGATAGCGATCATCGATTGTTCACCAAAATCTACGGGAATAAGAATGTTGTTGTTCCTTGTTTCCATTTTCAATTATTTTTTGCAAAAATACAATTTTTTTGTCTCCTGTGGCACTTTATTAATGTCATTACACTGAACGTCCGTATATTTCACATTCGTTTGTTGATAAGTTCGAAAGGTTATACCGCTTATTGATTTTATAAGCGCTTAATTTTGATTAAAAGTGAAGTTATGATAATTGAAGCAAGCGAACTTATTGTAAATAAAGATGGAAGCATCTATCATCTTGGGCTTTTACCGTCTGATATTGCAGATACTATAATTCTTGTTGGAGATCCGGGAAGAGTAAAACTTATTAGTTCATTTTTCTCAAAAACAGAAGTTCAAAAGCAGAACAGGGAATTTATTACTCATACAGGAATTTATAAGGGTAAGAGAATTACTGCCATGAGTACCGGTATTGGAACTGATAATCTTGATATTGTTGTAAATGAATTGGACGCTCTGGTAAACATCGATCTTAAAAAAAGGCAAATCAGGAAGTCAAAAAAATCACTTAATCTTATAAGATTGGGTACTTCAGGGGCTTTACAGGAGGATATTCCGGTTCATACATTTCTTATAAGCGAAATGGCATGCGGTTTTGACGGGTTACTTAACTTTTATGAAGATCGGGAAAAAATATCAGATAAAGAAATAGAAAAAGCATTTTTGAAGCATACCGGCTGGAATAGGCTGCTTGCCACACCATATTTTGTTCAACCTGACAAAAAGCTTTTCAGGAAATTCAAAAATTGCACCCCTGGCATTACCATATCTGCTCCAGGATTTTTCGGACCACAGGGCAGAGTTGTGAGATTGGGTATTGTAGACCCTGAGATAAATAAAAAGATATCTGATTTCAGATATAAGGGTAAAAAGATAACCAATTACGAAATGGAATGTTCTGCTTTATATGGACTTTCAGGTTTACTTGGACACAAAGCTCTTACAATCTGTACCATTATTGCAAACAGGCTCCGAAAAGAATACAGCAAGGGATACAAGGAAAGGGTTAAAGAAATGGTGGAAATGACACTGGAAACAATAAAGTCCTGAAATGGATAAAAAGAAAGCTCTGGCAGGTATTAAATTACTTGACGACCCCGACGAGAATATTTATAATTCGGTCAGAAAATCTCTGATGGAGTATGGCCGTGATGTTATTCCACTTCTCGAAAGTGAATGGGAGGGCTCTCTGAATCCGATAATGCAAAAAAGAATTGAGGAAATTGTAAAGAGCATAAATGCTGCTGTAATAAATAAAGACCTTGAAGAATGGCTTCAGTCAGGAAGGTATGATCTTGTTTACGGTGCCTGGATAATAGCACGAACAAATTATCCGGATTTAGATATTGAAACTGTCAGGGAAAAATTAAACAAAATTCGGAACGAAGTCTGGCTTGAATTTAATGAAGAACTTACAGGAGTGGAGAAAATCCGGATTCTTAACCATATTCTTTTTAAAGAAAAAGGGTTCTATCCCAATACAACTAATTTTTTTGCTCCCCAGAATGGCATGATAAATCTTGCACTCGACTCAGGGAAATG
>Ga0074195_1002740_pt1 | contig 18581 bp, 17 predicted proteins | sample EPASupsiteHSE623_FD_64525 | JGI IMG/M metagenome (GOLD analysis project Ga0074195, IMG submission 64525) | Bioremediated contaminated groundwater from EPA Superfund site, New Mexico - Sample HSE6-23 | ecosystem: Environmental > Aquatic > Deep subsurface > Groundwater > Contaminated ...
GGGAGGAGAGAAAGATTTGAGATTGTATTTGACGACTCGGAGGTTGAACTGTTGGCGAATTTTTGGGGATTGGAAACAGCAAAACTAAAGGAAGTGATCACGTTTATGGAGCGATTGAAGCTTATCAAAATTGATAACGGACTCCTGTGGTCGGACAAACTTAAAGAACGGTTAAAACCCGTTCTTGATGCCCGCGAACGCAAAAGAAACTGGTCACGTAAACGATGGCAAAAAGACGGAAACGGTGAGGAAGCGGACGGCGAGAATGAAGTTTTAGACGTCGCTAATCCGTCGCATAGCGAAGAGCAGTCCGCGTCTTCCATCCTAAAGGAAAGTAAAGGAAATAAGAGTAAAGAAAAAGAAAGTAAATTAAATGAAAGTAAAGAAGATAGGATAGAGAGAATTTCTGGCGAAATTCTTACCCCTTCTCAAAAAGCCAGAAAATTTTTAACAGAAATTGAAAATTCAAATCTTCCAGACAGCGACGAACGAAAAAAGTTTTTTAGCTACTGGACTGAAAAAAATAAATCGGGAACCAAAGAACGCTGGGAGCTGGAAAAAACTTTTGAAGTCGAAAAACGCTTTGCTACTTGGCAGATCAATGCCCAAAAATTTAATAATTCTAACTATGGAAAAAATCAGTCAAACCGTATCCGCTCAGGTCATGTCAGCACCGAAGGTCATGCCGACTTGGTCGTGTAGCGATTGTCGCGATGCTGGTTTTACTGGAGGCTCGATCAGTTACCAAGCCTACGGCGTGAGCGAAAAGTGTTTTTGCACCGAATGTGCGAAAGGCAAACGAATGTTTGAGGAATGGACTCGAGAAACCGCCCAGCAAGAGTACTTCCGCAAATGGAAGGAGGAGAAAATTACTCGAGCCATGCGACTTTCAGGTGTAGGAAACCATTTCAAAGACAAGAAGATTGACGATCTCAAAGTCAACGAGAGACTTTATCAAGAGTGCGTGCGCTACGTTCAGAATTGGAAAGAAATGAAAGTTAAAGGTTTCGGATTCTTTTTTTGGGGAAACGTTGGAGCTGGCAAAACTCATGCGGCGGCGGCTCTCGCAAACGAGCTGATGCAGGAAAAATTGGTCGAAGTCTTATTTCTCAGCATGCCTGCAACCGTAACGCGAGTAAAAAAAACTTTCGATTCTCCCGTGAAAAACGATGACACAAAGCTCTTTGATCGCATGAAAGACGTGGAACTTCTGATTATCGACGACCTTGGGGTGGAAAAACTCTCAGACTGGCTATCGGATCAAATTTACCAAATTATCGACCATCGTTGGCAGAATCAAAAGCCCATGATCGTCACTTCCAACCAATCGCTCGAGGATCTTGGCTCATCCTACAAACCGCAGGTTATCTCCCGAATTTGGGGATGTTGCAAATCCATCAAGTTCACTGAGGAGGATCGCAGAAAACAAACTAAACTTTTCTAATTATCTATGGCATTCATACGACTACATGGCGGCAGTAAATTCGGGAATCGACCCGTGGAAATCGATGGTGTCCGCTTTGACAGCGGGAAAGAAGCCCGAAGATACAACGAACTCAAGCTCCTTGAGCGTGCGGGACAGATTAAAAACCTTGAATTACAGCCCCGATTCATCCTACAGGAGTCGTTCAAACGAAACGGGGAAACCCACCGAAAAATCGAGTATGTAGCCGACTTCCGCTACATAGAGGACGAAAAGCAAGTCGTAGAAGATGTGAAATCCGTTATTACCAAAAAACACCCCGTCTATGCCCTCAAAAAGAAACTTCTCTTTAAAAAATATCCCGACATCACTTTTTTAGAAACTTAACCATTCGCTTATGACCAATGAAAACGATCGCCTCCAAGAGGCCAAGGCAAAAACCCTCGAAATAAGCCAACTGCTGGCGGAACTCAACTCATTCGTGCAATCGGCAGAGGGAATCAGCCCTCTCATGCAACGCCTGATGGAGGAAAAGGTCGATGAAATATTGATCAAAACCGTGCAACTTTTACGCATCACTAAATCAAAATAATGGAAAAACCAAAGACACTTCGCGGCAATTACATTCTCTTTCGATACGTTATCGAGGAAAGCATTCCTGTGATCGAACTCAAAGATCGGAACGGGAAGTTTTGGTATTGCAGGCTGACGGATGGAGTGTTCAAGGTGACCAGCGTGACTTCCAAGTCACTCTTTGATGAATTGCCGCCCGAGCTTGAAAACCCCTAGCTTTAGGCTACAATAAAAGCACAAATCGCAACTCAAGAGTCTTAAAGACCATATCACTTCGTCCCGAACGGACGAATCCTGAATGGTCTATTTTTTAATCTAACACCCCATGAAAATCGAATACGTACCTATCTCTGATCTGCAATTCGCAGAATACAATCCCAGATCTGCTACCAAAAAAGAAGCGGCGGAACTCAAAAAATCACTGGAACGGTTTGGCTTTGTAGAGCCTGTGGTAGTCAATTCCGACCCGAAACGAAAAAACGTCATCATCGGCGGACACTTTCGTGTGCGAACTGCCAAAGATCTCGGACTTAAGGAAGTGCCAGTCCACTACATAAAAATTTCCGATGAAAAAAAAGAACGCGAACTTAACCTGCGTCTGAATAAAAACCTCGGGCATTGGAATGCGGAATTGCTCGTGGAGTTTGACGAGAACATGTTGCTGGACGTTGGCTTTGAAGCTGATGAGCTGGATAAAATGTTCGCAGATTTAAAAATGGATGATCCTGATTCCGACAAGGACGATGAAGTTCCTGAGCTGGGAGAAGATTCCAAAACACAAATCGGAGACGTTTGGAAATTGGGACGGCATCGCATCATGTGCGGAGACGCGACAAATCCTGAACATGTAAAAACACTCATGGAGGCTCAGCAAGCTGACGTTGTCTTTACCGACCCGCCTTACAATGTGAACTACAAAGGGCGTGGGCAAAAGACCAGCAACACGATCGCCAACGACAACATGGAAGGTTCGGCGTTCGGACAGTTTCTCGAGAAGGTATTTAAAAACTATCGGGAGGTTGTTAAAGCAGGAGCGGGTCTGTATGTGTTTCATAGTTCCTCCTCTCAAGCCCAATTTGAATACGCCATTGAAAAAGCGGGCATGCAGGTAAAAAACCAGTTGATTTGGAATAAGCCTGCGGCCGCTCTCGGCTGGGGTGATTACCGTTGGAAGCACGAACCGTTCTTTTACTGTGCGATCAAAGGCAAGAAAGTGCAATTTTACGGAGACCGCAAACACTCTACCATCTGGGATTTCCAAAAGACCGATGCCCAGCTGTTTGCATGGGCGCAGAAGATGAAGCGTGCCGAGGAACAGGGCAAAACTACCATCTGGAGTATGTCGCGCGATAAAGTCGGAGAATATGTCCATCCAACGCAAAAACCAGTGGAATTGATCGTTTATGCACTCAGAAACAGCAGTAAATCGGGTGATTTGGTGCTGGACTTTTTCTTGGGTTCAGGGTCAACACTCATCGCCGCCGAGAAGATAGAACGCTCCTGTTTCGGGCTTGAACTCGACCCGAAATACATTGATGTGGTCATTAAACGCTGGGAAGACTACACGGGAGAAAAGGCGGAAAAACTGGTCTAACCTGTTGCACTTGTTACACGGACGAGGCTCATAAATAAAACAATCTTATGCAAGGTAAAAAAGGCACAAAACGGGATAAAAAGAAATTTCTGGAGGCACTCAAACGCCGCCATGGGATTGTCACGCTTGCCTGCAAAGATGTGGACATTTCCAGCATGACCTTTTACCGCTGGCAAAAGACTGATCCTGAGTTTCTCCAAGAGTCCGAAGAAGTGCGCGACATTGAAATTGGAATCATTGCCGAAGACCGACTCGCTGAAGCCATTATCGTAAACAAAGACATGGCGATGGTGCGTTTTTACTTGCAATCACGCTCCGCTAGATACACTCCAAAACTTCAAACCGAAGTGTCCGACCCGACCCATGAACTTGCCAAATTATTATCTCTCGATGCTGATGGAAATTAATCTCAATAAAACATTTCGGCTACTGGATGCCTTCGGGCAGAACTACTTCAAACGTCCGTTTGCGGATTATCAACGAGAAATCGCTCACGAAATTATCCGCACTATTTTTACAAAAGGCGGAGTGGAAGTTTTTATCGAGGTGTCCCGACAAGCTGGAAAAACCACTGCCGTGGTTGATACGCTGGCGTTTGTGATGACATTCGCTCATCACTTTTTCTCGACTCCGCTTTCGGTTGGGATTTTCGCACCTCAGAAAGAGCAAGCCAAGACGGACTTTGACCGTCTCAAGGAAAACCTGAGGATATTGCAGGAGTTGTATCATCTGGGCTTTGAGGAATCAAACGGTACAACGCTCAAGCTTTCCAACGGCAACACGATCTACTGTTTTTCACTCTCTCCGACCTCGCATCTTGAAAGTAAAACGCTCCATCTTGCGATCATTGAGGAGGCGCAGAAAATTGATGATGAGAAAGCAAAGAATGAGGTGTTCCCGATGCTCGCTTCGACCAACGGAAGTAAAATCTTCATCGGCTCGGGCGGTTATCAACTCTGCGACTTTTATCGTGGGATTGAGAACGGCAAAAACGTGTTCCGCTACGACTATCAGCAAGTCATTACCGATAAAGAAAAGCTGTACCAAATAACCAAAAACCCGCTCCTGAAAAAGTACAAAGAGTTTGTGGAGGGAGAAAAGGAACGCTACCGCGAGGACAGCGACTACTTTGAGACGCAGTACGCGCTCAACTGGAAAATCGGGCGTGGCATGCTGATTACCAAGGCGGAGCTTTATAAACTACGTTGCGAGTATGAACTGCCAACTGTGTACGAAAAACCCGTCTACGCAGGCTGGGACGTCGCCAAGGAGCAGGATGAAAGCGTGCTGACCGTCGTGGGCTGGGATGAGGAGTTGAAGAAATTCCGCATCCTTTCGTGGCTCTCAATGAGAGGCGATGACTACACTGATCAAGTAGAGATCGTGCAAAAGGAACTTTCCAAATTCAAGCGGGTGATGAAGGTCTGCATTGATGCCACAGGCGTTGGAGACCCCGTTGTGGACAACTTTAAACGCTCAACAAGGCTTCGTACCGAAGGGGTCAAGTTCTCTATGCAAACCAAGGACAACCTTTACAAAAACCTCATCAAAATCCTGCGGGACGAAGAAGTGTTGTACCCATCAAGGCATGTGTTCACTCCTAAATTTGAGATGCAGATGATGGAGATGATCAAAGAGTACAAGGGGGAGTTCTTATCCTGCCACCATCCTGAAAAATCAGGTGCGCACGATGACTTTCCTGATTCATTGGCACTGGCACTTTTTCATGCCCGCAAAATCACCGATGTAAACCTGAGCCGAGAAGATCTTGGCCTTTAATAATTTTTTAATCTTTTCCTTATGCAAACTCAATTCCCGACCAATGAAGATTTCGCTCGTGTTGCCAAGCTGAACAACTTTTACAACGTGTTCAAAGGACTGCACAGCAAAGTGTTCAAACTCAAAAGCTATTTTGAAGAAGACCAAAAGAAACGCACGCTCCTCTACCTTGCCTACAATGTCGGACAGATCGTGTCGTTGACTGCGGCTGACTTTCTTTTCGGCGAGCAACTCAAAATACAAACCAACGAAGATGATGCCAATAAACCGCTTGAGGGCAAAATCAACAAGATCGTTCAGGAGAACTATCTTGACGAAAAGCTCTATCAAAGTTCGGTGATCCAAGATGTGGCAGGTTTTACGATCTTTACCGTTCGGCAAAAAGATAATGTCGCGATCATTGAGGAAGTGCCATACGACAACTACTTTCCCGACTTCTCCAGCGTCAGGCTTGGTGAAGAGCCTCAAACAGTCGTGATCGCTTCGTACGTGGATATAGTAAATCCCAAGAATAACAAAAAGGAAACGTTCCTCTACAAGCAGATTCACACCATCGGAAAGATCGCCCACGAATTGTGGACGACTACCACCGACATGAAGCAGTCGGAAAAAACGGAGCTGGCAATTTACAGCACCGTACTGCCCGAGGATGAATCAACGGAATTGGATTACATTCCCGTTTTCCAGATTGATAACTTCAAGACGGTCAAGGAACGCTTTGGCATTTCCGCTTATGAAAGCGTCATGAACCTTTTTGAAGAACTCAACGATCGCATTACGCAGATCTCGGTACAACTCATCAAGCATCTCAACGCCAAGGTGGCTGTCGGTGAAGGAATTTTGACCAAAAAGGGAGAGATTGATAGTGATCAGGAACTATTCCTCGTGGAAAAAGGTGACATCCTTCCCACATACATCACCAATTCCAACGGTCTCATTGAGGAGGGCTTCAAACAGATCGAAGGAATCCTCAGGCAGATCTGTACTGTTACGCAAACACCAACCTCATTCCTCGGGATTGATGATCAAGGAGGTGCTGAAAAAGTGGAGACTGTCAAAATTCGCATGGCGGCGTTTCTCAAGAAGATCAAACGAAAGCAAAGAAGCTACGAAGCCAAGCTCGTGGACATTCTCAAGACTGCTTTGTTTTTTGAGGGAACGAAAAAGATTCCCGACGGCGTGGATATCAAGTTCGGCTGGGATTTGGGACTCCCGCGCGATCACTTTACTGAGGCACAGACGCATCAAATCCTCGTGGAGAGCGGAATTGAAAGCGTAGAGACCGCGATCCGAGAAATCAAAGATCTTGATGGTGATGCACTCACACAGGAACTGGAACGAATCAAAACCCAATTTGCCGAGAAACAAAATTCACTGCAAATAGGACTTTAATCCTTTAACTTTTCAAGCATGAACAGCTACAACACCCATCCCAATCCATACAAAACACACCTCTCGTCTGAGGAAGTATTGGAAAAACGGCTCGCAAATCTCGATCAAAACCTGTTTTACTACACCAAGTTTTTCCTGATTCTGCTAACCGCCCTGCTTGTTTTTTTATTTACGGTCATCGTGACCTGTCGTTTTGCATTTTTAATCTTTTAAATTTATGCCTGTATTAACTCCACCATCAACAACAAGACTCCTGAGTTCTTATCGCAAAGCGGCTAAAGAACTGAATCAAACCATTCTCCAAGCCGACCCTAAAAAGCCTGTTGTTTTCTTAAGGCGTGTGGTGCTGGTGGATATCGAAGGTATCACCAAGGAACTCGAGAAAGAGACCCGCGTTTGGCTGGAAGCTGAAGTACCGAAACAGTACAAAGAAGGCAGTTTTCAGGCGATCAGCGACAGTAAAGCGCAGGAACTCATCCTGAAACGGACGGAGTTCGGGCAGATCCACAAAGAGGCCGTTGAAGCGTTGGTAGAGGATGCCTATCTTGATTTCGCAGGTGGAATCGAGGGGGTGAAGCGTGCAGGACGAGAATTTATCAGCGATCTTATCAAGCTAAAGATCAACGAGCGGATCGTGGTCGGCTCAATCAAGGGAGAAGGCGTTTATAAAATCAAACGAGAGGTCAAAAAGCTGGTGGAAGACCGTGGGTTTACCGCCCTGATCGATCGTGGAAGTAAGCGTTGGAAAATCGACACTTATGCCGAGATGCTCGTGCGTACGCATATCATCAAGGCAAACAATTCGGGCTTTGTGAACCGTCTTCTTGAAAACGGGCTTGAGCTCGTGGAAATGTCCTCTCACGGCTCATCCTGCCCGATTTGCCAGCAGTATGAGGGAAAGATTTTCAGTCTGACAGGCAACGATAAGAAACATGAAAAAGCTCCTGATTTGCCGATCCATCCGAACTGCAGGCATAGTTATTTGCCGTACATAGAAAATTAAGGGTCGATAATGGCGCTGAATAATCACTTCTCTTTTTGAGGAGTTTTTTGTCTTGAAAAAGAAGTACAATTCAGTAAACTAATGGTGATGTTCTTTTGTGAATATTTAATTGCAAGCATTCTATGGAAGAAAAACCCAAAAAGCCGACAACCATTGGCCAAAAAATAAGGATTTGGAGAAAGAAGAAGGGCTTAACTCAAGAAGGTTTGGCAAGAAGGGCTGATATTCCCTATACAACGCTCGCGAAGATTGAGAGTGATAGCAGTCAAAATCCAACGCTGGATACGATTACCAAGATCTCTAACGGTCTGGAAATAACTTTGAACGAATTAACTTCTTAAAACTATGGCATTACAACTTTCTGACAACGAAAAGCGTGACATCCTTAAATTCATTGAGGCCGGTCGTCCGCTCCCTGAAAAATACAGGTTTTTACTCTTTGATGATAAAAAAGAGGTAGAACTTGTATGGAATGAAAAAACGAATGATGTTTGCAATGTTGTTTTGCCCTTCCAGTCGATTGAGGTTGTGGATGAGCCAAGAGCGGAAAATACTGATGAAACGCGTCAGCAAATAAGTCTTTTTGATATTGATGACAGAGGAAGACAGCTAAAAGGGTGGACAAATAAGCTGATCTGGGGAGATAACAAACTGATTCTTTCTAGCTTAAAAAGTGGCGCAATTCGAGAGGAGATAGAAAAGCAGGGTGGTTTAAAACTTATTTATATTGACCCACCTTTTGATGTAGGTGCTGACTTTAGTATGAAAGTCGAAATTGGCGGTGATGAGCTCATGAAAAAACCAAATGTACTTGAAGAGCTTGCATATCGGGATACTTGGGGGAAGGGTGCTGATAGTTTTATTGCCATGATTTATGAGAGGCTTGTTTTAATGAGAGATTTGCTAGCCGATGATGGCAGTATTTATGTTCATTGTGATTATCGAGTTTCAGCGTATATAAAATTAATTTTAGATGAAATATTCGGAAAAGATAATTTTACAAGTGAGATTATTTGGAAACAGACCAGAGCAAAAAGTACGGGATTTAATACATATGGGCTTGAGCATAATACAATTTTTTATTACACGAAGTGTAATGGAGATCAGCTTTGGGAGATGCAGTATAAAAGTTACGATGTTGATAAAGAAGATCGATACTACTGTTTTTTTGAGCAGGAGGATGGCACTTTTAATAAGTATACAAAAGCAGAAATGAGGGCATTTCGTGAATCACAAGATATGCCAAAAGGAAGAAGGTTTGCTCTCATTCCCTTATTAAATATGAATAAGAATAGGCACAATCTAAAATACGAATACAAGGGTTTTATTGAAACTTGGGCAACTACCAAAGAAAAGATGCTTGAACATGAAAAAAATGGATTAATTGTTCAGCTTACACCAGACGCAATGCCATTAAAAAAACAATATTTTGATAATATGGATGGTGTTAAAGTAGGAACTATATGGGATGACATCTTCCCAGTAAATTCTCAGGCTAAGGAAAAATGCGACTATCCAACGCAGAAGCCTGAAGCTCTTATTGAACGAATTATTAAAGCATCTTCTAATGAAGGAGATCTTGTTGCTGATTTTTTTGCAGGATCAGGAACTACTCTTGCGGCATCTGAAAAACTTGGTCGAAAATGGATTGGCTCTGATCTTGGGAAATTTTCCATTCATACAATTCGAAAAAGAATGATTGGTATTCAAAGAGAAATGAAAGATTCAGGTAAGGATTTTAGAGCCTTTGAGATTCTCAATCTAGGAAAATACGAACGCCAACATTACATTGGTGTAAATGAAAATTTGCGTGAAGAGCAAAAGCAAAAACAACTCAAAAAGAAAGAGGAGGATTTTGTAAAACTTATTGTTCGTGCCTACAAAGCCGAGGAAGTGACAAACTTCAAAACCTTTCATGCCAAGAAAGCAGGTCGTTTGGTAGCAATCGGAGCAATTAATCTCCCTGCTTCTCGTCTTTTTGTAGAAGAAATAATAAAGGAGTGTATTGAAAAACAAATTACAAAAGTTGATATTCTTGCTTTTGAATATGAGATGGGACTTTTTCCAAAGGTGCAAGAAGAAGCAAAAGCAAGAGGTATTGATCTTGCGCTCAAACAGATTCCTCGTGAAGTATTTGATAAGAGAGCTATTGAAAAAAATCAGGTACAATTTCACGATGTTTCGTATATTGAGATCAAACCACATGTAAAAAGTGGTTCAGTTGCTATTGAACTCACTGATTTCTGCGTTTATTACAATCAGGACATCGTAGAAAATGTTATGGCGAGCCTAAAGAACGGTGCAAATAAAGTTCTTGTAGAAAATGGAAGTATCGTAAAAATCAGCAAAGATGAAGATGGTATTATCAATCGAGAAGTTTTAACAAAAAAATGGACTGATTGGGTAGATTACTGGGCGGTTGATTTTAATTTTGAAAGTAAACAAGAAATCATTCGCATAAAAAATGAAGAAACGGGAGAGATTGAAGAAAAATGGACTGGAAATTATATCTTTGAAAACGAATGGCAGTCTTTCCGTACAAAGAAAGATCGATCGATTGAACTAAAAAGCGTACTTCATGAATGCCCGAAAGGTCGCAGAAAGATCGCCGTAAAGGTGGTTGATATTTTCGGTAATGATACGATGAAGGTTATCGAAGTTAATATTTAATTTTTGAAAAAACATGGCACTACATAAAGATTTCCCGAAATCACCATACGCAATTCTCGATCCATCTATTCGCTGGTTTCCAGCGGATGAAGCTTTGCGCGAAAAAGGTTATGAAAAACTTCTTCCTCCTCTTGTGCATAAAATTCGTATTGAGATAAAAAAATGGAGAGATTCTGGTTATGATGGAGCGAGTGAAACAAGTAAAGCCCTTCTTCGATGGTGGTTTCAAAATGATCATATTATAGAAAACTCCGATGGAGAGACTCTTAAATTTGAATATTACTTTGCACAAAGAGAGGCTCTTGAAACGATTGTATGGCTTTATGAGGTTGCAAAAACAAAAGATAAATATGATCTGATCAGATATGACAGTTCTGGTGCTGTTTCTTCAAGTATGTTTCCTGAAGAATGGCTGAGGCTGGTTATAAAAATGGCGACAGGTAGTGGAAAAACTAAAGTAATGAGCCTGCTCGTTGCATGGAGTTATTTTCACAAGCTCTACGAAGAAGATTCAGAGCTTTCAAGGAACTTTTTGCTTATCGCTCCGAATATTATCGTTCTTGATCGTATCAAGACTGATTTTGAAGGTTTGAAAATTTTTAATGAAGATCCGATTCTCCCCGATAATGGATTTGAGGGACAAAATTGGCGTGATGATTTTCAAATGAGTATCCATTTTCAAGATGATGTTCATACAACAAGAAAAGTCGGAAATATTTTTTTGACGAACATTCATCGTGTTTATACCAGCAAAGATAATATGGCAAGTTTTGAGGATGAAGATACGATGGACTACTTTCTTGGAGATAAGCCTGTGGCAAAAACAAGTGACTCAAAAGTAAACCTTGGCGACATCGTGCGAGAAGTTGATGAATTGATGGTGATCAATGATGAAGCTCATCATGTTCATGATGAGCGATTGGCATGGTTCAAGTCTATTGAAGACATCAGCAATAAAATGAAAATGAAGGGTAAAAAGTTATCAATTCAAGTAGATGTGACCGCTACGCCGAAACACAATAACGGAGCGATCTTTGTACAAACTGTTTCTGACTATCCTCTCGTAGAAGCAATTTATCAAAATGTTGTAAAACATCCCGTACTTCCTGATGCGGCTAGTCGCGCAAAACTTCAGGAGCATAAGAGTTCAAAATTTACGGAGAAATATAAAGATTATATTCATCTTGGATATTTAGAATGGAAGAAAGTTTATGATGAACACATTAAGGTAAACAAAAAAGCCGTCTTTTTCATAATGACAGACGATACTCAAAATTGTGATGATGTCGCTGAATATTTAGGAAATACATATCCTGAATTTAAGAGCGCGGTGCTTACCATCCATACGAATAAGAGTGGTGAAATTTCAGAAAGTGTTACAGGAAAAAAGGAGGAGGAGTTAAAAATCCTTCGAAAAGCATCAAATGACATTGATAGCATGGAAAGCCCTTACAAAGCGATTATTTCAGTGTTAATGCTTAAAGAAGGCTGGGATACAAAGAATGTGACAACAATTGTCGGACTTCGTGCCTACTCATCCAAAAGCAATATTCTTCCAGAGCAAACACTAGGAAGAGGTCTGCGTCGAATGTACCGAGGGAGTGATGTCACTGAATATGTGAGCGTTGTTGGTACAGAGGCTTTTATGGACTTCGTGGAATCAATTAAAAGCGAAGGAGTTGAGCTTGAAAAGAAATCAATGGGAGAGCATACCGAACCAAAAGCTCCGCTTGTAATTGAAGTCGATAAGGAAAATGTAAAAAAAGATATTGAAAAACTGGATATTAAAATCCCAGTTCTTACTCCTCGCATTTATCGTGAGTATAAAAACCTATCCAATCTCAATCTAAACACTTTCGGACACAAAAGGATTGCAATAAAAGAGTTTAACGAGAATGAAAAAAAAGAGATAGTCTTTCACGACATAGCCTCAGGAGAAAGAACTCACACAACTGAGCTAGATAGTAATTTTATTCCAAACTACCAGAGCGTAGTCGGATATTTTACTCAGGTAATCATGAAAGAACTTCGGCTAGTGAGCGGTTTTGATGTTCTATTTGGGAAAGTTAAAGATTTTATAATTAATTACTTGTTTATTGCACCAGTAAATCTTGAAGATCTGAATATACTCAGAAATTTATCAGAACTCGAGGCAACCAAAACAGTTATTGAAACCTTTAAAAAGGAAATAAACGAATTAACGGTCGTTGATAAAGGAGAAGCTGAAATAAGAGACTACATCAAAATCAGTAAATCTCGCCCATTTGTTATGAAAGAACAAGGATTTGTGCTTCCAAAGAAAAGTGTATTTAACAAGATCGTTGGAGACAGTCATTTTGAGCTTCAATTTGCGAGTTTTCTAGAAGACTGTGAAGATATTATTTCGTATGCAAAAAACTATTTCGCCGTTCACTTTAAAATCGATTATAAAGATGCGGATGGTAATATCCGCGATTATTACCCTGATTTTTTCGTAAAAGTTAGCGAAAAGGAAATCTACATTGTTGAAACAAAAGGACGTGAGGATTTAGATGATGTACAGAAAATCAAGAGGCTTTTTCAGTGGTGTGAAGATATTAATCAAATTCAAAAAGATGTGAAATTTACAGCCTTGTATGTAAAGCAAGAGGATTACGAAAGATACACTCCGAAAAATTTTGGTGAGTTAGTTAGCAATTTCTCTTCTTAAACTTAAAACAATATGCAAGACATCAAATGCCCACACTGTCAGAAGGTCTTCAAAGTCGATGAAGCTGGATTTGCAGACATACTTAAGCAAGTTCGTGACAGTCAGTTTGAAAAAGAACTGCACGAGCGACTGGAATTGGCAGAGAAAGAAAAAGCTAATGCCGTTCAACTCGCTGAGTCAAAATTCCAAAATACATTGCAAGGGGAGTTGGCGAAAAAAGATAAAGAATTAGCAGAATTAAAAGCTGAAAAAGATCGTAACCTTGCGGATCAGTTAGCAAAGAAAGAATCCGAACTGTCCGAGATGAAATCGAAACTTGATAAAGCAGAAGTTCAGCAAAAACTTACTGTTACTGAAGCAGTCAAAGTAATTGAGAAAGAACGTGACAATTTAGCAAATGAGCTAAAAAATAAGGAAACGGAAAAACAATTACTCGAAAAATCTTTACAAGAAAAGTTTAATTCTGACCTCAAAATGAAAGATGAAGCGATTGAGCGTTATAAAGATATGAAGCTGAAACTTTCTACTAAAATGATCGGCGAAACGCTTGAGCAGCACTGCGAAACAGAATTTAACAAACTCCGTGCAACAGCCTTTCAAAACTCCTATTTTGAAAAGGACAATGATGCCAAATCAGGAAGTAAGGGCGATTATATTTACCGCGAAACCGATGAAGCAGGAATTGAAATCATTTCCATCATGTTTGAAATGAAGAATGAGGGAGATGAAACTGCCACAAAAAAACGAAATGAAGATTTTTTGCGCGAGCTTGATAAAGATCGCACCGAAAAAAAGTGCGAATATGCAGTCCTTGTTTCCCTTCTGGAAGGAGAAAGCGAACTTTATAATACTGGCATTGTTGATGTCTCTCATAAACATTCCAAAATGTATGTGATTAGACCACAATTTTTTATACCGATCATCACGCTTCTCCGAAATGCCGCCATGAATTCTCTCAAATATAAAGCAGAACTTGCATTAATGAGAACCCAGAATATTGATGTTACTAATTTTGAAGGCCAATTAAATGATTTTCGCGATTCATTTGGTAGAAATTTTAGATTGGCATCCGAAAAATTTAAAACTGCAATTGATAGTATTGATAAATCAATTGAGCAGCTTCAAAAGACAAAAGAGAATCTTTTGCGATCTGAAGATAATCTTCGTCTTGCCAATAACAAAGCGGAAGATTTAACCATCAAAAAATTATCACGTGGTAATCCAACAATGACGGCTAAGTTTGCAGAGCTTTCTGATGTTGATAAAACGACACAGGATGAAGCTTAATTTACTATTTTCTTCACTCCTTAGGAGCGGGTGATTATTTTGAAAAGTTAAACTTCCTGAATATGTAGTAATGACTATTTATTCTCTAGTTTATTTAGTGCCACATTTAGCACTTCTTTAGCATAATAATAACCACGCTCTTTTGCTCTGTACCAAGCGATTAAGACTAGCAGAACTGAAACAGGCCAAAATTCTAAATTAGAATAAAACTTGAAACTGAGAATCACTAATGAAACAAGAATTGCAACCAAGAATGATCTAGAAAAGGCATATTGACCATTCATTTCAGAAATTCGTCCTTCATTGTCCGTAATGCGCATTGCTACTTTGAATAAGTTATCTGTGGTTGTATTTTTACCTCCGTGCTTTTTTTGAAGAAGTTGACATGCTTTCTCATATTCTGAAAATTTTATTCGAGCACATTGTTTCCCTTTTAGAAGTTGATCCGATGGTCGTCCCCCCCAAGTCCAATTTAGAAACCATTCAGACCAAGCACTTAGTGTATTTATAAAATATCCAATCATGTAAGCCACAGCGGTTACCATCAATGGGTCGAGATAGTTTGGATCAAGTTTAAGAATATAAAGCCCAGCTATGTAGACTAGAAAGCCTGATATGAGGTGGGACAGAACGTTGTAAAAACTTATATTCATGACGGTATTTTAGAAAGTAAATTATATTTTTTTAAATTATCTTTTAATCTCCATAGTCCATCAAAGGCTTTTCGACCAATTATGTCTCGGAATTTTTTTGTAGGGTCATTTTTGTTAAAACCTGTCCATCCACCATTTAGTTTTTTTTTAAAAACCAAAAACTGTTTCAGGGATTCAAAGTCTTTACCCTGCTTCAATAGTTCATTGATGCATTGTTCAGTTAAACCTGCAATATCTTTCGTGAGAACTAATTGGTCTGAGTAATTTTCAAGTATGCCTAACGTACCGTGCGCATATTCTCCACGTGGCCAATACCCATCTTTTTCAAAAACAATTAGATCACAAAAGTAAGGCACAACTATTTCAAGAAGAAAACTTTTATATCCAATATTTTGATCCTCCTGTAGGTAACCCGCAACGCATACATTTACAGGCTCGTTTTTATTCTTTTGCTTGGCGTGTAAATCGAGCAAGTTTTTACCCAGTTTTTCTGCCAAGTCTTGGATTTTCCCGCCAATTTCATACACCTCGCGGTAAGGATTGGATTTTGAGAAATCTATCTGTATTTTGAATTCACCATTTATCGGAGCATTGCCGACTTTAGGATCGAGAATTTCGTAGGAATTTTGATCTTTTAGAAAATTCGCAGCAAACTTTAATGTTCCCTCGAGGATTCTGTTCGACATTGTCAGCTCAGGAAACATGCCCAATATAGTATTCTCATCGATTTTAGTTATTTCCATATGTGCAATAGGGTTTTACATTGCTGATGCCAGTTGGCTTATATGGGTATAAACTAGGTAAAGGCTTGTTTTCTTTTACAGATTCGTCTTGAGAAAAATCTACCCATTCAACGCTTTGATTACCACTTGAGTCAATATCAATTATCACTGACTGCTCCTTATCTCCAAGGTTAAATATTCCTTCTTCTGGGACATATTCCTTATAAAGTTCCATGGCATCATCATGAGGGTGATCATGAGGGGATTCTTTTGGTGCGCTAATGATTAAATACTCTGGGTTAATTTTTTCAATATGCTCTTTAAACGGAGTTTCATCATCTTCTCCATCTTTAAAAAAACTCCGTGATCCATGATGTGAAGCACTTAGAGCATTTGCACCTAAGCAATCGTTATAATATGGGGTGATATGTTCAGCCCATGCCTTTTTATCGGAGTCACCAGTGATCATTATCCCTTTATTCTTGTAGGTGAATCTAATTACTCCGCATTGTTCATGTATTCTTTGTCTTCTTGCTTCGGGGGTTTCATCATCAATGTCATCGCAAACATATTTTGCAGGTGATAAAACTTGATAATCTACATCTCCGATTTTTCTCGTTACTTTAGAGGTTTCATCTTTGTCGTTGTGTACAACATTGAGTTCACGACTCCCCCTTAAATAAAATTCTTTCCCTTCTCCGATTTCAGAAATGACACTCTGCATTTTGGTGTATTCTTCCCGATTATCTTTATGTGGCAAATGCCCTGAATGCCAAATTTCGCCGATTGTGATTGCCTTGTGAACGGTATCTATGCCGTTAAGATGATCTTTATGAGGGTGGGTGTTTATAAAAATTAATTGCCCTTTTGGTATTTTTCCTTTGATCACAGCAGCTATATCGACACTAATATTTGTATCATCTTTATTTGAGTCGATAAGAACGTATTTGTGAGAATTTCCGTCTGGCACAATCATCAAGGTGGCATCTCCTTGGCCTACATAAAGGAATATCGTGCGGAAAGTGCCTATGGGGGGATTAAAAACGTCTGACATATTTTGTGAAAATTAAAATTAATCGTCAAAATTCTATTCTTTCAGCTATTAACTGTCAAGACTAATAATTCCTTATAAACTGGGCTTATCCTGACGGTGTCAATAAGTTTCTTTTCTATTGACATTTATTGTCATGGAAAATAAGATATGAGTGATTTCAAAGTTTAATTAAGAAAATATGCATCCGATTCAAAAGGCTATACTCCAGCTTTTCGGGGATTCAAAAACCATCCATCTTAAATTTAGATCGATTGCTAGAGAGGTGGGAGAGCAGCATCCTCAAAAAATTAAGTATCATCTTCTTCAATTGGAAAAATTGGGGATGATTGCTATAGATCAAGATAAAAAGGAAATAGTAAAAAATGATACAGATGTACAAGGAGACGTTTTTGTTTCACTCCCTATAATGGGAGCTGCAAATTGTGGAAGTGCTACTGCTTTAGCAGAAGATAGAGTTGAGGGTTTTTTAAAAATGTCTCGAAGCCTTTTGCCAAAAGCTGATACAGAGTCGCTGTTTGTCTTGAAGGCTAGTGGAGACTCAATGAACAACTTATCCGATTCAAGACTGGAAGATAAATCTATAGAAGATGGAGACTACATTATTATCGAAAAAACTGATCAAGTCCCAAATAACAAAGATGTCGTTGTCTCTATCATCGATGGATATGCAAACGTTAAACGATTTTTTCATCAAGGCGATCAGATTGCTCTGATTTCAGAATCTAAACACGAATATCCGCCAATTTTTATTCATGGGGACGATGCAGATAAATATCATGTGGTTGGTAGGGTAATAAAAATTATAAAAAATCCTCGTTTTGAATCCTAAAATTCCGCTTGCTTTCTTCTTAATATTTGATACCATTTTAGTACAGGGCTACCAATAGCTGGTTGTCGTGCAGAGTCTTAAAGACCAACTCGTTTGCGAAAAATCGCGGACAAGGAGCGGGTCTTTTTTTTGTGTTCCGCTCAAGATAACCATTAATTTTTAATCTTTATTCCTATGCCAGCTCAAGCAAATCCCGCCAATCAGGACGGCGTAAAAACTCCTGCCGACAATAACGATGGGAAAGTCGATAAAACTCCCGCTCCGTCTGGTCAGGACGCAAACAAGACCCCGTCAGGTGCTGACGATAAAACACAGGAGCAAATGATCCCGATGAGTCGTTTCCGCGAAGTGATCGAGGAAAAGAACAAGTACAAGGAAGACTTGGATAAACGCCAAAAAGCCGAGGAGAAACAAAAGCAAAAAGAGCTTGAGGAGCAAGGAAAATATCAGGAACTGCTCGCTCAAAAAGATAAAGAGCTCGAAGTAGCTGGCAAATCCAAAGATCAACTCACTCAGTACGAAGAAACTCTCGGCGAAATTTTGACCTCGGAATTGGAAAAGATTCCCGAGGACAAGAAATCTTTGATCCCAGACGAACTGCCCGTGGTGGCGAAACTAAAATACATCGCCAAAAACCGTGCGCTTCTAATGGGAGAAAAAAGCTCAACAGGTGCTCCTATCCCGCCCAATTCCAAAAATCTATCCGACTTTGAATCCAAAAAACAACGCTACGATGAGCTGATGACTCGCCAAGCCAAGGGAGAATTCCTCACGGAAAGCGAGCGTCGGGAGATCATGAAATTGGGTCAGGAAATCGTGGTTCTCAGAACCCAACAGCAATAATTCTTACCTTTTAATTTTTTATTACCATGCCAATCATAAATGGAAAATATTCGACCTATGACAGCCCTTT
>Ga0074195_1002742_pt1 | contig 18568 bp, 20 predicted proteins | sample EPASupsiteHSE623_FD_64525 | JGI IMG/M metagenome (GOLD analysis project Ga0074195, IMG submission 64525) | Bioremediated contaminated groundwater from EPA Superfund site, New Mexico - Sample HSE6-23 | ecosystem: Environmental > Aquatic > Deep subsurface > Groundwater > Contaminated ...
TCTTATGTCCTTTTGTTTTAAATATTTTTTAATATTTTGTCTGATTAGTTTCATATCATCTACAACTAAAATTTTCAACTTAATCACGACCTTTGCCACTTTTTTAAATTATATCATATAAGGCAAATTTCGACAAAACAGTTTTTTACATAAATGTATCAGAATATCTTTCGTGTAATTCATTAAATAATACAGCTCCTATGTACTTTGTTGAGTTTGTTATATGTTCAGGTGCATTTTCTAATTTATCAAGTACACCTTGGATTACAATAGCATTTAATTTATATAATTGTTTACGAATTATAGTTTGTGGGATTATACTTCCGCTCACTTTTATTTCAGGTGCAAAATACATTTGAGTAATTATTCCTTCAAAAGTTTCTTTTATCCTTTCACCAAAAACCTCTAATTCGCATTGGTCAATTATATTTTGTAATTCTGTCTGTCTGTCAGACTTACTGACTGAAATCTCTGTAGTAATCTCTGTAGTAATCTTTGGTATTGCTTTGTTCATTTTGTCCAACTCGTCTGGACACTTTGTCCTATCCATCTGGACAGTTTGTCTAACTCCAATTTTATCGATTTGGACATTTTGTCCTATTCGTTTGGACACTTTGTCTAAATGGTCGTAATTTATAGTATACCACTTCGTTTGGTCGAAACTTTTACTATTAAAATTATTAGATATTATATACTCTTTTTCTTCTAGTTTTGCAATAATTCTTTGAATGGTTTTAGTACACCAGAAAGGAAATTGTTTTTGCCATTCAGTATAAGAATTATATGTCCAATATCTTCCTTCGTGAAAATTCTTTTTAGCTTTCTCATTTATTTTTAGCCAGTAATGAATTTGTTGGATTACTATAGATTCATGTAACCCTATTATGGCTGCAAGTTCTGGTATTATAACTAAAGGCTCTGAGTCTAATAATAATTTACTCATATGTACACCCCCTTTTGACTAAATTATATAATACTGTTTTAACTTGTCAATAACTATTTAAAAAAAGAACCCACCTTGAACCCAGTTTGAAAATTATTGAACCCACCTTGACGAAGTGTGAACCTAGTTTGACAAACACATGAACCCACCTTGAAAAATTTATCGGACTCCCCTTGACGTAACTATGACAATTTGATAGAATACACTTTGAAGGGGGTATGATAAATGCCTGAAATAAGGTTTAAACAAAGCGATATTCGAGAAGCTATTGGAATGTCAGAGTCAACTTTGGATAGGTATAGAAAGAAAAAGGTATTTAAAACAGAACTAGAAGTATCTAAATATGGTAAAACTTATATGGTTGATAGGTTTGGAGTAAAAGCCATAATAAATGAATGGAATTTAGGACGTACCATTGACCCTGCAGACTATATTAAGGTTATGGGTAAGCTATATGAGAAAGCCGGACATATTAATCCTGTTGTAAATGAAGATGGTTTATTGGTTGAACCCACCTTGACACCACAACAGACCAACATTGAATCCCCAATGAATACTGAAAGAATACAGCATGAACCTAGCGTGAATATAGATAGAACCTACCAAGAAGATACTATGAATACAGATGATGAACCCACATTGAAAGATGAAGGGGGATTTATAAAAAAGGATTCTGAAATAATAAACAAATTCCTTGATGAATTAAATAAAAGAGAGGAAGCAATAAGAGTATTACAATATGAATTAGGAAAAAAAGATAGTGAAAAACAATTATTATTAGAAGCAAGAAATGAAGATAAAATTGCAGCAGAAAATATAATAAAGAACCAATCTGAATATATGAATGATTTAGAAAAATGTAATAAAAAATTTTTAAAATGGCCATGGCAAAAAACCCCTAAGAGAGAAGACTATGGATTAAACTATTAGGTTTACATAACTATGCTTTAAATGTAGGTTTAAGTCATATATGTATAAAAACAACGCAAAATGGATACTTAGAACACTTTGAAAAACAAAGCTACAGAACGCCGTAGAATGGATTTTTATTAGATAGGTAATGGTTTTATACCCCTAAAATTCGTTCAATTGAACATAATTTCATTAAAATGAATTATACTTAGTATTTTAAGTGTAATTATATAAAATATACATCATTAATAATGTACTAAAATAAAAAAATAGGTGTATACTAAACCAAATAAAACATGGTTAATATACACCTAACGTACTAAACTATTCATTATTTTAGGAATTTATCAAGTAATTCTTCTCTATATATATAGCACATAAAAAAATTCATAGTACCATCACTAAGCCCAAACCTTTCTTGAACAGCTATCTTTTTTTCTTCTAGTGTCATAATTTTACCCTCCTTAAATTTATCTAATGGGAAATTATCTCCCGGACAACTTGTAGCCTGTAGTTCTTTATGACCTTTTATTATTGTAGTTGGATATATTGTTTTAAGATAACTCAATAAATCTAATCCTGCTTTATATTGTTCGTCTGGCATTGTTTCAGTCATATAGCAACCTTCAAACGATACACCAACACTTACGCTATTATAATTAACCGTATGAGCCCCTACTGTGTCAATCGGTCTACCCTCATATATAGTTCCATCTTTGCGAATATAAAAGTTATATCCAATACCCGACCAATCTCTGTTTAAGTGCCAATTATGTACTTGTTCAATTGTTGCAGACTTAGCTTCTATATGATGTAATACAATATATTTTGTTTCTTTACGTTTTATTAAAGGTTTTGTAAATGCTAGTTTTAATTTAATAATATTCACACTATCACCCCTAACATATTTTTATACCTGTTATAATATCTGTTTGTCTATTTTGTCTTAACATATCCCTACGTTCCAGTTCATGACCACAATCATTCAATAGCCTTTCTTTTGGTGTGTCCTCACCATAAGCACCACACAGGCTTAAAGTACACATACACGAATACATTATGTTTCGTAATTCTTCATCAGTTTTATCTCTTAAATTAAACATAGTCATTCACCTACTTTAATATCTTTTTTAGCTTCCTTATTGAAGTAATATACTAGCGTCATTGTTACCAATGGAACATAAACTTCCATACCTATAATACCTTTAATTGCAAGGTAATTTATAATAGTAACAAATTGTAATGTTATAATTGTTCTTACGTTAATAAGTTTAATTAATGCTGATTTCATAAATTCAACCTCCTAATCCTTTCTGAGCTAACAAAAATATAAGCCCTATTATGCCACCGATAAAGCCTGTTACAATAGTGCCTATCAGCAACCTAGAGAAATTGTCAATTGTCTTAACTAAACTGTCTATCTTTTCGCAAAGACTTTTTATATCCTTTGTGTGTGCGATTCTACTGCCTTTTAATTCCTCAATTTCTTCACCATGCTTCGTTATTCGTCTGTTATGTTCCTCTAATTTCTCATCAATTGCTTTATGTTTTTCTCTGCATACATCATTCATAGTTAATCAATCCTCTCTTTTAGCAAAAATAAATAGCACTAAAAAGTGCTTGTAAAATTTTATATTATATTGTAAAATGTAGTAAGGTTAAGGGCGTTTCACCAACAATTATTAAGATAGTGGCAAGTAAAACAACTTGTGGATAGGAGGGCTAGCCAGTGTCTTAATGAAAGGAGGTGAAAGTCTTGAATGTTCTTTTACTAATGATAACTCTATTATGTGCGTTCAATGTAACATTGACACTCTACATAGTAGGAATGAAAAAGAACGCTCCAGACAAGCGTTCCTAAACCTTGAGAGGGATAATACCCTCTCTATTTAATTTCGTTCCTTAACCTACTTAAATTATAATACCATGCTTCTAACCTGTCAAGGGTTATTTTTCATCTTATTTCCCAATCGCTTTTTAAATTTGGATTTTCGTTTTTTTCTTTTATGTCCGAGCCAAATAACTTATAAAAGGCATAAAAATATAATACAAACAATGGTATGCCAAATAAATATCTATAAAACATATCATATTTTGTAAAATATATGATACCATATCCTATAAAAATCCCGAACAGCCCAAATATAGTGAAGAAAACATTTGAAGTCACATTTACCACCTCAATTATATAATATACATCAAACTGTGAAATAATACAAGATTAATTTTCTTTTAACCAATTAAATTTTTTATCTTTAAGCAATTTGTTTAATTCTTTTATCTTTGAATCATTATCATATTTTTTTAAATAATCTTTTTTAAGTGGGAATTGTTCCTTAATTTCTTCCTGCCTTTTGTTTTTTTCTTTATCTATTTTACGTTTTTCAAGTAATATATTATATAATTCTTTTTGGTCTTTGCCTTTTATTACTTCATTATTGAATTTTTCGGTTTGTTGTTTACTTAATACTTGGTTTTTATATCCTTTTAATGATTCATTAAACCCACCCTTGCCAAATAAAGTGCCTTTAATAGTATTGGATATATTTTTTTCAATCGGGAAGGCTAATTGGTCACCGTTTTTGTCATACACACCCTCTTTGTTAAGTGACTGTACTCCTTCAATGGTTTTCTTTAATTGTTTACCTCCAAAAGGCGTTATATAATTATATATAAGGTTTTTGGGGTCTTGGACGCTGTCTGTTATTGACTTTATTATCAAAGGAGCAGTACCAAACCTTGTTGGGTCACTACGACCAAAAAATTCTTTTCTTGTAGGCAACCCTAACTTTTCAGAGCCAAACTCTGGATACATATTAGCTGCCATTTGTCCTAAGGGTATATTAGAAACAACTTCCCCAACTAATCTTCCGACTTTTTGCGTTTGCTTTTTATCTTTGTATTCATCTGAAAAATAAGCGTCTTGTATTGCTTTTATTGGGTCAAAGGTTATTGCAGAGCCTCTTATTTGCTCCATACCCCTATTAATAGCATAGTTTCCAACAAACAAAGCAACCATTCCGGCAAAATCTTTAGCTTTTATAAAGTCTTTTTGCACCTTCCAAAGGTTGGCAACCTCATAGGTAAAAGGAATAAATATTTGTGCCAATTTAGATTTTTGTGCTAATGGCATTTCGCCAACACCACGGCCACCAACCAGACGCATTGTCTGCTCGTCGGCATATTGTATAGGGTTTGGAATTCCTTCTGTTATTGCCTTTTGATATATTGAATTCCAATTATACTTCGTACCAACTTCGTCAAGTGCGCTCAACATCCATTCTGCTAATTTCCTTGGTTGGTCTATTAATCTTTGGTCGAATTGTCTATAAAGCTTATCGGAGTACCTTTCACTAATAAACTGAGATTTTTTATATAGCGGATTATCTCCCAATATACCTTTAATAGTTTCGCTTGCGCCTTTAGTTAAATACTTAGGATTTTTAACAAACGCAATTCCTTGAGGTACGTTTGCAATTTGTGATAATGATGAACTAATATTACCCAATATAGTATTTATCTTTGTACGTTGATTTACTACATTGATAAAGTTAAATAACTTTCTTCCCAAAAACTTTTGGGGAAGCCTATCTAATGGATTGGTTTTCCCTGCTAAGTCATTTGCATAGTCTTGTAAGAATTCAAGTACACCATTAGCATTTTTAGCGTCCTCTGTATTTTTGGCTATCTCTTTTGCGAATGTTCTAATATTTTTAATTTGAGGGTCAATATGTTTCGCATATTCTGCGGCTTTAATGTAGTCTAAGAAACCACCAATGGCATCACTTTTATACTTACCTAAACCTCTTTTTTGCATAAACCCAGCAAACTTAGAATTAGGCTTTGTAAATTCCGATATACCTGATAACGAAGGGGATATTTGTGCGGGTGTTTCAAAAACGTTTTTAATGCCAGTAAAACTGTCTGAAAAGTCTTTGAAGTGTCTATAATAGTCCTCTCGTTTAGGCACGATTTTTTTGGAATTGTTAGGGTATAATTCCGCCCGTACTTTGTTTACTTCATCAATGTAATTGTCATACTGAGTTCTAAACCATCTATCAGCCTCAACAATATTTTGCCATTTCTTAGGAGCTACTTCTTGTAGTTTTTTAAGGCTAGCCGCTTTTAATTCTTCTTTAGATATTTTGCCCTCATCAAACAACTGTTTTGCATTTTTATCTATTGTGTTTTCGCCAAAATCTTGAATTAAACCACTATCTTTACTACCTTTTCTAATATTGAATTTTTTGACTATATCGTCCATAAGGCTTGTTGTTTTAGCTTCCTGTCCTTTTACAAAGTTTAACTTTGAATTATATAAAGGGTCTAAGACCCTTTCTTTAACAAAACCATAATTTTTACCAAATGATTTTTGGGAAACTCTATAAATATTATCTGTTAAGCCACTATATCCCGATATATCTTTTATATCTTTTGCCACATCTGATATATTTTTCGTTGGTATTGTTGGTATTTCTGCTACCTTTGGTAATTCTTTAGGGGCTTTTATTTTATTTACCAGTTTACCAACACCATGACCCACTAATTCACCGCCTACACCCAAGACCGCACCTATAGCGGTATCTTTTGCGACTTGCTTTATATTATTACCTCTAATAGCAGACTCTGTTCCTAATAAACTTCCTCCAGCAAGTGAACCTCTTATAAGTTTAGAGCCTAATCCTGCACCTTTTACAATTAACCCTGCCCCTTTTTCTGCTAATGTTGCGGGCATAGCATAACCTGCCATTTGTCCTATTGTTGATGTAATAGGGTGAGCTTTTTCGGTTTCTTCTTCGTATCTCTTGAATGATTCAGGCATATACTTATCTGTTAGTTTTTTATTTAGTCCTAGTGTAACTGTATCAGCCACACCGCCTGCAAAGGCTTCTATTTTACCACCGGGAGTTACTTGTTTTGGTTTTTCCTTATAAGGTGTGGGATTACTGGAATAATATTTTTTGAACAAATTTGGTTCATTTTCTCTTTTTAACGCTGTACCTATAGGGTCTAATTTAGGTAATTTAACATTATAAGCACTATTAATTATACTTCTTGCGTTAGTTGGAAAATTATTTACGTTTATTTGCTTTGGTTTAGGTGGCGCAAAAGCAGACTCAAAGCTTGAATTTTGATTAGAAGGAGTGTTTTCTTTTTGTTTATATGGACTAAATTCACTTTCAAAAGACATAATATCACCCCTTTATTTTAGATATTGATTACCTAAAAGTGTCTTTTCATCATTTGTTATTGGTAAAGATTTTATTAGGTTATAGATTTCGTTGTATTCTATCGAACCAGGAGTCTTAATATACGCAGAAGCGTTATTACCTCTTTCATTTATTTGTGCGAATCTGTCGCTTACAGCCTTTGCACTAGTATCAAAATATGTTGATTTCTTTACTGTTTCACTACCGCTTGAATAAGACTTAGCAATAGAAGCAGCGTTTAATTTCGGAGCCCATTCATTTTCTATGTTTTGAGCTGTTGTTGCTGCCTTAATTTGGTTTAGCTGTGCTAATGCTGTGTCATAATCGAGCGAACCCGTAGCTACTTGCTGTTGTAACCTTTGTGCTTGTAGTTTCAATGTTTCTGGTAAGAATGAGTTTTCAATCTCTTTATATGCAATTTCGATTTCTTTTGCTTTGTTAAGTAATGCTGCGCTCATTCCTTGAGCTGTCTGATACTTAGCCCTATACTCATTAGGTAGACTAGGATTATCCATTAGTTTCTTTTCTCTTGCTATTTCTGCATAATACCTTAATGTTTGGTCAATATTAGGGTCATTAATAGCTGCTTCTAAATCGTTCATGTATGGTATTAATGCAGTTTGATATTGTTCTGGGATGTCTTTGTTGGCGTTAGGATAGTAATAGCCTGTTAACTCTGATGTGTTGAGATTATAATTCCTGTCTGCATTAGTTTTATCTAGTGTAGATGTTCCGTCATCCAATGTGCCTGTTACTTGACCTTTTGTTAAGTTGTATTCTCTATTTTTGTTGTATTGGTCTATTAATGCCTGCATAGTGTTAGCTTCTATATCTGCATAAGCATTAGACACATCCGATTGATAAGCGTTTTCTATACCTAGTTTATTTGTGTTATAATTAGTCTGCTCATTTGCCCTTCTACGTTCTATATTAGACATATCTAAGGCTTCTTTTTGGTCTAATGCTCCTATTTGACCTTGTAGACTTGCATTTCTATAAATCTCTGGCATTGCTCCGGCGTTTCCTTTAATTCCTCTTGAAGCCATGTACTGTGCAAAATTCATAGCTCCAATATCCGACCTACCTGCTGCTTGATTACGCTTATTATAGTATGCAGGCTCTATTCCTGACTTTTCATTGTCTAGTGCTGCCAAAGACGAATTGAAAGATGTATCAAGGTTGCCTAATGCATTTGTTTTAGCTTTATCTAATGCTGTGATACGAGATTTCCTTTGTGCTTCTGCTAATTGATTTATATAGTCGTTCGATTGCTGTGCCTTCCAGTCATCATAGGCTTTTTGATTATATAATTGTCCATTTTCGGGTTTAAGGTCATACATCATTGAGTCTAATTGTGCGTCTGATAAAGGCTTTATAGTTTGTTTAACTGTATTTGTGGTTGTTGATGGTTGTTGATTTGTATAGTTTTTCACTATATCGGTAATACTTTTTGCTATACCGCCACTACTAAGAATACCGCTTATAAATCCCATAAAATCACTCTCCTTGCATAAAATTAAGATATACCCATTACTTTACTAGGTTGTACTCCCATTATTTTAGTTGGTGTAATTCCCATTAGTTTATGTGACCAACCTAATAATATTGAGTCATATTGTACTGCTGAATTCTCTAAGTCTTGATATATAAATCTTACTGCATCATTAGAGTTCATATTGAATTTAGACCATAATGCTTGCACCCTATACGCATGATTTGTAGTATTATTTGTTATTGTAGTAATAGAACTCCATGAGTTACCATCATGCGATATTTTCCTGCAATTCTGATAAGTAGAACTGACTGCTGTATCAATGCCATTCCAAAAAATATAAATATTATTTGTACTTGTTAATACTATACTAGCCCATTGTTGGTTATATGTTGTGTCAGAAGTTAACTTATCATGCCCTGCTGTACCATCTGCTTTCTTCCAATTCGCACCACCATCTAGTGATTTTGAATATCTTATATTTGGTACTGTTGATGCTGAGCTATCGTCGCTTTCCCATACAACATGGAAACAGTCATTACTATCAATCGCAAGACATGGAGCTGTATTATATTCATAAGTTCCTGAGTCATATACATTTACTGCACTATCCCAACTACTACCATTATATTTTATTAATTTTATGATATATGATGCTGTTGCACTTGATTTTGCATATACCCATACAATAACAGGGTTATTATCACTTTTAACTGCAATACATGGTTTTGTATTGTTAATATTAGTCGTATTTGTTGTGGTAATCTGTGTAGGCGCCGCCCATGTTGCCCCTCCATCTGTACTTTTACTGTATCTAATATTGAATGAGTTAGGATATGTTGCATTTTTACTACACCATACTGCGTGTAGGTAACCATCTCCATCTATACAAAAAGATACCGAGAGATAAGAAGTTTGCCCAGTATCTGCCCTTGAAGTGTGTGTAATATCTACATCTGCCTGTGTAGTTGCGTCGAATTTAAACAAAGCATTATCGCCAGAATATGTATGCAATGTATAAACAATCGTGCCATTTGAACACATTGCAATATTTGTTCCTGTATAATTTGCCGAACACAATTGAGACCATGTTGCACCATTGTCAGTAGATTTATACCATCTTATCCTTGGCGTAGTGCTATCCCAAACGACGCATATCAACCAGTCATTACTTAACCTTACAATCTTTCTTCCACCGTTTCCCGATGTATCATAAGCACTACTTACTACTGTTGTTGCCATATTATCACCTACACTTCTAAAATACAAGCATTAGGATTAAAAAACAGCGTATCTGCTGTTTCAAAGTGTCCTAAGTCTTGTATTTGGTTTCCTGTAGTAGTTGGTTGCGTTGTGGTTACTGCTCCTGCTGTTGCTGTATCAAGCCATGCCCTTGCTCCTATTGTATTATTCCAAGATGTATTCTTGAAGTAACCCAATAGTAGCACAAGTCGATTACTTCCTGTGCCTGCTTCTAGTGCTATCGCTACTGCGGGAAGAGTTGTATTTGCGTTTGCTTGTGCTTTTTTATAACCTGTAGCTGCTTTATAAAGTACATCACCAACTGCAACAGTTGTAGCCGAGTCAATAGCTAATGTAGCTATTATTCCTGAATAGCCTAGATTTTCGGTTGGTAAAACTAATCCTAAACTTGTTAATGCAGTTGGTAATTCTGGTAGATGTGTATCGTTAAACCATGTAATAAAGTTAGTGCCAAACTCGTCAAACTTAGCCTTAAACTGTGCTGTTGTTAATGCACGTTCACTTGGATTGGTTCCAAGTGCTGCTATCACTCCTGTTGCTACATCACAATTTGTATAAGCCATATAATCAACTCCTGTTCTTTATTTCGCCACCCATTCTGACAGGCAAAGTAATAGACAATACCGAAGCTCCATCTGTACCATCATTTAAAATTTTAAGTTTAAAATAGTCAATCTTCTTTGCTCTTAGTTTTGCCTTGAATGGTTGTGGGCTGTAATTTGTTTCAAATGAAAAGTCTGAAAAATCCCATGTTTCAAATGAACTTAAATCATAAGAAACTGTATCTACAAGTTGATATGCTGCGTTTTTATCAGTTGAAACGTAAATATCAACATGGGTAGTAGTTAATGGGAGAATAGAAATAAATAGCCTTTTAACAAACTTAGTAAGCCAATCAATACCAAAGTTTGTGTAACCCATTTCCCAAGATGCCACTATGGTTGTGCCGTCAAATGTTCCTACTGTTTCATCAAACTTCATTATTTGACCTCCAGTAGTACCAAAATACATTTCTGACTCAACTATACAAAAACATGTTGGCGTATGTGCTAATTCGAGAATATACCAAGCATCAATTCTATAGTTATATACACATACTTTAGTTCCTACACAAAACCAATATTGACCCTTATCATTCCAGTCAATAGTTATAGCAGTTGTTAAATCTAAATCGTCTAGGTCATTTTGAATACGCCTGCTCATCCACTCTACATTTTTTTCATTTAAAACATAAGTAGATACCCATTGATAAATACCTTTATATACTGTAAAAGGATTATTCATTATAATTTGTGTTTGACCTTTTGCTATATTGCCTACTTTACTGTTCATTGGATAAACAGGGAATAGCGCTGTTATTGCTCCTGTTGTGCCATCAACGTAATCCTCTTCTTCAGAGTACCATGCTGAAGCCTCTTCAGAGTCGCCATTAGTAAAAATAAGCTGTTTATTGTATTGGGTAACTATATCTGTAATCTCATATTCCCCAACATCTGAGTCTGAATATTTAGGCCAATAAGTCGGGTCAGATACTCCAGCCATTGTTACGCCCGATGGAAACCTAGTATTTAGGTGATTTGAATTACCAAACAGCCAATATCGTGCATAATAAACACCGCCATAATATCGGTTATTAGTTATCATTGCTCTATCACCTGCTACTGTTTTAGTCCATGTTATAACTACATTGTTTACTCCTGTTGGAGGTTTTACAATAAATGTAACTGTTCCGTTTGTTAGGTCAACCGTATAGTCAGTTGTAACCGTTTTAGTAACTCCACCTACTGTTACAGAGTCAACAGAATTTATATTCAATTCTAATAATTGATATACTGTTGCGGAGTTATCCCCTGAAAACTTTTGTATTTTAGCGCCGTTTATATAATTAATACTCTCTAGCATTGTTCCACCACCAGTAGGAGGTGATGCTGTGTAAACTGTTGGAATATACCCCGTTACAGAAGCTATACTTCCAGTGCCTGACCAACTAAAAAAGTTTGTACCATCCATAATATATAAAGTGTTGTTACTTACAAAAAATGTAGTTGGGTTTACATCTGCTACTGTGCCTAAATCTGTATTAGTATGAGTAGTTAAATTGTGTTCATATATATGACCATTACAAGCAAAGACATAATGACTATTACCGTTTAAAGAACCATGCCATTGACCATTAATATTATGCGTTCCCAAAGTATCAAAAAGATGTTCATACCCGAACATCTTAACTAATTTATAGTCGTCACTTATAATCCAATTTGTCATTGTAGCAGCTTCACCAAGCTGTAATAGTGTTTCTGTGGAAGTTTTATTTACACCTAAGAATTTTTCTATAGTGTAAGACTTTAACTCTGACATATAATCACCCCCTTAATAGACATCTATAATAGCCTGTGATTCTAGAGGTCTTTGCTTTTTATCTTCACTTTTTAACTCTGCGTATTTGTTTGCACATTTTTGTGCTAATTCGCTATTTTGGTCAGACAACGCAAAATGTTCAGCCAAATAATAAGCCCCTGCAATTGCAGAGGTTTCAGGTATTTCTAAAGTTTGAGTTAAGACTGTTATTTTAGCAGGTGTCGGCTTATACGTTATTTTTAGTACGCCCTCATAGTTATAATCAATATAAAGCTCGTCATTGTTCTCCCACTTATGATATAGCCCACTTCGAGGGTTTTCTTCTGATATTTGTGTTACTGAACTAAAGTTACTCGGCATATCATATTTTATGTACTTGCCATATTGTGGCACTCTCGAACAACTTGGAAATGTTCCTTCAAATAATGCAAAATCATAAAACTGATAATAATATGACCCTGTAAATCTTAGCCTTGTTTTTGTGCCTGTTAATGTTATTCGACCCTTAATTTCTACCGGGTTTGTTGTTGTGGTAATTGCGATAACGCCTGTAAAGGCTGTTTCTGTACCTTCATCTTTTGAATAGAACCCAGCAGCATTAACCCATGCACCACTTACATATTCCTCAACATATACACTACATTCGTTATCTACCTTAAAACTAAAAGAATGAGCCACTTCTGTTGACTCATAAATTAAATCTTCGTCTATATGCTCTACAATATCGAACTGATTGCCTAATAGATTGGTTAGAGGCTTTTTAACTATTTCTATCGTATTGTATAACGAACCTTGCTTAGCATATTCCTTTTGCCACATATCTAATAAATATGGCGCTCTATACTTATATTCCGCTATTTGAGCATCAACTATAGTTCCTGTGTCGGATAGTTCGTCAATTATTGATATACCCATATTGAATATCTCTGTGCCGGTATATGACATATAATCACCTCTTAATTAACCTTATTTTTAACCGTTTTTGCTATCTTTTTGGGTTTATTTAAGTCTGTACCGCAATAATTCAAGCATTTAGGGTTTATACATACTAGCGTTAATTCGTTAATTACATCTTCGCTATCTTTATTGCTTTTATACTTGCTATGCGCTACCATTAATGATTGTTTGCATTGTGGACATTCCATATTAAACACTCCTTGCTAAAAAGCCTATTGCTTCACCGCTTGTTAGTGCTATCTTTGTTATTCTTGTTGGGATTGTCATAACTACTGGTAATTTTGTATAATCACTTAAAGCTGCAGTTAATACATCTTTGTCTGTTTGTCTTGCTGCTACTGCATCTGCCAATACTTGAATAGCGCAAAAATAATAGCCTGTTGGTGCTACAACGTCTGCAACACCTATTTTAATGGTGTCGTTGCCCTCGCCTATTGTCCAACCGCTTCCTGTTGCACTTGTTACACTTTTAAACATATTAGTTGTATATACTGTTGTGTCTGCTATTGGGATTACTTCTTCTGTTATTGCAGTTCCGTTTTCGTCAGTTCCAACAAAGGTAACTTTCCCCATTGTATCTGCTGATCCTACTGCCGTTGCCAGTACGCTTAATAAACAAGGTGCTGTAGGTTGTGCTGCTACTGTATAAGCACCGTTTTTCATATTGGTTGAGGTTACAATTTTATCATCATCTATTGCAAAGATACCCATTGACCCTGTTTGACCTGCTTGGTCTATAATAGATTTATTTGCGTATTGTTCTAATTGGCTCATTTCTTAACTCCTTTCTTTGGCGTTACGCCTTTTTTTACTTCATTTTTAACGATTTCTTCTACTATTTCAAAGTTTTGGCTTAGTGCTTTTATCAATACTTCGTTCTCTGTTTCATATTCGCCCTTATCATTGAAATAAAAGCCTTTCATTCCTGTTACTCGTTTCAAGTAGTTGTTTGATATTCTTACAAATAGATTAGGTTGTCCTTTAAATCTCATAAAGCCTCCTATGATATTGCAGTAGCTTTCCAGTTTGCATCTGTTGTGGTGTTGTCTGCCGAACAAATATAAATATTCGAAGCATCCATCTTGATTTCGCCTTTACTTCCTGTTGTTCCGTTTGCACCGCTTGCTGTTGTTCTCTTGTATGCTACTGATACTGTTTTATCGTTGTTTGCTTCGCCATTCTCTGCTGCTGTTATTACAATATCGCTTCCACTTGCTGCTGCTGTCCATGTTTCCGTACCATCAATACATGAAATTAACCCTGCTGTATTTGCAAACGCATGAGTAGGAACGTCTGTCGCTGCTGCCTTTGTATAAACAACAGAGTCAAAGGTAACTGTATCGCCTACTGCTAGTTGTGCTAGTGTTGCAGCTGCTATAGTACAAGCTGACTTTGCAACTTCTGAACCACCTGAAGTTGTTGCTGCTAGTTTTGTTACTGTTGCTACTTTACTATTGCCTGTTATGCCTTTTGTTGTACAAGTTATTGTTACTTTGCCGCTATCATTAGCAGCGTCCCAACCTGTTACAGCATTTAGTAATGCTGCCAACCCTGCTGCATCTGTAAATTGTACTGCTGTTGGGTCGGATGCAACCTTTGTAAATGTACTACCTTCAAATGCAACTGTGTCATTAGTATCAATGAGTGCTGTTACTGCTGCCACAATATCTACAGAAGCAGCTACCGCATTAAGAGGAAGCGTTGCTTCGGGCAGTGTCAAAACAGGTGTTGTAATAGTCGGGCTTGTTAAAGTTTTTCCTGTTAGTGTTTGTGTAGTGTCTTTTAAGACAAAGACATCTGCTGCATCACCACAATTAGGGATTGTAACAGTTGCACTTGCATGAGTCTGATTGGCACTTGTGATTGTACATCCTGTATCTCCATCATCAATTTTAGGTGTGATTAGTGTTTTATTAGCAAGTGTTTCTGTTTTATTTGCTCCACCGCTGTCAACTACTGTCCATGATTTGCCATCAAATGCTAAGGTTTTAAACTCGTCTTGCTTTGTTATGGTTACTGCTACACCTGCTTTGGTTGCTGCTGATGTTGCAGCCGTTGTTAAGCCTGTGCAAGTGCCATTATCAATGCTTAGGTTTAATGTAGAGTCGTTGCCTACATATTCCTTTTGCGTTAAAACTACTGTTGCACCACTTGAGGTAATATCAAATTTATCAATTATCGCTTCGTTTCTTCTTAAAACATTGGCTATTTTTGTCGCTGTTGTTGCGATAGCATCACCATTTAAAACTGGTACTGATAGGGTAATTGGGCTTGATGTAATCTCAGCAGAAGTTAATTCTACTGTTGCATTGCCATCGCCTGTTATTGCTCCGACTACTGTTGCTGTTTCTACTTGTAATGTGCCATCTTCTAATACACCTTTTACAGGGTATATAGTTATTGCATTTGCGCTGCTATCTGTCTTGGTTATTGTTATTGTGTCGCCATATTCAGGCAATACAAATTTCATTGCTCCGCTTGTAGCGTTGCATTTTACATTCTTATCTTCTTTGGTTGCGTTATATAATTTTGAAGAAATATATTTAAACATTGTTTTCCTCCTTATTAAAAGAATAAGGGGAGATAATCTCCCCCTTATTGCTTATTGAAGTTCTATAACTCCAACTGTCATAGCATAGTCGTTAACTAAGTCTTTGCCTGATGGAGGTAATATGCTAAGTTCAATTGTGCCGTTTGCTAACATGTGTTTACCTGTTTCTACTTCTATTAAATATGTGCCTGCTACTGCCGGGATTGTGTTGTCTTTTGCTGCTGCTCCAAACACGCCTACCCCTGCTGCTAATGTTGCGGTAGCTGTTGCGCTTCCGCCTGCACTTGTATATACTGCAAATGCTATTTTGTTATCTCTACCTGTCGGAGTGTAGATAAATTTTTGTGCTGTTGCATCAGTTGTTTGGTCTGCTGCTGTCATTGTTAAAATTTGAATAGCGTTTAATGCTGCTATTTTAGTGTTTACAATTGCAATGTTATCGCCTGTTGCCATTTTTTATCATCCTTTCGTTTTTAAATTATATAGTGGTTTCTGCACCAAAAGTAAATGTTGCTTTTGCTAGTTCTTTTGGTTTGATTAGTTTGTAGCCGTAAATCATTCCGCCGTCTACTTGTGTTCCTCTTGAAGCACTTAGCTCAACATTTCTAGTTTTTAATTGCTTTTCTGCAAAACCGATTGATTGGTATGAGCCTGCAAGTACAGTAGAAACAGGAGCTGCTTGAGTGCCTGAATTGTAAACTGTGTTGGAGATGAATGTTGAGAAGCCAAGGTCTTTAGTCCAGAACATTCCACCCTTACCGTTTACGCCTTCATTAATCTCAAATGAGATACCTGCAAGTTTAAGTTTAATCATCATCCAAGGCGGAAGAAGCATAAACATATTACTTTCTTTTACATTGTTTTCATAAAGTTGTCTTGCTAACTCTGAAACGTATGAGATTGCGTTTGCGCTTGTGATAGTTGCTGATAGTGCTGTGCCTGCGTTTGCATTGTCGCCTACATATCTGAATACATCTCTTTCAATAGCATCAGCTAAGCTGTAAGCTGCTCTTTGCGTTTGTGAGCCTTTTACATCTGCATTAGCCATTAATCTGTCAACATCTTTGACGTTAAAGCAGAATGTTTTAGTCTTATCAATCAGCATTGCAATCATGCTGTCCTTTAAGTCCTCTGCTGTTAATGTGCCTGTGTAATCTGTGATAGTCGGGTCTGCTAAGTCGGTAAAGTAAACTGTATCACCATATTCTTTAATAGGTGCTTTAATAGGTGCTTTACAAATTTGTTTTAATACTAGATTATCTTCTAATGTTCTATAGATTGTTGCGTCAAATAGTTCAGGAATAAATCCTCTAACTGTGTTATTTACGTTCATTGTTTATCATCCTTTCGAGTAAAAAATTAACCGCCCCATTTGGAACGGCTTTCCATAATTTTGTTATAGTTTTTGTTAACCCATTCTTGATTGTGCTTATTAGCCTCGAATGTTTCAAAGCTAATATTTCCTTCTGTTGTTGCTCCATTTCCTGTTACGCTTCCCGTTGTCGAATTGGCATTGGCTTGGTTGGTCTTTTCTGCAGCTTCACCTTTTTCAAATGCTTCTAGTTTAGCTTTTAAGGTTGCATTCTCTTTTTCCAAGGTATACTCCTTATAAGCTCTAGTTAATGTAGTGCCATTATTAACCTCTTGCCAAACTTCTGCCGGTATTTCATTAGGTTTAACATCAGGAAATGCGGTTAAAAAGTCCTCGTAGTTCTTATGCATTGCTGCTTGTTCTGCTCGTGTTTTTTGTTCAGCTTCATATTGTTGCCTAAACTTACGAGCCTCACTTATCTCTTGAGCAAGTTCTTGCGGGATGTTCTTTTCAACCATTTCTATAATCTCTTGCTGTCGTTTTTGTTCTTCTACTGCCTTTTCGTATTCAGCTTTTGACTTGATACCATACTCACCGTAAAGCTGAGCATATTCTTCGTCAATAGCCTTTTGTTTTGCTTCGTTTAAACGCTTACTAAATGCTTGCGTTTGTGTTATGTCCTCTTGAGGTGTTGCGACTTCCTCTGTTTTTTCAGCAACTTCGGCAGTAACTTGTTCTGTACTTTCAACAGATTGTTGGTCGGCGGTTCCAACTTCATTAGCAGCCATTGTGGTTTCTTCCATGTTTAAATCTCCTTTTGATTGTATTTTGTGGGCGAAACCTCGGTTATCAACCGTTTTGCAGCCCAAACAAAAACAGGCGCACGAAATGCCCCTGTAATTGATTTTCTTATGGTGGGTAACGGCTTTTATACCCCTAAAATTTGGCTTAAAATTACATTATCATCTACTTTCTTTTCTATCTTATCTAACTTAGTTATAATTGGTTTTAAATCTACTTCTTTTATGTCTTTTGGTTCTGCTTTAGTAGATATTTTTTCTATTAAATCTTTTTTAAGGTCGTTTAATTGCACATCATAAGTTGGTAAATCATTAATTACTGTTTCAACTTTTTCAAGCTTGGATATGATACTTGAAATGTCTGTTTCTTTTGTATTATGTAAAGTATTAACTTTAGTTTTAATAACCTTTAATGTTTCATTGTCAGGCTCGACATACTCCGATTTAGTTAAAACATTTTTTGTACTATCTTTTATCGCTTTTAAAATTGGGTTAATGTCTAATTCTGGTATTTTTATTTGGTCTATCTTGTCTGTTATACATTGAACATTGTCTGTTTCTTCTAGTATTTTTTTCATTATGTCTTTTAGAAAATAACTAGATAGTCTTAAATTAATAGAGCCTTGCATTCTACTAATAGAGTCTATTATTGCATTAAACCTAGTATCATTAGTTAATATAGTATCTGTAGGTATTAAGTCAACACTTGTCTGTGATGCACGGCTTGATATTGTATCATTAATTCTATCCGATACATTTAATTCTTCTGA
>Ga0074195_1002743_pt1 | contig 18565 bp, 14 predicted proteins | sample EPASupsiteHSE623_FD_64525 | JGI IMG/M metagenome (GOLD analysis project Ga0074195, IMG submission 64525) | Bioremediated contaminated groundwater from EPA Superfund site, New Mexico - Sample HSE6-23 | ecosystem: Environmental > Aquatic > Deep subsurface > Groundwater > Contaminated ...
TATGGATGATCAGGGGAAAATAAAATTCAACTGCCCCGCGAAGCAAGCTGGTTTAATCGATCATATATGGAACCTGCATGAATTATTAACATATCCATATCACAAAATTCAAACCTATTAGAGATTCACGACCATGCTATAAATCATTGTATTTAACATATATCTTGATCGATGTATCGATTCTCTGAGGAAAAATAATGAAATGCGGACATTGCTTAATTGAATTTCATCCTACAGAGGAATCGTACTATTTAGGAGCGGACTCCGAAGGAAATTGGGCTTTGCAGAAATATATATGTCCTTCCTGCAAGAGAATGAATCTTTGGCTTATAAGAGGGGATTTAGAAAACTCGGAGAATGTTTTGAAAATAAAGGAAATCCATCACAAAAGCCAAATTATGCCTAAAACAATTAACAGGCAGCCGTGCCCACTAGAAGTCCCTCCATCGATAGCCGAAGATTATAATGAAGCATGTCTTGTTTTGTCGGATAGTCCAAAAGCCTCGGCAGCATTAAGCAGAAGATGTCTTCAAAATTTATTGAGAGACGCAGGAAGCTTAAGGCATACCAACGACTTGAATGATGAGATTCAAAAAGTTCTCGATAGCCATACATTGCCCACATATATTTCTAGTGCAATCGACTCAGTTCGTAATGTTGGCAACTTCGCTGCACATCCAATAAAATGCAAAAATACTGGTGAAATTCTTCCAGTCGATCCAGAAGAAGCAGAATGGACATTAGATGTCTTGGAATCCTTGTTCGATTTCTATTACGTTCAGCCTAAAAAATTGAAGGAAAAGCGAGCTAAGCTTGATGGGAAACTCGCCAGAGCAGGCAAGAGGCCAATGAAATAATTTTAATAATACTCTCAAGATGAAAACTAGCAAGATCCCAAAATATTGAAATAAAGGACATGTGATAATTCTTATGGAGACACTAGAAAAAAGCAGTGATTTCAAAAGAATCGAATTTGGTATGGCCGATGCGAAAGATGAAAAAACTCAAAAACCTAATTTATTAATTGAAGGATTTTTAGACGCAAAAGGCTACATTGATCAGATTATTAATCAAGATAAATTCATAGTATTGGGTCCAAAAGGATCTGGTAAAACTGCAATAGCATCAAAGCTCGAATTGCTTGCAAATATAAGAACTGATTTATGCATTAAGTCATATTATTTGCATGAAGATTTTCCTTCAGCATCGTTTTCACGGTTGTTACCAAGTCAGGAATCACCTCGGTCGAGGTATCAGAGTTATTGGGAATTTCTATTCTTGATTGCGTTTTTAGAACGTGCCTATCTCGATAAGTCTTGTGAATTTAAAAATGAAAACGATCGCAGTATGCTTAAAAGATTATATAATAGCCTAACGGAATTAGAATTGATTCCATGTCAATCGATATCTGAAATGGTCAAGACACCTGCAAAAGAGAAGTTCAGATTAAAAATATTAAAAAATATCAAAAAGACAGATCTTTCAGATAAGCAGAAAGTTAATTATGCTTTAGATTATATTTTTGATGAATTAAAAAAGATAAATTTCTCAATTAGGAGCAAAAATACCCATCTATTAATTGTGGATGGACTAGACGAATTGATGACTCATCGAGACAAGCAGCACAAACAAAATAACGACATACTTTCATCATTGATTTTATCCGCAAGCAAAATTAATAATATTTTTCTTGAAAATCAATGCAGATCATAAATTGTAATTCTATGTAGAACGGATCTATTTGATAAATTAGAAGGATCGAATATCGGCAAGAAGAAACATGATCACGCAATAATTCTCGATTGGTATCAAGATGCAAAGGATGTTTATGCTACTAACTTGGTCAGTTTGATAAATTTAAGAGCTAAAGCTTCCTTGAAAAGAGAAGTAGATGTTTCAAGCGAATTTTTCCCAAATGAGATCCGAGTAGGAGATCCTACCATGAAAACTCTTTTGGATCATACGAGATATCGTCCAAGAGATATCATATTTTTATTGAATAATATTCAACAGCGTACAAGAGGTTCTATTCCAACTGCAGAGGATCTTTGGAAAGGAATTAGATCTTATTCGCTAAATTATCTTATAAATGAAATCAATGATGAATTATATGGCTATTTGACTTCGGATGAAAGAGAAGATGCTATTATGCTTTTAGATTCAATGAATAAATCTGTATTTAGTTTGAAGGAACTTGAATATAAGAAAAATGAGAGATTCGATTCTCTTGATCTTATAAAGGTTCTCAATGCATTATTCAATTGTAGTGCAATAGGAAATGTCAAGAAAACCAGAGATTATGGAAATATATATTCTATGAAATATAGAAATCCTTATGCGAGTTTTGATCCGAATGAAGATATTGTAATACATTTCGGCCTTCGAAAGGCGCTCAATAAGCTATAGAGATTATATGAGCGATGAACGTTGTACTCCGGCCCCGGATACCGGGATGCTCTTCTACCAGACCGAGGACGGCCAATCCCGCATCCAGGTGCGGCTGCACGATGAAACCGTCTGGCTAAGCCAGCGGCTTTTAGCAGAGCTTTATCAGGTATCGACGCGAACCATCAGCGAACACATCATCAACATCTACAGCGACCATGAACTCAGCCCGGATGCAACCATCCGGAAATTCCGGTTAGTTCAAACCGAAGGCAGTCGCCAGGTCGAGCGGCTGGTGGACTTCTACAACCTGGACATGATTCTGGCTATAGGCTACCGGGTGCGCGGCCACCGGGGCCTGCAGTTTCGCCGCTGGGCCACGGAGCGCCTGAATGAGTATATCGTCAAAGGCTTCGTGTTGGACGATGAAAGGCTGAAAGGGGAGCGCGCAATCAGCCATCTTCAACTGCAACTCATCTCACTCCTTGCCTTATTTTTGCCCCGGCCACGCATTCCAGGTCCTCGCACCCCACGATCTGCCCGTCCTGCAACGCAAACAAATGAGGGCGAGGTCAGGTACGAGATATTTCATCTCCTAAATCTTCCCGAACAGATCCTCCTTTGCGCCCTGCTTCTCGGACCTGTAGCCGCCCTTCACGGTTGCATGGATGGCCTTTTTGTAGAACTTGTTCGTGTACTCCTTGGCCATGCGCCGCGCCGAGAAGTTCGGCCCGGTCATCTTGATGGTCTCTTTCATGACCTTCACCCAGCCGTGAGAGACGCCGTCCTCGTCGACATTGTAGTAAAGCGGCACGATCTCTTTCTCCAGCAGATCATAGATCGCTGCCGCATCCTGTTCATCCCGATTTGATTCGTCAGGAGCGCCCTCAATCCCCCATCCGTTCTTGCCGTTGTACGCCTCAATCCACCAGCCGTCCAGGATGGACAGTTGCGGCACCCCGTTCAGCGTAGCCTTCATGCCGCTGGTTCCGCTGGCCTCCAGGGGCGGCACGGGATTGTTCACCCAGACATCCACGCCGTGCACCAGGTACTGCGCCAGCAGCTCATCGTAGTCCTCCACAAAGGCCACCCTGCCGCCGAAGACCTGATCTTTGGAGGCGTTGAAGACCTGCTGCAAGAGCTGCTTGCTCTGCTGGTCGTCCTGGTGCGCTTTTCCGGCGAAGATGATCTGCACCGGCCTCCAGGGATCGTTCAGGATCTTGCGCAGCCTCACGATGTCCTGCAAGAGCAGCGTGGGCCGCTTGTAAGAGGCAAAGCGGCGGGCAAAGCCTAAAGTCAAGGCCGATGGGTCGAGGAGCACTCCCGAGGCCATGACCAGGCGCGGGTCTGCGCCGGAGTTCAGCCATTTTTCTCTCGCCCTCTCCCGAATCTTGGCAATGAGCATCTCCTTCATGGCCTTGTGATGCTTCCAGAGCACGTCATCCGGAATCTCGTCCACCAGTTCCCAGATGCGGGGCTGGTCGTGTGAGTCCAGCCAGTTCCTGCCCAGATAAGTGTTTAAGATCACATCTCCCAGACGGCGGTCGATCCATGTCGGGATATGCACGCCGTTGGTGACGTAGTCGATGGGAACGGATTGCTCTGGAACCTCGGGCCAGAGTTGATGCCACATCTCACGCGTAACTTCGCCATGCTTCTTGCTCACTGCATTGCGAAAAGCCGCAGAGCGCATGGCAAACGCGGTCATATTGAAGCCCTCCGGCTTGGCCGGATTCATGCCCATGCGGAAGAACTCGTCGCGCGAGAGATCCAGCGTCGGCAGATATGATCCGAAGTACTTGTCCATGAGCTGGTAAGAAAAGACATCATGGCCCGCAGGCACTGGTGTGTGGGTTGTGAAGACGGTCGTGTCGTGGACGGCTTTGGCGGCGTCTCTGAAGCTCATCCCGCTGTCCACTTTCTCCCTGATCCTCTCCAGAACCGCGAATGCCGGGTGGCCCTCGTTGAGATGAAGGACAGAATAGTCAATTCCGAGAGCTTCCAGGATGCGCACGCCTCCGATGCCGAGGACGATCTCCTGGCGCAGCCGCTGCTCCAGGTCGCCTGTGTAGAGCCGGTCGGAGATGCAGCGATTCCAGGGCTCATTGGCCTCGCTGGAGGTATCGATTAGATAAAGGTCCGTCATGCCCACCTGCACCTTCCAGACTTCCAGGTAGATGGGCGGGTCCATGACCGGCACTTTCACGGAGAGCGGATTTCCTTCCGCGTCCATGATCTTCCGGATGGGCGCATTCTCCCGGTCCAGCATCTCGCAGGCTCCTACCTGCCAGCCGTCCGGCGAGATCATTTGGCGCAAATAGCCCTGCGGATACATGAAGCCCACCCCGACCATGGGAATGCCGAGGTCGCTGCACTCTTTCAGGAAATCCCCGGCCAAAAATCCGAGGCCCCCGGCATAAAAGGGCAATGCATGGTGCAGCCCGTACTCGGCTGAGAAGTAGGCGATGGTATGCTTCTTGGGATCGGCGATATTTGCGCCGAACCAGCCGCGGGATATGTCCATATAGCTCTCGAAGCGGGCCATGACCGCATCAAAATGCCTGAGAAAGTGGGGATCTTGAGATGCAGCTTGCAGTGCATCTTTGTCCATGCGGTTGAGCATCTTCACCGGGTTGTGATTGCTCAGATGCCAGCCCTGGCGGTTGAGCAGCTTGAAAACGGCTCTGCCTTCCGGGTGCCAGCTCCACCAGAGGTTGTAGGCAAGCTCTCTCAGTCCGGAGAGCCTTTCCGGCAAATGGGGAAATTTATCTTTAACACCATACATAAATTTAGTCAGCTCCAGGCCAGGTCCATAAACCTTCCAAGTCAATAGGCTTTTTCAAGTCTATAACTCTTTTCAAATTTGGAATCTATTGGAAGATATATCCTGCGATTATTGTATGGTGTTCCTGCAATATCTAATTTCCTTCTCGCCGCCGTCACAAAAGTGTTTTCGCGGGCATACTTCCGGCAATAGAGACTCAAAACTGCAAAGCACTATATAGGATACAGTCGAAGATAATTTTGTGAAAGCAAAGGCGGAGCTGAGGCGCGTCCTGGGCCTCTTCGAGATCACGCTATCCGGCATCGGCATAATCCTTGGAGCCGGCATCTACGCGCTCATCGGCGAGGCGGCTGGCCTGGCGGGAAATGTGGTGTGGCTCTCGTTCGCCATCTCGTCGCTGGTTGCTCTCCTCACAGGCCTCGCCTACGCGGAGCTGTCGTCCATGTTTCCCAGGGCCAGCGCCGAGTACGAGTACACGGCTCAGGCCTTCAGCCGCTTCCCAGCCTTCGTCATCGGCTGGCTGATCATATTCAGCGGCGTGATCGGAGCCGCCACCGTCTCTTTGGGCTTTGCCGGATACTTTCGGGCATTGACGGGAGCGCCCATCCTTCCCGCCGCCCTGGCGCTGGCGGCCCTCCTGGCCGTCCTGATCTTCACCGGAATCAAGCAGTCGGCAAGGGTCGCCATCGCCTTCACGTTGATCGAGGCGGCTGGACTCTTCTTTGTAATAATAGTCGGCATTCCGCATCTGGGAAGCGTCAATTATCTGGAGATGCCCTTTGGCCTTTCCGGAGTATTTCAGGCATCGGCTCTGATTTTTTTTGCGTTCATCGGCTTTGAGGATATGGTCAAGCTCTCAGAGGAGGCGGAAGACCCGGAAAAGAACATTCCCCGCGCATTGATCCTGGCCATCTCGGCGAGCATCATTTTGTATATCCTGGTGGCACTGTGTGCCACAAGCGTCCTTGGCTGGAGGGAGCTATCCACCTCATCCGCCCCGTTTTCCGATATTGCCCATGCCGCTTTGGGCCGGAATGCCTCGCTGACCATATCGGTGATGGCGCTCTTTGCCACCACCAACACGGTGCTGCTCATGCTCCTGGCGGCATCCAGGATCGTCTTCGGCATGGCGGAATCCTCGTCGCTCCCCCCGATCCTGGCGTCAGTTCACCCGCGCACCAAAACGCCCTGGGCGGCCATAGTCCTGGTGACGGCCATGTGCATGGCATTTATCTTTCTGCAGGACATATCGTTTGTGGCCAACGTCAACAACTTCACCGTCTTTCTAACTTTTATGGTCATCAACGCCGCCCTGATCCGTCTCCGCTACAGGAGGCCGGAGTTGGCCAGACCCTTCCGAGTGCCCTATTCTTGGGGGAAGCTGCCGGTCCTGCCGGTCTTGGGCATTGCCGTCAATCTCTTCCTGATGCTGCAGCTCTCCTGGGCGGCCATCGCTCTTGGCGCAGGATTGACCATCCTTGGCGCGGTGGCGGCGAAATTTCTTGACAGGTGATGGAGGAGTTTCTGAAAACTTGCAGCAGATTCTACGGCGGTCATGCTTTTCAATAATCGATAGCATTAAATTTCATTAATGATAATGGTATTTTGTGAGATAATATGATATGCGGGAAAATTGTTCCATATATAGCAGTCCTCACCTTGCTGATAAGTTTTGCCTATGGGCAGGATTGGCTTGAAGGCGGATATGTCGGTTCCAGCCGTTCAAATTATGATCCGGGCCTGGCTGGCATGTTACAATGGCTCGATATGCCTGTCTACTACTTCCCCTGGTACCGTGCCGATGGTGCCTTTTATCCCGGACCCTATGGTGTGTACTCTTATAATCCATTGCCATATTATTCGGACTTTAGATTGAACTCAGTGGCTGGGATGAATTGGGTGCCGTTCCAAAAAAACTGGTCTGAGACTATGGATTATGCACAGACAAAATCATCCTTTAGAACCTATCCGAGGTCAGCCGCGACATATCCGGCTGTGCAGTTCCCGGCTTCCGTGTATGCAACTGCTCAGCCTCCCGCTGCAAATGCTGCTGATTCCACGGCCACGATAGTGTCTTCGGGCATGCGTGGATATCAGGTATTTTTGGATGGAAATTATATCGGAACCGAGGGAACCGGCGGCGATCCTTTGGATGGAAGATTCAGCTTTGAAGCTGTTGGAAACCGAAATCATGAAGTAAGGGTCTATGATGGTCAGTTCAACTACCCGAAGACAATATTCTTTGAACGAGGCGGTAGAAAGATAATCAATGTGGAGCCCGGAACAGCGGTCTACATTTAGGCCGCTATTACGTTTTTTGGGGGATATTTTGGGGATATATTGCAGCCGCTATAAAATTGCAGCCGCCAAAAGCACTGTTTGATCCAAATGTTTGAAAGAATCCATCGTTCGAGCCCGAGTGCGAAAGAGCCCCCAAACAAGTTCAATTAAGTTAATATTCGTGAACTTCAATTCTCCATGCAGGAGGGAGTGAATGAAGTTTGGCCTACTCCTCATCGGATTGATCCTGACAATGACGATATTTATCACCATTCTTGGCGCAAACAGCCAGATGCAGACGCAAAGCAGCACCGGCCAAAACGTCGCCACTGAAATTGCACCGAGAGATGCCTACAACCGGCTCCTGAACACTTCCGTCGAGATGGCATATCTTGATACAATGATCGGCCTCTCCCAATGGGATCAAGACGTTTCCATGCCCGATAATGCGACCGAATACCGGGCCAAGGCTCAGAGCTACATGGAAGATCTGAAGAACAAGAAATGGATCGATCCGGAATTCGACAGGCTTCTCTCCATCGCCAACAGCGGCAGCAACTGGTCGACCGTCGAGGCCGCCAACATCCGGCTCTGGAACCGCGATCATGACAAGAGAATAAAACTTCCTCCAAACTTCGCCGCCCGTGAGTCCGAGATGGTTTCCAAAGCCCTGGCCGCCTGGGAGGATGCCAGAGAGAAAGACAACTACTCCATCTTCCAGCCCCACCTCAAAGCCCTGGTCGAGCTTAACCGGGAGAAGGCGAGGTACTGGGGCTACACTGAGCACCCCTACGACGCCCTCCTGGATGACTACAGCCCCGGCATGACCGCGGCCCAGTGCGACAGGCTCTTCGAGGCCATCAAGCCCCGGATCATAGAGCTGATTGTAAATATAAAAGAGTCCGAAGTGAACGATTCCGGCACAAACGGTTCCAACAAGGCGGCAAGGATTGCTTTAAAGAATATCTACGGCAACGCCGCTTATCCTGAGGCCAAGCAGGAGGCGCTGATGAAGAATATCACGGCGGGTCTCGGCTTCGACTACGGAGCCGGAATCATGGTCAAGGCCAAAAGGAATCCGTCAACCTACGATATAGGGATTCATGATGTTCGGACCAGCCTCCGCTACGACGAACATAATCCTGAGATCGCCCTTCTCGATGTGATTCACGAATGCGGTCACGGCATCGCCGGACAGAGGATTCCCATCGAGTATCACGGAATGCCGATTGACGGAGAGCCGGGAATGGATATGGCCGAGGCCGAGGCCAGGCTTTTCGAGAATAACCTGGCCCGCAGCAGGGCTTTCTGGCAATACTGGCTGCCTCAGATGAAGGCGGAGTTCAAGCCGAACATGGATAACGTCTCAGTGGACGACATGCATAGATACATCAATCGGCTAAATATCGTTCCCATTCGCATTGATGCCGATGAGGTATCCTACATACTTCATATCATCATCCGCTACGAGATCGAGCGCGACCTTTTCGAGGGAAAGATCAGCTTCGACGATCTGCCCAAAATCTGGAACCAGAAGTACAAAGATTACCTGGGGTTGAACATTACCAAGGACAATGACGGCATACTTCAGGATGTTCACTGGGCCGGCGGCTCCTTCGGCTACTTCCCGGCCTACGCCGTGGCTTCCGTGAATGCGGCCCAGTTGGAGGCGGCCATGAGAAGAGATTATCCAAACCTGGATCAGAGGCTCGCTTCCGGCGAATCATCCGCTCCCGCCGCATGGATGCAGGAGCACGTTTACAAATATGGAGCCATTTACAACACACCGGAGCTGATGAAAAAAGCCACAGGAAACGAGACAGAGGCTTACGATTTCCTGAACTACCTTGACGGCAAATACAAACAGATTTACAGCCTCAAATGATGGGAAAATGATGGGAAAATGATGGGCATTCTAAGCCGTGAAGAGTTGCCGTGCAAGAGAGGTGCGACAGCGAATGCCGGCGGCACCTCTGGCTGCTCATCAGCCTCTCATCAAGCTTCTCATCAAGCTTCTCATCAAGCCTCTCATTTGCCCTCTCTTCCTGGATATTAATAAATAGATGTTCCGAACTTGTAGCATCTATGATCCCAAGCAGGAGAGCATTGCAGGTTGCGTATGCAATCTGCCTCATTTTCCTTGCCTTTCCGTTTTCGATTGACCTCGCGGTTTCGGATGTCCCGGCAGTCCATAGCTACGATCTTGAATACGTAATTTCAAACGCACTGGATTATCGAGATTTCGACTTCTATGCAAGCGGGATCGATCAGTTGGGAAACATCTCATCAGTGCCGATAAATCGACCCTTCAGGGCCGATCCCGGACCAGGTGATTTCAGGCTGAATGCAATAAGAAAAAGCGAATTCGATGAACGTGCCTTCAATGCGAACAAGGCTGAGTATATAAAAAATCATGCCATACCGTCAAACAGCACTTTTCCATCAACTGCAAATTATGAGGCATCAATTTCCGTGCTGCCTGACACAATATTTGTCTACCTGAGAGTGGATGATCTGAGCGAAGAGCGCGATCGCTTCAACCTTTCCTGGGAGAAGGCTTTGTACCGCTATCCGGACGGATATCAAGAGGAAATGCCCTTAGGAAATGCAAAAGTGCCGTTCCCGCCCCATCATTATACGCGTCCGGGAATGCCCGGTGGATTCGAGTCGCTTTCATCTGGTTTGGCTCTGATAAGCCTGGCCTTCGTCCTTAAGCGACCATAGGCTCGTTTCAATTTAATAATCAATTTAATAATGTGCACCAGCCGATGAAAAAGCAATCACGAAATGAGACGAAGGCTCAAGATATTCCGATATCCTGGAACTGCATGAACGGCAGGCTGTATCCTCAACCAAGACCGCCAAGCTGATGATCCGCTCCCAGGCAATGGGTGGCATCATCCTTTTCAGGAAGGTCTTACCACACTACAGCATTGCAACGGTTGAGTCGAGCTTATTTAATCCTACAACTCCGACTACTCACAGGGTCCGTAGCATATAATCTTGGATGGATCTTGATATGGATTTCCGGCGATAAACGCGAGATAATTTGCAAAAAATTCAAGTCAAGCTAAAAGCAATTTAAGCGAGATGTGCAGATCTAATTTGAGAATAAAAAATAGATATAATTGGATTGAATTAAAGCCATGACATCGATAAAAAGCATAAGGCGGTAGCCGGCACATGAGCCGAGAATATGATGGCATCCTCGATCGACTTGAATCGAAAGAGGCCGATGTTTTTCTCAGAGGCGCAGCCGCAGATGTTCTTTTTGAATGCGCCAGGTGTGGCCAATGCTGCCTGGGCGGCGCGTATACAATTGTTGATGACCGGGACATCGATAGGATTGCGGAGGGAATCGAACTTGGGCCGGAAATTATCCGCGAGACGCTCACAACCCCGGGCCCAGAAGACTGGCCTGAGGCGAGGATGATAAGGAACGCAGGCCCCAACAATTCATGCACATTCTACGATGCCGAAAACAAAGGCTGCACGATCTATGAGTCCAGGCCCGCTATTTGCAGAACACTTCCCATGATGAATGTCCGTCAAGGATTTAGGTTAACCCTCTACAATCACTGTCTCGGTGCATCGAACCTGATAAATAAGCTTCGGGCGGAATCGGAAAACCTCGGCGCAAACCGATATCATGAGCGTCTGAAGAGCAAGAAAAAGGTCCTCAAGAGACTCAAAACTAAGCTCTTGATCCACATCCTCCAGCGGCAGGGTGCAAAAGAGAGATCGGAGGCTGTTGCGTGTATTTCCAAAATTAAGCTTCCGCTCGATATGAACAATCTCAGAAAGGAGTGCATGGCGTATCTATTGCTCTCCATCGATTCAAAAGAGCTTGATGAATATAAATACAATGAGATAAATATACAATGAACGCTGATGCAAATAGCTTTGCCGGGATGCAATAACTGAAACTCATTCAACAATATCGAACCAATGCTTCAAATAATATAAAAATAGGAACTGTTTGCGGCCTTGAGAATGCCAAATCAATTTTTGCTCTATTGGCGATATTTCTTGTATCGCTGACGTTTTTTTGTCCAGCCGTTGCCGGAAATGCAAAGAAGGTAACGCAGCAGATGGTCCTGGTGGGTACAGAGTTTTGGTGCTTCAATAATTTTTCGCTATTATTTTTCAGATTTGCTTCAATTACTTCTGTATGGGCATTATTTTCGGCATTCTTTAGCATGAATCTTCTATTTTTGGATTTCATGATGCTATAATATTTTTGTGAGCACATATTGCCTTGCAAATGGGCCGTGAACGGGAATATTTGAGGTTATTTTTTGAAATAGGGGTAATTGCATCGAGATAGCCTGTTTGATGCGCCTACCAAATCCGGGAGCTTAGGATCCAAACAAGAACCAGGTATTTCTATGAACGTGCAATTGGACAAAGAGGAGGTCCGGGACTTCGAGAATGATTTGTTCAGAAGAATAGAGAGCTATCAGAAGGATACAATCAGGAGGATTTCGAGATCAGAGACATACCCTCGATAGTTCTCAGAGCTCCTGGCAGGTCAAGATAGTTGCGTGCAAATGCTTCGCTGAGCAACTCGTCTGCCAGATAGCCATCATATTTCTCCACGGTTTTAATTGGAAAGCATTGTGCCAGTTCTACAGGATCTGGCTGCTCAAGGAGAAACTGGCTGTAGCATTCTTGTATCTCAATATCAGTCATGTTCTTAAATGTGAGAGCAATGCCCTCATCGCTCACATCTAAATCTTTATAGAGCCCTAACCCGAGAAGGGTTCGATTTGCGCGTGTTCCGCACCATGTGAACCATATAATTTCATTGCCGTTGCGGAAGAATGGATAATGCAGAATATCAGCATCTCGCGCAAAAGTCCTCGCCTCCTGCAACATCTCTTTAGCCGTTTGATCCAGATAAATAGGGACTTTGGTATCCAAAAGAATCTCACGCATCTTCTCATGAATGCGTGGATGAAGATCAGGTCCAGATGAACCGGAAAATGAAGGCAAACGCCCGCCAAGTGAAGGTTCCACCAATATCTCTTCTCGGTCAAGGTTGATTTCAATAATTTTCCAGCGCCTCCCGGCCAGAATCAAAAATCCATCCGCTCCCGTTGTCGGCAATGCAAGAACCGTTCCGATTAGATGACCGTGATGCAGCACGCGTAATTCTTTCTCGGTTGCAAATGCAGAGTAAAATTCATAGCTTCTGACTATCCGTTCACCTTTAAGACCCAGGATAATTATGCCTTCCGGGGTTTGCTCCACCAGATCATTGGCACCCATGCTGCGAATGGTACGAATGAACGTTTGCTGGTCGATGTTTTTAAATGACCCACGTGCGATGAGACGTTCATAGAGAGTCAATGCCGATGCACCACCGGCTTCGGCAATTACACTCATGATTTGCTGCACCAATGTGGAGAGGTGCCAGCGTTCAATGTCTGGGGGCTCACACCATTTTTCCAGCATTAGTTCCGTCATGGCAATAGCACGGAGCAGTTGCGGATAAAGGCGGTAAATAGGTCGCGTCTGTTCGGCTGCTGCATCCTCGACCAAATATAGCCACAGGACAGACGGTTCGCCTTCCCGTCGACCGCTGCGGCCTAATCGCTGCTTGAGCGAGGAAACAGACCAGGGAGCACCAATCTGGCCCACTGCACTGACATTGCCGACATCAATGCCAAGCTCCAAGGTGCTGGAACAAAACGTCGCCGTGGGACGTGATGAGCGCAAAGCCTCTTCGGTATCTTCGCGCTCGGCCTTTGACAGCGAGCCGTGGTGAATGCGAAACGGGTTTGGCTGACCCGAATCTGACAGTAGATGTCTTGTAAGATCTGCATAGTTCTCCAGTAGTTGCTTATTGTTGGCAAACACCAGTGCAGTTTTGCCTGCAAAAGTACTGATTAGGTCATTGGCTAAGCGAGAATCATCAGGTGTGGCAATGAATTCTGCGTTCATTTCATCAGAGACGTCCTCACCACGCTCCGCTCCTGTTTTGAGGCGTCGATATCCCTTGATAAGGTATCTGACGGTTTTGTTCTCATCACTGGCAATTAGCGCAACGCTGTCGGGATTTAGTCCATCTACCCAGCGTTTCGCTGAAGCCATGTCTCCAAGTGTGGCAGATAATCCGATAATGCGCACATCATGATTTGCGCGTTGCGTCAATCGTGCCAGTAGGCTGCGTAATTGCGCGCCGCGCTCCGTTCCAAGAAAAGCATGCAGTTCGTCGATGACAATATAGGTGAGCTGAGAAAAAAGGCTATCCAGCTTATCAGGGTAATTGATAAAGAGGGACTCGATGGATTCCGGTGTGATCAACAGGACGCCCCCAGGCGACTTCAACACCTGATGCTTTTTGGACTTGCCGACATCACCATGCCATTTATGTACCGGAATTTCGGCATGCTCACAGAGTTCTTCAAGACGACGGAATTGATCGTTGATGAGAGCCTTGAGGGGGCCGACGTACAAGGCCCGCACGCTGCTTACATGATCTTCAACGATATCGGAGAGGATTGGAAGAAATGCAGCTTCAGTTTTGCCTCCCGCCGTATTAGCCGAAATGATGAGATGCTTATTGCTTCCAAGTATCGCATGAATGGCATCGACCTGGATGGAACGAAGGTCCGTCCATTTCATGCGGTATAACTCTTCCTTGATGATTGGGTGCAATCGTTGGAAAGCGCTTGGATCATTCATTTGGATCTCTCTCACTAAAGCCGAAATGTTGTCAGTTCATCCTGTCCACTGTTGGTTGCAGGCATTTGAGTTTCATTTTCAGTCATCGAAAGACTCTCTGGATTTATTGATGGCTGGATCTTAATGCCGCTAAGCAACGTCTGCCAATCGGTACCGGGATTTTGCCCCAAGACTGAAAGAAAGCCGACAAATCCTTTCACCGCATCGCCAGGAGTCTGATAGAATTCTGCGCCCAACGTACGAGCACAATGCTGAATATATGCATTAATCGCCTCATCGGGTACGATGTAACTCAATGCATCGCCAGCAGCGTAAACATGGCGAATATTTAGCAACAAGACGTAGAGGTCTTCAGGGGTTAAGTTTTGCAGCCGGATTACCGGGCCAGAGTAATCTTTCAAACCACCAACGGCAAATGCATTATCAGCTAATCGTCTTCTTAAGGCTTCATAGCTCGCTATCCCTCGCCGCCGATCGTCCATAAAGTCATTTATGCCCGCAAAGATGACGCCCAATCCTATTACGCTACCTTGCAGGCAGTCATTTACGATATGAAGAATCATCTCGTAATTCGCGTTACGTGCAGGTGTGTTATTGAGCCGATGAGATAGTACTCCCATTTCATCGAGGTTGACCAATAAGCCGGAATACCCAGCAAGGTGGACAAATGCTGCCATGAGCTTCAAATATTCATAAACGTCCTGGTCTCCAATGATAGACCGCACACCCAGGTCCTGGCGCGCCTCCATCTTCGTCGCGTATTCCGCACGCAGCCACCTTAATGCCGCCGTCATCAGGGCATCGTCTCCTTTCTCAAAACCCTCTACATATTTGCTAATGACTGTGGCGAAATCGTAGCCACTAATATAATCTTGCAGTGGTTTTAGACTCGTGTAAATCGCTTGGTTTAGGTCACCGTCTGTTTGTCGCACATTAAACTCGACATCAGATACCCACTTTTCGACTAAGCTCGGCAATGCACCGCCATCGCGTTTGGCACCTGCGGACATATTTTTCATTAATTCAGAGTATAGTGACCGCGCTTGTCCTCCCGATGCATGCAAGCGGCGTTCGGGAGATATATCGGCCTGAACGACTACGAATTTTTTTTCTAAGGCAAGCATGCGGGCCAGATTAAGGAAAAAGCTTTTTCCAGAGCCGTAGCGACCAATTACAAAGCGAACCGCCGTGCCACCTTGCGCTATGCTGTCGAGATCGTTCAGGATCGCCGCGATCTCATCTTTACGGCCGACTTGAATATGCTGAAGCCCAATACGAGGTACGACCCCAGCCCGAAGCGATTGCAGAATAGCATCTCGTTCACGGGGCCTAATAGTAATCGTCATTTGTTGTTCTCCACAGTGGATAAATCAACTCTGTATTCATTATTATCTTCAATTAGGATACTATCACCGAGAACATCAGTCGCCCAGTTATTAATGGCAGCTATGATGCCACCAAACATTTTAATTCCATGTCGCTCTGCCAGATTAGCGAGTTCTCCTGTTGACCAGACTTGTTTGCTCAGCAATTCAGCTAGTGGAGCGTAGTAGCGTTTATCCAATTTGGCAAGTTTTTCTTCTGAAAACGGCAGCTCAACATGAGTTGGCGAAGTTGCCTCATCTCGTGTGGCAGATATGTTATCTGTAACGATTTCACCAGTTTTTCCCATCTCACTTTCTCTTTGGTCTAACGCGTCTGTAATCATTATTGAGACTTCTTCAGTCTCCTTCTTTTTGCGTACTATGGCTTCATAATCTAAAATGCAAACTGGTGTGGGCACAGGCATCGGAATTTTTTCGTCTGCATAAATCTCAGGTTTCCCAGTTTGCACTTCGACCGGCTTGCTGCTGCTGGATTGTCTCAATTCAGCTAATTGTGCATCTAACTCGGATACATCGATATCAAGTGCAGCGTAAATCTTTTTTAATGCTGAAATTTCTTTTCTGTCAATGCTACCCTTAGCAGCCGCCACTCCAATCAGGTATTTGCCGATCATGGCACGCTGATCCAAAGTCAATGCATCTCGCAATAACTTGCTTAGCGAAGAGATTGATGGTAACTTCTTGCTCAACAACATTCCATAAGCTTTCAGACGTCTTGACTCATCAGATGAAAGACGGAACTGGTCATCCAAAAATCTTTCAATATGGGCAAGTTCTTCCTGATCAATTCTCCCATCCGCCCCGGCAATAACCATTCCCAATTCCAACATGCATGATGCAGCACGATAGCCGCTCTCCTGCGGCATGGCAGCACTGCCCTCAGGTTGAAAGAGAACTACCTCATCCGACCAGGCGTAAGCTCTTCCTATAATCCGTGCATCTGGGACGATGGCGAGCCCGAGATCTTCCGCTGTCCGTGCCAATGACCGACTTTGAGTGGCCGTCAGTTTTTCTCGCGGCTGAAATCCCTGAATTTGCGCAAGTTCTGCAATTGCTGCGAATGAGAATCCATCCTCACGCGCTTGCGTTGTTGCTACAGTCTTCCAGCGTGAAGCATCCGGATGATCCACGTCTTTGCGCAATGCGGGAGGTAGTGCTTCCCACGCTTCGCGTGTTGTAACGTCCAATCCTTTGCCTACAGCACGACTGAAGTCCCTGAGTTCATCTATGCAAGCATTCCAGATCTGTGAGAGATACACGAATTGACTCTGGTAACCCATTATATCGGGAATTCGAACCGCAGCAAAAGCCGCAGCCGAGTAACCTAATTCCATTAAACTTGGACTTGCAGGATGATACTCGATTAATCGCTCGCGTTCTGCTGCTTTAAGCATCACGCCTTCAGCAAACCGCTCATGATACTTTTTCATGAAAAGTGATCTGAATTGCTCTGGCGCACGATCAATGACGACGCTGCGCATAGTCCTAACGTCCTGCCTGGCCACCTCAAAGGCCCAGCGAGAGGGGAGTGGAAGATTGTTCTGATAGAACCAGCAAAGAATGACTGCAAGTAGATCTTCGGAATAACTTTTAAGCGGTGCTTGCTCGAAACAGAGCTTAAAGCCGTCACTCGTAATGGATTTAAGTCCTATTCGGGCTGCAGAAAAGGCTATGAAACGGCTCAAATATCCATTGAACGAGCCTGAATCAGGATAGCGGTTAAGCAAACGAACAACTTCGGGAATGATCAGATCGACATCTTTACCATCGATGAAAGCCCGTCGCTCAAGTCCGTAGAAATACACAAAGGCATAACCGATATCGTCTAACTGCCCCTGCTTTCCACTCGCCAGCCAAGAGAGATAGTTTCCTCTTTGGCCTGGCGTCATATTCTCATATCGAGGCCAGTAACCGAGCGCACCAATCGGTTCAGATATCGGATTGCCAACCGGCAAATTTTTCTCAATGCAGGAGGCTTCAGCAATGCGTGTCTTACCAGCCGCCCAGTAAGTCATTGGATGCTCGATGCGGTAGCTGACGACTTCAAGAATATCTTCAAACGATGCCCATTGCACGTCATTTGTGCCTGGCATTGTCGAGCGACTGATCGAACGATTGATGTTGTATTCAATGGTCACCACAGGAGGTGAGATAGCTGCAGTAACCGTTGGCATAGATGATGATTGTTGTGCCGGAAGTGGCGTATTTCTTGCAAGCTGATCTGATGAAGTCGTGGCGGTCGTCACTTGTCCATGCGGTGCTCTTTTCGACCACCAGATTATCCCACCAATAACTATGATTACAATAGCTGCGGGCCAATTAGCTATAAAGAGTCCCAACAATACCAATAAGGCTACGCAGCCGATCAGATATTTTATCGCTCTTCCTATGATGCTTGATGGCTTATCATCTCTTCCAGGTGCCACTAGACAACCTCCTGCATGGATGGAGTCAGTATCTTGACCAGAAAAGGATTTTGCTATCTATTTACTACCATGCGTTAGGTTGGCTTGGCTGTTTGGTATTTATTCAATGCTACGAATTGTCACGCTCTATTGCCTATCTGAAACCATCACCGCAACAGTGATAAAGATTCAAGACTAGGTGACAGAGAGTATATCTTGGGTATCTCAGAGATGCAAGCCTGAGTCATAGCATCCTGGAATTCTTCAAGTTATTCGGCTTTCCGATTCTACGGCGGCTCTCGCCCCCGGCCCGGCAGCCTGCGGCATAGGCGGCGGGCGGGCATACAAGAGGATAATAATGCAGACTGTTGACGAATGTTGCGGTTGGGATTTCATATTAGATGGATATTTTTAAATTGATAATATAGATTATTTATTGGTCTTCAGTCTTCTTTTATGTATCGTAATTACTTTGAGATCCTTTATTCGAAACATTGACTTGTCTGGCTTTTCCGTTGTTATAAATTCATCTGCATTAGCCGAGATAGCTGCAGTAATATGCAAGGCATCCATTGCGCCTAAACCGTATTGCTTGGCTCGCTGGCTCGCGTCTTCGACAAGTTCTTCACTGAAAT
>Ga0074195_1002744_pt1 | contig 18553 bp, 11 predicted proteins | sample EPASupsiteHSE623_FD_64525 | JGI IMG/M metagenome (GOLD analysis project Ga0074195, IMG submission 64525) | Bioremediated contaminated groundwater from EPA Superfund site, New Mexico - Sample HSE6-23 | ecosystem: Environmental > Aquatic > Deep subsurface > Groundwater > Contaminated ...
AGACGAGCTGTGCTCGGCTTGAGGACGGGGTCTGGGGCAGAGCCCCAGTTCCGAGGTAACCCGCAAGGAAAGGACGATGAACGCCGTTAATTCATGGGTATTGCGATTAAGATGCGGGCCACAGATCCGACGATGTGACCGGAGTTTGGGATGCGGGCCAGCGGTCCGACGAGAGGGCCGGCTCTTGCAGACAACGTTTGCACCCTGTTCTGTTCCCTAAGGTCTTCGGTGGGAGGACACAAATCATGGCACAGCAAGATGACCTCTATTCGGCGCTGGGTCTCTCCAAGACGGCCACGGCGGAACAAATCCGAGCCGCCTATCGGAAAATGGCGCGGCGCTATCACCCCGACCTGAATCCTGGCAACAAACAGGCCGAGGAACAGTTCAAAAAGATCTCGGCGGCCCACGACGTTCTGTCCGATCCCAAAAGGCGCAAGCTCTACGACGAGTTCGGAAAGGCCGCCCTACAGGGGGACTTCGATTCTGAACACGCCCGTGCGTTCAGACAGAGGGGGGCACGCTCCCGGCGAGCAGCCCCGGAGTACTTCGAGGCAGGGGAGAACGAGTACGACCTGGGAGACCTCTTCGGTGGTCTCTTCGGCGGGGCCGGGAAAGGACGTCGATCCAAAACGACGGCAGGCCAAGATGTCATCACGACAGTAGAGCTCGATCTGGCCCAGGCGCTGGCTGGTGTGGAGATCCACGTGCAGATCCCCGGTTCGCCCCAGCGAGCTCCCATCACGGTGCGCGTCCCTCCGGGCGCCGAGGATGGCTCGAGGCTCCGTGTCTCCGGACGAGGAATTCCGGCTCCCGGTGGGGGATCCTCGGGAGACCTCATCATCGAGACCCGGGTGCGACCCCACCCCCACTTTCGAAGAGAAGGACTCGACCTCATCCTGAAACTGCCGGTCACGATTCACGAGGCGTACTGCGGCGCCAGCGTGGAGGTCCCTACGCCGGACGGCCAGGTACGGCTGAAGATCCCCCGCCTTTCCCAATCCGGGACGCGGCTCCGGCTTCGTGGCAAAGGGGTCCTCAAGGGCGGGCAGAGGGGCGATCTGTACGCGGAGCTCGACGTTCGATTGCCCGATCGGGAAGATGCCCGGCTGGCCCAGGCGTTCGACGATGCCAGACACTCCTACTCACACCCCGTGCGAGATGAAGTGAAGCTCTAGGACGCAAGACTCCTAGGCCTTGGTCGTCTCGGCGCGCACTTGGGACAGGGTCCAACCTTCGAGGTAGAGAGCCATGAACCCCACCAACGTGATGGGGACGACACTGAGGCCCCAGTAGACCAGAGCCAACCCCTTGGCATCCATGGGTGAAGCGCCCAGCACCTTCAGGGCGGCCTCGATCGCTACCTGGAACACGCCGAGGAACCCCGGCGCCTGAGGAAGAGCAACGGACAGCGCGGAGAAAACGAAGATCAGCGTTGCACCAAGGAACGAGATCTCGACGTGGAATGCCCGCGCACAGAACCAGATTCCACAGATCGACACGGTCCAGTGAACGATGGAGAGAACGAGAAGCCATAACAGCGATCCAAGCCCCTGGACGATCGTAAGCCCCGACAGGATCGACGCGATCAGGTTATCAGCGCGCTCCGAGATCGTCTTGGGCAAGAAACCCAGGACGCACCGTGTGGGGACGAGCACCCAATTCGGGCGAACCTTCAGAAGAAACACGAACACCACGATGAGTACGACCAGACAGGAGAACACGCCCCCGGCCTTCTTTGCCATCCCGATCAACGCGGCAGCCTCTGACTGCGCGGGGACCGGAAACCAGGCCAGACAGAGTCCCAGACAAAGAAGCACGATGATCAGGTCGAAAAGCCTCTCGAGGACGATGGAGGCAAGACACGTCCCAACGGGAATCCGAGTCCTCCAGGAGAAGGTCACAGCCCGCACGAGCTCACCGGCGCGCAGGGGAAAAATGGACGTGGCCATGAAACCGATCGCGGTGGCGGAAAAACGGTTTCGAAACGTCGAGGCCGGCTCTTTCGGCAAAAGGTAGTACCATCGGTAAACCCGGATGGGGTACGTGGCGAGGTTCAAGGCCAACGTGGGCAAGAGAAAAAGGTAGTTCGCCTCGCGGAAGGCCCTGGAGAGTTTGCCCCAAGAAACATCCCGGAAGAAGTAGACCAGGCAGCCGGCAGACAGGAGAAACCCGATCCAAGCCATCAGAGGAAGACCGCCCTTCCGGGGCGGATTCGGCGAATCGGGGACGGCTGCCGCGAACATAGGGCGCGATTATATCACGACCCGGATTGGGTGACACGACTCTCTTCACGGGTGGCCCCGTCTCTTCGGCACAGTAGGCTTGACACCCCTGGTGTGCATGCCTAGACTGGCCTTCATTCCTTCATTTTCCCTGTTCTCGAGGACGGCGAGGGAATCTCCGGCGTGCGGGTGTAACCCTCACGGTCCGCGATGTGGCCGGGCCATACCCCTCACTCCGTTGGACACACACACCACAAAAAAAACCCTCGTCGAAACGTATCTCTCGGCGGGCGACCAGCTGCTCCGGGACGGTCTCTACCAGGAAGCCGCCCAGGAGTATGAGCGTCAACTCGGGCGTCATCCGACGGATCTGTCGTCGCTTATCGGAGCCGGTCGCTGTTGGCTCGCCCTGAAGGAGTACGAAACCGCAGCCGAACGTTTCGCCGAGGCGCAACGACAGCAACCGGCCGACACGCGAGTCCGGACCCTGCTCGCGGAATCCCAAATGGGTCTCGGCCGGTACGACGAGGCCATGGACCTTCTGACCCGGGTCGTGGCTTTTCCTGACGCCACTGCGCACGCGCACTTCCTTCGAGGAAAGCTTCTCACTTTCGACGGTCAGCATACCGCGGCCGTCGACGCTTGCCGGAAAGCCCTGGAGATCGACCCCTCATACGGACCTGCGGCCGATCTGCTGGGCGAAGCCGTGCGACAGTCGATCGAGGTGGCAGACGAAAAGGAACGGGTGATGCCGGACATCCTGAAGGACGTCGGCTTCTACCACCTCCGAAGGGACCACAAAACACTGGCCCTGGGGCTATTCCAACAAGCCGCCCAGTTCAAGGTGAAGGACACCCAAATGTATCTCACAATGGGTCGCCACCTGGGAGACGAAGCTCTCTACACCCAAGCTTTCCTGGCCTACGAACAGGCCATTCAGGTCAAGCCGGACAATCACGACCTTCTTGCGGGGATGGCCATCGTCGCCGCGGCTCAGGGGAACCTTTCCATGGCGCTGGATTTCATCAACCAGGCTGCGATCGTGGCGCCCCTTCGAGCGGATCTTCAAGTCTACCGGGGAGACCTGATGGTGACCGCGGGCCAGTTCGAGGAAGCCTTGCGTTCCTATCAGGAGGCTGCCCGGCTCGACAGAAACGATCCCCAAAGCCACTTCGCGCTTGCGACCACATACTCTCGTTTGGGCTTCGACGAAGAAGCTCTCGCGTGTTACCAGAAAGCCATCCTACTCAATACGTCGCTTTCGCTGGGCTACCTGAACCTGGCCACGATACACGAGAGGCAAGGCCGCTTCAGTGAGGCGCATCGATACCTGAAACGTTTCTTGGAGCTCTCTCCCGATGACGTCCGGGGTTCGGTCTGGCTGCTCTCGATCCTGATCAGTCAGGGCCGTCACCGACAGGCGTTGGCGGCCGGAGAGGAGATGCTGAAGTCGTTCGCCGGCCACCCTGACATCCTGCTGAACATGGGAGTGGCCGCAATGGCTCTGGAAGACGATCAACGAGCCAGTGGTCTCTTTGAAAAGGTTCTGGAACAAAGCCCCGAGAACGCCGGAGCTCTCGTCAACCTGGGAATCCTCGCGGTCCATCGCCAAGATGTCGAGCGGGCACGCACGCTCTACGAACGCGCCATCCGGAAAGACCCACGCTGTCCCGAGGCGACCTACAACCTAGGTCTCCTGGAGATGCGAGCCGGTCGCCTCGAGTCCAGCCTCTGCCTTTTTCGAGCCGCGGTGGCGGAGGCTCCGTACTTCAGCGAGGCTTTCCACAATCTGGGGGTCTGCCTATCGCGCCTGAAACGCGAGGAAGAAGCGACCGCGATGTTCTCTCGTGCGATCAAGACGAAATCCGCGCTTCCCGGGAGCCGGCTGGGTCTGGGGCAGAGTCTCGAGCAGCAGGAGAGGCTCGATGAGGCTCTCAAGGCCTACGAAGAGCTGATCAAAACGAGCGAGTCTCTCGAAGAAACCAGAGAGCTGCTCCTCTCGATCTGGGCGATTCACCGGAAACGCAAGAGCTTCGACCGGGCCAAAAAAGTGCTCGACGGAGCCGCGTTCATGTCGCCCGAAGCTCCGGACGTGCATCTGGCGATGGGGGTGACCTGCCACGAAGCCAACGATCTCGATGCGGCGAAGCGGGAGTACGAGAGAACGCTCTCTCTGGATCCCGACAACCTCTGCGCGAAGGCTAATCTCGCGGTGTATACGTTCGACGTCGAGAAGGATGCACCCAAGGCGACCTCCCAGATCCGGGCGGTCTTGAACGTCGCGCCGTCCATGTCCGAGGTGGAGTTCAATCTGGGAGTCATGGAGGCCCTGAGCGACCATCCCAAGGAGGCTCTGGAGGCTTTTTCCTTGGCCCTTTTAGCGAATCCGGACATGTCCGAGGCGTACCTTGCCAGGACACAGGTTCGACTTGGCGAGGATCCGCGTGCCGACCTCGACGACCTCACAGCGGCCGTCCAAGCAAACCCCAAGAGTGTCGTGACTTGGATCAACCTCGGTACCACCCAACAGAGCCTCGGTCTTCTCGAAGACGCCCTGGAATCGACGGAGCGAGCACTGCTGCTCGACGACTCGCTCCAGGTCGCGCATTTCAACAGGGCGGTCCTTCTCGAAGACTTGGGCGAGCTGGAAACGGCCGAAAAAGGGTATTTGAAAGCCGCGAGTCTGGGGGATGATGCCGACGTCCAGTTCAATCTGGGAGAGCTCTACGAGCGCATGGGACGAATCGCGCAGGCAAAGGTGACCTACCTCGCGCTCACTCGCCGCTATCCGAAGTGCTGGGAGGCCAAGGTCAACCTCGCTCGAATCTGCCGAGAAGAAGGAAGCACCGAAGAAGCGCTCTTCCACCTTTCGGATGCCGTGGCTCTCCGGCCCGAGGATCCGATCGTCCTGAGGAACTGGGCCATCACGCTTCTGTCGGCCCGGGACATTTCCCGAGCTCGAGATGCCGTGCTCCGACTGGTCGAGGTCGATCCCGGACCGGCTGAGTCTCACCTCGTCCGAGGCGCGTTCCATCTGGTCGTCGCCGAGCTGGACGAGGCAAAGAGATCCCTCGAAAAGGCGGTCGAGATCGATCCCAGGTCTGCATCGGCCCGCTTTTGCCTGGCCTGGACGTTGCTCCGCCAGGACCAGCTCGACGCGGTGGCCCCACAGCTCGATGAACTCTTGGTGCTGGCCCCAAATGAACCGTCGACGTATCTGCTCCAGGCTGCGGTCCTCGGCCTCAAGGGAGAGAGTGACCTCCAGGAATCCTCCCTGAAGAAGGCCAGAGAGCTCGATCCCACCGGAGCAAGGGCCCGCCTGGAGCTGGCACACCTCTTCATCGAGGAAGAACGCTACGAGGAGGCGCTCCTCGAATTCCAGGCGCTCCTCCCGCAGATCGCGCTCAAGTTTCCCACCCGACGCGGGATGGGAGAGGCCACGTATCGTCTGGGACGATTCCTTGAGGCCGCCTCGCACTTCGCCGAGGCGACCCCCCCGCAAGGAGGCACTGCGGACGTGCTCTTCAACAGGGCTTTAGCTCTCCACGAGGCAGGTGACGAGCAGGGGGCGCTCACGGTGCTCGATCAACCAAACCTGACGACCCACCCGGAAGCTTTGACCCTGATGGGTCGCATTTTGACAGCCACCGATCCTGCGCGCGCGATCCAGGCGCTCTCTTCGGCCCTCCATTCGAAGCCGGGGCTGTTCGAAGCGCGGGTCAACCTCGCGGGGATTCTCACGGATCAGCGTCGGGAAGAAGAAGCTCTGGCCTGTCTGGACCATGAGTCGCTTCCCCCGCTCGCCGCTGTCTGTTTCCAGCGAGCCCTGATCCACGACAGGTTGGGCGATCTCGACCGTGCCCTCCTCGAATACCGGAAAGCGGTTCGAAAGGGGCTTCCCGAGGCGTATCTGAACATCGCGCTCATTCATCGTCGCCGTCGAGACTACACAAGCGAGCTCGCAGAGCTCCGGCGAGCCCGTGACAAGGGAGTTGCGATTCATGAGGTTCGACTCTTGGAAGCCCAGGCTCACATTCTGAGAGGACGACCAGCAAAGGCCCTGACCTGCCTTGCCGAAGCCGAGCCGGACGATCCTCTCGTGGCCGCGTTAACCGGGTCGGTCCACTCTCTCATGGGCAGAGGCAAGGAGGCCGTGCCTTGGCTGGAAAAGGCGCTCGAGGAGGCACCCTCCGACCCCGATCTGATCCATAACCTGGCCGTTGCGTGCGTGTGGTCGCGGGAGCCGGATCTCGTCTGGGAACGGATGGTTGGAATGCCTCCCCGGAACTGGGTGGGAGATGCCCTGGTCCGGGCCTGCCTCACGGAAATCAAGCAGGGCACCACACACGCGTTGCAGTGGCTCGAGGAGTCGATTGAGAGGCTAGACACCAGGGCTTCGGGGAGCGAAGATCGATCCGGGAAGGCGGCACTATGGATCGCGCTGGGTAACCTGGCCCTCCACGGAGATCCGGAACGTTGTCTCCTGGCGTATCTCAAGGCGATCGCCGCGCTACCTGGACCGCCGCCCCCCTATCTCTTGGCGAATCTGGGCAAGACACTCTTGGCCAGATCTCATCCTTGGGCGACGCTCAGAGCGCTATCGGAGATGACCGGTCTTTCTCGACGACGCCTCCGCATGACGTTCACGGCCAGACCGATCTTCGACAACCGTCGACTTCTGCACACGTTGCGATCCGAGTACGGACCTCGGTTCCCCGCCTCCTGGCTCCTCCCATCTCCGCGGGCAGAATCATGCTGACAACAGCGACGACTTCCCTGTACGATGGCTTTGGGGGAAGGCTCCGCCCGCACAAAGGTGACCGCGGGGCAGACCTCGAGTGCTGGTGAACCAATGCGCCTCGTACTGTTCGATATCGACGGCACGCTCATTCTGTCGGGGGGCGGTGGGTTCCGCGCCCTCACCAGAGCCTTCAAAGATGTCGCTGGCATCTCAAACGCCCTCGAAGGAGTCCGGCTCAACGGACAGACTGATCCTCTGATCGTCTCGGAGGCGCTCACGCAGGCGGGCGTTGCGGACTCGCCCCAGATCCATTCGGACATTCAGTCCCGCTACCTGGTTTACCTGCGGGAAGAGATGCCTCGCAGTGAGAAGGCCCGCCTCCTGCCGGGGGTCCGTCCACTGCTCGATCGGCTCGGACAGCTGTCAGATGTAACGATCGGCCTCCTGACCGGTAACATCGAGCCCGGGGCTCGGATCAAGCTGGACCGGTTCGACCTGAACCGCCATTTTCCGTTCGGGGCATTCGGCTCCGATTCTGCCGTGCGGCGAGAGCTCGTTCCCATCGCCATGGCTCGCGCCCGACAACGCTGTCCCGGCGTTGATCTGGGGGCGTCGGACACGATCATCGTGGGCGACACGGAAAGAGACGTGGACTGTGGTCGATTCGCAGGAGCCCGCACTCTGGCAGTCGCCACGGGCGGGGTTCTCCCATCGGTCCTCAGAGAGGCCGGGGCGGATCTGGTCTTCGATGACTTCTCACCCACCGACCGGATTGTCGATGCGCTGATGTCGCTCTCAAGTCTTCAACCGGAGTCTTGCATCGCTGACGTCTACTGATAAGGATTCTGATCCGGACCTTCAAAACGTGACGGAGGGAGATCGTCAGGGACCTCTTCCCGGACAAAGGAGTTGTCGTTCGCAGGCCGTGCCGTCGGAACCGCCGCGAACCGGCCTCGTCCGGTGCCCGTCTGGCCGCCGCGACCTACGGTCAAGGAGAGCGTCCTCTGAGATTTGTCATTGGGTCGCTCGATGCGATACGTCAGTCTGTACATCTTGGCGGACATCTCCGTCAGTCGGTTCATGGCCTGAGGAAGGCCGTCCGCGCTCGGCACGAGGACGGCAAATCCACCAGTGGCGCGGGCCAGTTTCAGGAGGATCGCTCCATCGATGCCCGCGCCAAGCCCGACGATCCACAAGGGAACCTGGCGATCTCGGGCCAACTGCGCGATCGACCTGGGCGTGTGGGAGAGGGCCAGATCCTCTTTGTTCTGGACCACCTCTTTTCCATTGGTGACCAGGAGGACGACCTTTTCAGCTCCCCGGATGTTGAAGGCGGTGATCGCGGTGGAGAGCGGTTCGTAGAGCTTCGTTGACCCCTGAGTCTTGAGCGTCTTCAAAGACTCCCGGACCTTCTTCTTGTCAGGGGTGAACTTCTCGACCACCGAAGAAGAATCCCCTGCGGCAATCAGCATGGCCAAGTCGGTCGGCTTCAAGGCGTTCAAGAAGGCCGGCAACGCTCCCTGAACAGAGGCAAGGTCTCCCGACATACCGGCAGAGGTGTCGACGACCAGACAGATTGCCTTTGGCAGCGTGTCGGTGGCGACGGACGAGATGGAGACGGTCCGCCCTCCCTCCGCAAGGGAGAAGTGGTCCTTGTTGAGTCCATCCACGGGAGTGCCTGCCTCGGTCGTAACCGAGACCATCAGCCCTATCTCCGGAAGACGAGTCCAGTCGATGTTGGAGATCCGCACCTCCAGACTCTGCGCCTGGGTTGGTGAGACGAAAACGCAAGAGCAGACGACCAGAAACGCTCCCAAAACCGTTCGGATGTTCATGCGCGAGTCTTTCCTCCCAAAAGTCCTTGCTAGCATAGAGATCGAGAGACCGTTCCCTGGATAGGGGCTTCGCAGTCGTTCTCCCAAATAGGGGGCTCGGCCAGAGCTCCCGCACCTCGCTCGGTTCGAGATCGATTCCATTGAGACGATCAGGGAACTCTCCGCGGAGCACGTTAGAGTACATTACTGGGGTCAAGCACACAAACGACGGCTCCAAGTCTTGGTCGACCCACTATGATATATTAGGATTATGCAGATGCAAACGCTCATTGGGTCATTGGCTCTCTGTGGACTCCTGACCGCCTTGTCGTTCGTCGCCGGATGTGAATCGGCCGCCCGCAACCAGGTTCTCAGGTTGGGGAGCTCTCGACTCATGGTTCACGTGACCAGGGCCTGGGTCGACGCCCTCAAGGCGAAGTCGTCGCCCCTTCTCATCGAGCTCTCGGACTCCGGATCGACGTTGGCGATCCAATCGTTGATCAAAGGAGAACTGGACGCGGCCACGAGCTCCCGACGGATGAGAACGGATGAGCTCATGGATGCCCGCTCCAGAGGTTTCAAGATCGAAGAAAGCCCCATCGGATTCCTCATCTACACGGTGGTCGTTCATCCCTCGAATCCGATCACGAGCCTCACGACTCAGCAGGTCTCCGACGTGTTCTCGGGTCAGATCAAGAGCTGGGACGAGGTAGGCGGCGTCAAAAAGCCGATTGTCCGTGTGTACCGTCGAGTCAAGCCCGGTGAGTACGACCATTTTTTCGAGCGGGTGGTTCACGCGGATCAAAAGGAGATCCCGAGCGGTTCCGAGAAGGTCACGGTTGTCCTGGATAAGCCTTGGGAAATCGTCCAGCGAGTGGCCGCGGACCCCGAAGCCGTGGGTTATCTCCTCACGGCCGACCTTGGTCCCGGCCTCAAGACGCTCATGATGAAAAGGACTCCGTCAGGAGCCGTATCACAGCCCACGGTCGACGCGGCTCTCGACCGAAGCTACCCGCTGCTTCGTCCCCTCTATCTCTACGTCAATCGAGCATCCCGCCAGCCCGTGACCTACTTCCGCGAGTTCGTCTTGGGCGACGAAGGCCGTGAGATCGCCCGGAGCAAGGGGATGGTCCCGCTTCCCAAAAAACGAGGGGACGTGGACGCGAACAAGCTTTACGAGATGCTGAGCTGGTGACGAGACGTGGGGAGAGTAGTGCTAGGCTCGTGCGGCGGCGGGCTGGAGAATCTCCAGGCGATGGAACGTATCCTTGTATGAGACGTTCGCCTTGCAGATGAACGTGTACAACTCTGCGGCGCGGTCCTTCTGCCCCTGCTTGACGTAGAGATCCGCCACGTCATAGCACAGGCCGAGGACGAATTCGTCCGGCGACTTCTGCGACCAGATCTCGATCCGTTCGAAGAGCCCCAGCGCCGTCTTTGTCTCACGGGTCTTCAGATAGCACCGGACCAGCAAGGTCCCGGCAGACAATCGCAGATGGTCGGTATTGAAGGCGGCCGTGAGAGGCCCGATCGCGTCCTTGTATCTTGCCTCCTGATAGAGCCTGACCCCTTTGTCCAGGAGCGCCTCGGCCTCCCCGGAGACCTGTTCGTCCTCGAATTCGCCGTCCCGAAGATCCGCGAGTCTCAGCAGTGTGGTCTTGAGGGCTGGGAGTTCTGGGTGACGAGTCGCAAGAGTGCGGTACTCCTTGATCGCTTCCTCGCGCATGGAGAGCTTCAGATAGCTGGAGATGAGAATCCGATGGAGCTCCGGCGATTTCAGGTCTGACTCCATCCCTTTCTTCGCCTCCTTAATGGCCTCCAGGTAGTTCTTGGCCTCGAAATGACATCGCGCGAGACCGATCCGGACATCGGCTCGGCTCGGATCAGCCTCCAATGCCAGAGCATAGGCCTCACGGCCCACATCGGAGAACTCCTTGTCTCTGAGGAACCGCTGTGCCCGGTAGTATCGGAACTCGGAACTCGTCGGATCGAGGGCGAGCAGGCGATCAAGGATCTTCGCCGATTGTTCCGACTCCGGCGCCCGGATCTGGTAGTGACTGTTCAGAGCCTCCAGGAGCACCCGATTGTTCGGCTCCACCGACAGGAGGTTTTCGTACTTCTCGATAGCCTCTTGAGAAAAATCCTTGCAGGCAAGCATGACGCGGGCCGTCAGATGGTGGACCTGAGGCTCGTCCGGATGAGCCTCGAGGAGCTCCCGCTGAAGCTTCTGGGCCTTGGGGAGGTCGCCCGAATAGAGCAACGCCGTCGCCGCGGCACATCCCAGAAAGACCTCTTCTGGTTTGGTCAGGTTGAGACTGGCGGCACTCTCGACCTCGTGGACGACTTCCGTCCACTTCTCCCGCTCGAGTCGAGACTGCACCCGGTCGATCAACCGGCGAACCATTCGGGAACGAGATCCCTTCTTGAACTTCACGTATGCATAACCTGAGGAACCGCCCAGCCCCAGAAAGGCCAAGAGGATCAGAGCGGGCCAGTAGACTCTCAACCAGAGTTGGGACCAAAGCGTCGAGATCTCCTGGTTTTCCCGACAGAAGCTGGGATCCTTGTCCATCAGAAGACGAGTCTCGTCGAGGGCTTCAGAGTATTGCCCCAGAGACCGGAGTGTCTTGACCAGAAGAAATCGAGGTCGAGACTTGTCCTGGTGGTCCTTCAGATACCGGACAAAGGCCACTTTGGCAGCTTCGTACTGATGAGCGCCCAAATTGGCCTCGCCAATCAGGTCGTCGACGGAATCGATGCCGCGCGCGCGCAGGAGAGCTCGCCGGTCGAGGTCTCGAAGCCCGACCAAGGCACCCTCGAAGTGACGCTTCTTGATGGCCGACACAGCGTCCTCGTAGCTGTCGAGAGTCTCCTTGAGACGCCTTAACTCTGAGATCCTCACGGCCGTGTCCAAGAACGATCGATCGGCGTTGTAGACCAAATTGTAGAGTTCGAGAGCCTCCGGGAAACGCTTCTCCCGCTCCCTTTTGAGGGCCAAGTCGTACTTCTCTTGAAGCGCCCTCTGAGCCTCGAACGCCACCTGCTTGCGACGGGCCTCCAAGGGCGCGGCCGGTGACGGTGTCACGGATCGGGACGAGACCGGTGCCTCCGGCGAGGGAAGACGGGGAGCCGGTGCGAAGAGCCGTGCGTTCTTCAGATAGTCACCGATCAGCCGTTCATCTTCTCCCTCGATGCGCTCCACGTCGCTTTCACGGAGTAATGAGATGGCGCCCACAGTACCGCCGGAACCGAGCGAAGGGCCGCCTTGGGCCGCGTCGATCGAACCGACGGGAGACGTCGATGAATGAGACGCACGGGTGGAGGTGACGGCCGGAAATGGGACGCCTGCCCGTTTGAGATTGAAGAGCTGCTGATAGTGTGCGGAGATCGATCCTTTCACAGGGTTCAACTCGAACGCCTTGGAGGCCATTTGAAAGGCCCGTTCCAAATCACGATCCCGGTAAGCCGCCCACGACAGATCATCGTACGCCTCGGCCATCTTCGGATCGATTTTGAGGGCGTATTCCTCTCTCCGGATGCCTTCCCCGAGCCGGTTCTGGCTGATGAGCAGAAAGCCCAACACATTGTAGGCGCACGCCAGATTACGACGGGCTCGGATGTCGCTCTGTATGAGGGCCAGAAGTTCGGCGGAAAGCTCGGAGAGGAGCTTCCTGGACTTTGAATTCCCTGGTTCCAGGGCCAGAACTTCGCGCAATGCGTAGAAGGCCCGGTAGGTCTCTTTTCGGATGAGGAAGATCTTGGCCAGATGGTAGTGGGCGGCGGTCAGCCGTGGGTCGAGCCCCACGGCGCGACGTAGTTCCTTGGCAGCCTGGTCCAGGTTGCCTTCTCGATAGGCCCTGAGTCCTCGATCGAGGTAGTCGCCGGGTCCCACGTCCTGTCCGAATGCCGGTCTCATCCAAAAGAGCGACACGCAAACGAAGAGGCCGAGGGCTCCCCACAAAACGCGTCGACAGTCAAAAAGTCGACGTCCGGGGAGTAGACGTCTAGGGAGAAGACGTCCAGGGAGCAAAGCGACCGGTCGAGCCGAGCTTTGCTTGGCGAGAGGCGGGGTGTGGGGCAGAGCCCCACGTCCAACTATTACAATGGCTGGCCGCATGTGCAGAAGTACGTTCCGACCTGGACGGTCTTGCCGCACTTGGGACATGCCAGGCTCCCCCGTACCGGATCGGCTGAGGCTCCCGCCGCGGATTCGCGTTCGCCCGTCGACGGTTCGGCTCCCGTGGCCGCTCCAGCCACCGTCCCCTGAGCGAGAAGAGCCTGCTGCTGCTCCGGCGTCAGCGCGCGTTTGCTCGCCACCGCAGGCGACGTACTGGTGCCGAGCAAGCGTGCAAGATATCCCTGGATGGCCCCGTTGTGCGGATCATTCTCCAAAATCGACTGGTAGATGGCCGCCAACTCCTGAGTCTTGCCCAGTTTGGCATAGGCATCCGCCAGGATCTTGTGGGTCCGTGGCTCGTTGAGCTCCATGTTTATGATCTCTTCGCACTCCTGGATGGATCGTGCGACATCGCCCTTCCTGAGATAATCTTCGGCCAAAAGGACCCGAACATCGATGTTTTTTGGATTTCTTTGACGTTCCACCTGATAGAGCGACATGGCGTTCTGGCTCCGATCGTTCTCCTTGAGATACCCCTTGACCAACAGGGCTCGGAGCTTGTCGTCCTCAGGGTTGAGGGTTGCCAGGGTGCGGAGGAGACCCATGGTCGTGGGATTGATGATCTGCTTCTTGGTGCAGAAGGTCCCCACGAAGACGATGACTTCTCGGTTCTGGGGCTCGGTCTCGAGATAATCCAGGTAAAACACCAGGGTCTCGGGGGAGATATTCTTCGTGGCGTACAGACAACGGGCCAGAAGAACTCGAGTCTGTTTATTCTCCGGCAGGAGCCTCAGGACCTGCTGACACTCCGAGATGGCCTTGGTGTACTCGCGACACTCGTAGAAGGCTCGCGCGAAATTACTCCGAGCCAGCAGCTCCTCTTTCTCGGTAAGAGGCATCTTCACGACCTTGGAATGGAGATCGGCGGCAGCTCGGTAGTTCTTCTTGGACATGTACCGATCAAGGTCCATCAGGTTGACCCGTTTTGACCAATCGGGTCGTTTCTTGGTGAAGATGTAGCCGCAAAGCCAAACGAGCGCCAAAAATCCTCCAGCCGCGTACTGATATCGGTGGAGTTCCCACGAGAGGGCCGCGATCCTGGCCTGGATCGATTGGTCAGAAGGATTCAGCTTGGAGAGTCTTTCCAGGAATCCGATCGCTCGCTGCATGTCGACCCGCGAATCCTTGTTCGACTCCAGGGACATCGCCATCTTGTTGAGAAGATCAGCGTCTTCCTGGTGCTTCAGGCAACGCTCCGCGAGCACCTGAGCCTTCTCGTACTGTTGGAGCTCGAAGTAGCAGAGAGCCACGAGCTTCCGGATCTCCCCTTCCCTGTAGTTTGGGTCGTCCTCGGCCACCATCTCCAAGGCTTTGACGGCAGCGGCGAAGTTGCCCTTTTTGAATTGATTGATCCCCTGCTCATAGCGATCCTGAATGTCGTACTGCCTCCGGACTTCCTTGAGGAGCTTCTCGACCCCGGGGTCGCTCTGCATCCTGAGGGCCTTGGTGAACCGCTCTCCAGCCTCCTGGTACTTGCCCTGAACCCGCAACTTCTGCCCTTCCAGGATCAGCCTCTCCCGGAGGGTACCTTTGGCCCTTTCTTCCTGATCCTGAGCGTCGACTTGTTGGGTGATGTGGCTCGCCACCTCTGCCGAGAGCTTCTCGAGCTCCGCGAATCTCACCTTCAGACGGGAATCGGTGGGGTAAATGGCCAGAGCCACGGTGATCCGCGAAGAGGCCGCACGATACTCTCCATTCTGTTTGGCAGCCTCAGCTGCTTGAAAAGCCGCATCCATGGCCATGGCCGACTCGCAGTTATTGAGGCCGGCGTTGGCCTTGGTTCGGGCCGGCACGCCCGGCGGGACCTTGTCCGAGACCTTCCGGTACAGAGACTTGGCGTTGGCATAGTCCCCGCTGTCGAACGCAGACTTGGCCTGGGCAAGGATCGATTCAGTGCCAGCCTCCATCTCACGAGAGAGCCGTGCAATGCTCGCGTTCACTTCGGAGAGTCCTTTCGACCTAGCCAGAATATACCTGGCATAGGCGGCCGAACGATCTCCCTGTGCCTCGAGCGCCTGGCCATCGTAGTAGTTGAGCCAGGCGACATCCTTGTCGCTCCGCCGGAACCAGTTCTGTTCCGGAATCTTGTGAATCGCGGAAGCCACGCGAGAGGTTCCCGCCCAGTTCTGATTCTTCGAGTAGGTAGCCAGGAGCTGCTGAGCCAGAGGAAGCGATGCGAAACCGTTGTCGATCACGGCCTGTTCGAGGATGTGGGTGGCCTGAGCCTCCGGCAGTGCTGCCACCTTCTCGGTGATCAACCGACTGAGATCGTCGCAGAGCTGGTAGTGATTCTCCCGCTCGCCGGAACTCTCGAAATCACGGCCAACGGCGAGCTTGTAGGCTTTCAGGTAGGCGCTGATAGCCTCCTTGCGTTGCCCAAGCCCAGTCAGATGATAGTCTCCCAGGAATTTGTAGGCTCTCCAAGAGCGGGGGTTCGCCTGGAGTTCGAGCTTGATGAAATTGAAGGCGTCACCCCAGGCCCTCATCTCGATCCGTTCTCTGGCGGTTTGCAGATAGTCTTCAGCAGAGAAAAGCGGAGTGCACGAAAAAACCGCCAGGAATACGACCCATTGACACGCGAAGGATCTAGAAGCCATGCGTCATCTCTAGCTAGCCAGCCGCCCCCGATGGCGAGCCAGAAGCTCGATCACCTCGGTACCGACGGCATAATCCCCCACGAGCGCCCCCTCACGACCGTCTCCATGAAAATCAGATCCCCCGGTCGGGATCAGACCTCGTTGCCGGGCAAATGTGGCCAGAGCGGCCCCTTCGCCCGAGGAGTGCCTGGGATGATAGGCCTCCAGCCCAGACAGACCATACTGCTGCAATTCCACCAGGGGCGTCGGATCGATCATACACTCGGTTCCCGGGTGAGCCCAGACGCTCACTCCACCTGCCTGCGCGATGATCGAAAGAGCCTCCCTCGCCGATGGAAGGTCGGGACGTCTCTCGTAACCCGGTGTCCCAGGCGTCAGGTAACGCGCGAACGCCTCCTTGCGAGTCGAAACAGCTCCGTTTTCCACCATCGCCCGGGCGATGTGGGGACGCCCCAGGAGCTTGTTCGACATCAGTCGATCGAGTTCTCCCTGGGAGAACCGAACTCCGACGAGAGCGAGCCGATCGAGGATACGCAAAGCTCTCTCTCGACGAGTCCGCACCATCCGAGTCAAGAGTTTTGACAGCCTTGGATCGTCCGGGTTTACGAAATAGCCCAGTAGATGGATCTCACCACCGTCATGGAAAGCTGAGATCTCGACACCGACGATCAGAGCGAGGCCCAGTGGAGGGTCCGGGAGCTGATCGTAAGCCTCCAAAGACTCGTGATCGGTGATGGAGAATGCATCCAAACGGGCTTCTCGAGCGGCAGAAACAAGCTCTGCCGGGCTCAAGATCCCATCGGAGCATGTAGAGTGACTATGAAGATCGGCTCGACCCAACGCCTGACAGAAAAATCCCCAAGTTACAGCTCACAGCCATGACCTGGACCGGTCCAGCTTCAGTGTAGAATAACATTGCCCCCGGCTCCGCACAACTCTTCCGACCTGCCAGGGTGTATGTCGGGCGGATGGGATCATCTATTCGATGCAGGGAGGGGCGATGAGCTCGAACTGCTGCGCCCAGTAGCGGGCATCCCGGGAGTACCGCCGAGCACTCTCGAGGTTGGTAACGCCCCACAGTCGGTTCAGTTGGGCGTCCGTCCAGTCCATCGATTCGAGCTTGCCATCCATGAAGTCGAAACCGTTCGCGTACAGCTGGATCTCGAGGGCCATCGCTCGTCGATTGATGTAGGAGCCGGGATCCGATGCGTAGTCGTTCACGGACGGGATGACCAGCTTGGCGATCCAGTACGGCCAGGTACCGCTGAGGGTGACGAAGCTCATGTTCCAGGTCGCGTAGAGGTCGTCCCATTCCTTCACGTTCTTCGGCTGGATCTCGATCAGCTTGCCATTGGCCGAGATCCTGGTCGGCCCGGCATGGTGCAGACCGCGGAAGACCAGGGCCAGACCTGCCCGGGCGTTCGCCAAATGACCCTTCCGGGTCCCGCCGGGACCGGAGACTGCCAGGTGAAAATCGTACACCACGGCCTCCAAGATGTTCAGCGAGAGTAGGAAGGTCAGGGCGTGTGGCCCCACCCGGTTCTGCCGGTGGATTTTGTTGATTTTGTCGATACCCAGGTTGACGGAAATCGTCTTGATGCGTCCGGCGATCCCTTGCGCTTTCCGGAATCTTGGATTCGAGTCGCCGACCCGATACCAGTGCGCTCTGCAGGCCTCGCTGACTCTGTAGTCCTCGATCATCACGGTCGTCAAACGATCGAGGACCTCGGCATGCGCCACCAAATCCGGGAACACCCTGTCTCCCTCGGCCGCAATCTTCTCTCGCAGCCGTAAAAAGGTGCAGTCGTTGGCCCGTTCGAGGAAGGTCATCACGTACGGGTTGGCCACCGCGACGTCGGCCATCAGGTCGACGAAACGACACAGTCCCTTCCCATCGAGACGGTCGGCGAGCAGCGTCTCCGCGTGGGTCTCCAGCTCCGGCAACAGCCACTTCCCGTATTGGTCCATCAGCCGAAGACTCCGATAGCGAGCGATCATCAGCCGCCGCACGTCCTCAGCGCTCAGTCTCTCGACGGGGGACTTGACCGTCCGCGCGATGAGCTCCAGCACACGGCAACCGGGAGCCGACGCCGCGGTCTGCGAGGAGTCGACCGGCTGGGCGTGGATCGCGAGCGAGCCGATCGGCAGCATCAGGGCGAGCGCAAGAAGCAGGTTCCTCACCGGACACTCTCCTAATCCCGCCGTCGGCGACCGCAGCAAGCGAATGATCGAGCTCCGACGGCCTTGTTTGAGGATAGGAATGCATGACGGGGCCGTTTGGTTTTGCACCTGGTTCATTTTTCCCCGGCGTCCGAAGACTGGAGGTCTGGCAGGTCTGGCAGGTCCAGCAGGCCAAGGACGCTTTCCGGCTCTTCACTCTGTTTCGCGATCACGCGGCAGCACAGGGGCGAGGCAGCCCTTCGGCTTGGGCCGGCGAGTCACGAAATCGCGGAGTGAACTCTCGATGTTCCAAGAAAGTCATTGTCGCTTGGGTTACCAAGGTGGATACAGGATCGAGTTGACGTTCGACGATGGGAGGAGTGGAGTCGTCGACTTCTCACAGTATCTGGATCGAGGAGGCGTGTTTGCACGGTTTAGGGATCTGGAGTACTTCTGCAGTTTCCGGGTCAATCACGAGCTGGGGACTCTTACCTGGGGGGATGAGATCGATATCGCTCCGGAAAGACTGTATTCACTCACGAGACGGCCCTGCTGGACAACCTTCGCCCTTCTATTCGTTCTCCGCTCCGCTCTGGGAGGCCTCTTCGAACGGGGGTCGTCCGCTGGCCCAGCCGAGGCGGTGCGCTCGGTTCGCCATCGGGTTCTCACCGGGGTGTGAGTCGTCCTTTCCGACCGCGACAACGAACTGGAGCGAGCCGCGTGTCCTGCAAGCGCGGAAGTGGCCGGTCCCAGCGCGGTCGAGGCCCTGCTCCGAGCGCTGGTTCGGGGCACGACACTCCTGGGTACGGCGACGGGGCGGACGATTTCGCCGCGGGCCT
>Ga0074195_1002745_pt1 | contig 18548 bp, 22 predicted proteins | sample EPASupsiteHSE623_FD_64525 | JGI IMG/M metagenome (GOLD analysis project Ga0074195, IMG submission 64525) | Bioremediated contaminated groundwater from EPA Superfund site, New Mexico - Sample HSE6-23 | ecosystem: Environmental > Aquatic > Deep subsurface > Groundwater > Contaminated ...
CGCAAAAATCAAGGCACTCGTTGCAGCGCTCGAGGGCGTGAACATCGAGGACGCAATCAAGCAGGCAGCTTTCGCAGCAGCACCAGCCGCATCCACAGAGACCAAGAAGGAAGAGAAGAAGCCCGAAGTCTCCGAGGAGAAGAAGGAAGAAGAGGCTGCAGCTGGACTGGCGAGCCTGTTCGGATAAACAACACGTACCATTTCGGCAAGAGGGGGTTACTTTTTTCCCTCTCCCAATCCTGATTCTAGTTTGTTTGAAACAATAGCTGCGCTTTTTCCAGCGCACGACGGTTGACCGTTAAACGTTTATTTCCCCAGCACCGACTTTGATTCAGGCTAACCCTGCTGTTTTTTCCTTTCGCGCAAAAGTTCGCGCCAAGAATCAATGTTGTGCGGGACCATTATTTCGTCTTTTAGGTGCGCAACCAAAACGGCTTGGTTTTTCTTGTCGCCGACGTCAAGCTGGCGCTTTTCGCCGATGGCGTTCAACGCGCCCAATATCCGCTGGTGGACTGGGTCGCTTGCGACAAGCACCTTGGCGGTCCTGCGGCTCAGCTTCACAAGAGAATCGTTGTGGTAGCGCACAACGCGGGTAATGGCATCCGAAAGCATCCGGTCCGCCATGGTGTTTGTGAAGCGGTACGGCCTGTGCGGCCGGGGGTTCTTGCGTGGCCCGGGCAGCTTCTTGGCGGGGCTCACGCCCGAATTCAACACGTGGCCGCCAGTCAGCCGGCTATGCTCGTCATACTCCGCCCGACTCACGCCTACGGTGCCGTTCTTCTCGATAAGCCGCCTCGCCAATTCCGCGTCGCGCTCATTGGTGGCGACCTCGGGTTTTTGCAGGCGGCGGGCGCGGATTCTTTCCAAGGGGGTTGGGTTGGCCATTGAAACCTTCAAGAAAGAGGCGGCCACGGGTTTTAAACCTGAAAGGTGGGGTTTTGGATTCGTGTTTGAAGAAAAGCTCTGGCAAGCGCGGAAGATGAGACCGGGCACGAAAGGGTAAGCGCCTTAAAAATAGGAATTGGTTTAAAAAAAAGACCGGCGACGCCCGCTCATTTGCGCGGCATCTTTGGCGGGAACGTCTTGTCAAGCGCGCGGAGTACCCGCAGCTTAAGGTCTTCCTGATTCTCGACAATTTTCGGGTTCTTTTCAATATGCATTTCCGCGTTCTTGAGCGCGAAGTGGTGCAGGGTCCCGTCCTTTTCTACAAGCTTGTGCAACGACTTAAACCGCAAACAAGAAATGCGCTTCTTCCACAACTCCGGACTGGTCCGGCTGCGGGCAATCGCGTAGTCAGCCACGCCTGTTGCTATGGAAATATAGGGGTGGTTGCCCGGCTTCTCCCAGTCCGTTGCTGGAGGCTCCAGACTGGCGGGGATTGAAGAACCCTCGTTGAGCGCGCCAACGTTGCGCTTCCTTTCCCTAAACGCCGCCTCGTGCTGGCGTTTTGAGCGGAGTTCGTTGGCTTCGGACAACCCAAGTCACCTAAGGGAAATTAGCCTGCCTTCGGCGCCTGCCCTGCAGGCCCGACCTTTGCGCGCGGCACGTTGATTGGCGCATTGATGTTGATTGCAAAGGCAAGGAGCGTTCCGACGCTGCTTCCTGCGTAGGTGAGCGCGGTGATGATTTCCTCAGCCGCGTCCGAGGGGAGCTGCTTGTTCTTCTTCCAGCCATCCATCACCTTTTTCCCAAGGTCGGAGTTTGCGTCCGCAAAGAGCTCGCCTTTGATGGACATTGTTGCGATGTCCTGCTGGTATGAAATCTCGTAGAGGTAGGTCACCTTGACCTGGTTGCCCTCGGCAGCCACGCTGTCAACGCTGACGTTGACCGACATCCCGGTGACGTTGCCGTCCTTCTTCTTGGTCGCCTTGACTTCGACTATCCTTCCGTGTGTAATCATATGCTTAGTTCACCTTCGATTAGTAGGATTAGTATTAGGGCACGATGAGTCTTAAAAAAACTCCGAATTGACGCAACTTGCTAAAAGCGCGCGGTTTGGCCCACGCCAAGCACCACTGCCTGGGCCTTGGTCTCCTGCTTGACGCGCTTTGCGAAGTCGTACGGGTCGGCCTTTATTCGCGAGAACGTGTCGTAGTGGCAGGGGATGACGTACTTGACGCGCATCTTCTTGAGCGCGCTAACTGCGGAGAGCACGTCCATGGTCTGGGTGCCGCCTATTGGTATGAGCGCAAGGTCGGCCTCGACGTTTGCGAGTGCGTAGAAGTCGTAGGTGTCGCCTGCAAAGTAGACGCTCTTGCCTCCGCAGCGCACTATGTACCCGACCGAGCCGGGAGTGTTATTGCGTACGGGAAGCACCTTGATGTGCAGGCCGAAAAACTCGAAGTCGTCGCCGTCAACTGCGGACATCTTGAACTTGTCCTGCAGGTCAAGCCGCGCAAGCACCTCCTCCGGCGCAACCACGTGCGCGAAAGTGCCGTCGGCGATAATGGAGACGTCGTGCTGGTCGAAGTGGTCGAACGCCGGGCTTGAGATGAATATGGCGTCGGCCTTCTTGATTTTCTCCGCGCTTACTGCTGGCGGAACCAGCCGCTCAACCAACCTTGGACGCGGGTCGAACCACGGGTCGAAGTAGAGGATTTTCCCCTCAAGCTCCACGCGGAAGCCGGAGTGGCCGAGGTAAGTGACTGTTGCCATCAATATCGCCTTGTGACCAACGCATGAGCACTGGCCAAAAGTAACGTGGTGGCTAATCCTATTAATCCCTTTCAAATCAACTCTTTGCGTGGCCATGATTTTTGGAACAGCCGGCATCCCCCTAACCTGTCCTGAGCGTGACTCGCGTGCGGGAATTGCTTTTGTGCGCAAGCTCGGACTGGACGCTTTCGAGTTCGAGTTCGTCCATAATGCAAGCATGGCACAGGCAAAGGCGACAGAGTGCGGCAAGGCGGCAAAGGAAAACAAGATAACGCTCTCAGCGCACGCTCCCTATTACATCAACCTGTGCTCGGACGAGCCCGACAAGGTTGCAGCGAGCAAGGTGCGCATACTCGACACTGCGAGGATTTTGGAGGCAGCAGGCGGCGGAAGGGTAGTCGTGCATTCGGGGTATTACGGGAAGCTTGACAGGAAAAAAGCCTATGAACATGTCAAGGAAGGCTACCTGGACGTCCTTGAAAAAATGAAAAATGAGGGAATCCACAAGGCAATTCTTGCCCCCGAAACTACGGGAAAGCCGAGCGCGTTCGGCAACCTTGAAGAGCTTTACGCGCTTGCAGATGAAATCGGCTTTGAAAGGTTCAAGCCAACGATTGACTTTGCGCATTTGCACGCGAGGCAAAACGGTGCGATGAATGCCAAGAAGGACTTCGACAGGATATTTGAGACGATAACCGGCCTTGTTGGAAAGGAAGGTCCGAAAAACCTTCACTGCCACTTTGCAGGAATACAGTACTCCATAAAGGGCGAAATCCGACACCTGACAATTGACGCCAAGTCGCCTGACTTTTCGCTCCTTGCGCGGAGCCTTGTTGACAACAATTGCTCCGGAGAGATAATCTCGGAGTCGCCGAATATTGAAACGGATGCCTTGACAATGAAAAGGGAATACGGAAAGGCGCTCGGTTAGGCTTCAGGTATGATTCGAATTCAACCGGATTTTGCGGGCTTGGCCTGACCCTGCAAGTCTGCTGACTTGCCCACCCTCTGCACGTGGATGGTGTTGGTGCTTCCGGTAAGACCGAGCGGAACCCCGCCGGTGACCACTACAAGGTCGCCGTCCTTCACAAAACCCGACTTGTGGGCGGCCTCGATTGCCTGCTGCATCGTGCCTTCGCTCTGCACCTTTGCCTTGAACAGGAGGGCGTGCACGCCGCGCACCAGGGCAAGCTTGTTGATTACGCGAACGTCCGGGGTGAGCGCGATTATCTCAGCCCCGGGCCTCTGCTGTGCAACCAGCCGGGCGGTGAAGCCGCCCGAAGTCGGCACGAGTATGGAATCCGCATCCAGGTCGTCTGCAAGGCTGCATGCAGAGCGGCTGATTGCGTAGCTCATGCTTGGCTTGACAAACTCCGCAGGACGGGAGAGCGCGTGCGACACCTTGGACTTCTCCGCCTCGACGCAGATGCGCGCCATCATCTCAACGGTCTTTATCGGGTAGCGGCCTGCAGCAGTCTCGCCTGAAAGCATGACTGCATCCACGCCGTCAAAGACCGCGTTGGCAACGTCAGTCGCCTCGGCACGCGTCGGACGGGGATTGGTAGTCATGGACTCCAACATGTGCGTTGCGACTATGACCGGCTTTCCGGCCTCGTTGCACTTCTGGACAATCATCTTCTGCATTGCGGGTATGCGCTCGATGGGCACCTGCACGCCCAGGTCGCCCCTTGCCACCATCAGGCCGTCTGCTGCTGCGATTATGCGGTCCACCTGGTCGAATGCCGAGGCTAACTCGATTTTTGCAATCATGTGCGCGTCCGAACCGGCGTCGTGGAGGACTTCCATGAGCTCAAGCACGTCCTCGGGGCCGCGCACGAACGACTGGGCGACAAAGTCAATCCCCCACCGCGCACCTTCCTTGATGTCGGAAAGGTCGTCCTTGGAAAGCGTGGGAAGCTCCAAATTGGCTCCCGGGATGCACACGTTCTTGTTGGAGCCAAGCTCACCACCTATCTTTACTTTGCATTTGACCGACTTCTTCTGGACCTGCACGACTTCAAGCTCGATGTTGCCGTCTGAAAGGAAGATGCTTGAGCCCGGTGAGACGATCTTGGGAAGGTTTGCATAATTGAGGCTGATTTTTTCGTTGGTGCTTTGCGCACCGTCGCTTGTGACCTCAAGCTCTGCGCCCTCGACAAGCTGGACTTTGACTGGTGCTTTGCCGGTGCGGATTTCGGGGCCGCGCGTGTCCAAAAGCACGGCTACTTTGTCGGTGCGGCTCTCGTTGACTGCGCGGATGTTGGAAAGCTTCTGCTCGTGCGTCGCAAGGCTGCCGTGCGAGAGGTTGATGCGCGCCACGTTCATTCCTGCTTCGGCAAGCTTGCGGATGCCCTCAAGGGACTCCGTTGCCGGGCCTATTGTGCATACTATCTTTGTCTTGCGGTTGTGGGGCTTTTGCATTTGAAAAATCACCAGTCTAAAATAGTATTTCGAAAGCAGTGGTTTAAACGGCAACGGCATTCGTCAAAAGCCGAACTTTTTGGCGCCGCGAAAGAAATAAAAGCCGCAAGAGCCATTTGTTACTATCGATAGGTTGTTACAAATGACCCACATCAAGGGAGAGCCACAGGCACAGTTCCGCTTCACCCGCGAAAGCAAGAAAATCAAGGGAGGCGACGACAACTGCTGGTTCGTCGAACAGAAGCAGATGAACGACCCAATCACGTTCTTCGACCTGTTCGTGCGCGGCGACAACTTCGACCAGCTGTTCTACTACATAATCCTCCTTGTGGTGTTCGGACTGCTTTTGATGTAAATGCCAGCAGGCAGGAAAAAACCCAAGGAAAGAGAATAAAAAACACCAAAGGCAAAACGATTATGATGACCCAAAAGGCCGTTGCATACAACACTTTCTTCTGTTGTCACTAGTTCTAACGGGAGCGCTTAGCTGCCCGTACAAAAAAAAGTACTTTGCCAAAGCTGCGGGTGCTGCGCCGGGTTGCCGGCAAAGGAATTTCATCTAACGCCACATAAGAGAATACTGCGCGGAGGTGGCGGAACGGCTACGCGATCGCCTGCAAAGCGGTTTAAGAGGGTTCGACTCCCTCCCTCTGCTTAAGGATAAATTGTCAGAAAAGTGGTTTGAAAGCGCATGGCACTTGCAGTTTTTGACACCCTTTCAAAGGGCAAGAAAAAGTTCGTACCCCAAAAGGAAGGAAAGGTTGGGATGTACGTGTGCGGCATCACGCCATACGACTACTGCCATCTCGGCCACGGAAGGTGCTACACCGCATTCGACGTCGTCCGCAGGTACCTTGCCTACCGCGGCTACGAGGTAAAGTACGTCCAGAACTTCACGGACATAGACGACAAGATAATCAAGCGCGCAGCCGAGGCAAAGCAGGACCCGTTTGCGCTTTCAAAGAAGTTCTCGGACGAATATTTTGTTGATATGGATGCCCTTGGGATAAGGCGCGCTGACGCATACCCGCTTGTCACGCAGACTATACCAGACATCGTCAAGTTCGTCGAACGCCTCATAAGGAATGGCTACGGCTATGCAATCGAAGGCGAGCACGGCAGCGGGAAGGACGTTTATTTCGAAGTCTCCAAATTCGTCGCCTATGGCAAGCTCTCAGGCCAGGAACGCGAGAACCTCAAGGCTGGAGCGCGAATCGGAGTTGACGAGCGCAAGAAAGCAGCCGAGGACTTTGCATTGTGGAAGAGCGCAAAGCCTGGAGAGCCGAGCTGGGACTCGCCTTGGGGAAAGGGCAGGCCGGGCTGGCACATCGAGTGCTCGGTGATGAGCACCAAGCACCTGGGAGACACGCTTGACATCCACGGCGGAGGGCAAGACCTGATTTTCCCGCACCACGAGGACGAGATAGCACAGTCCGAAGCAGCAACCGGGAAGACTTTTGCCAACTACTGGCTGCACAACGGGTTCATCGTTGTTGGCAAGGACAAGATGGCAAAGTCGCTGAACAACTTTGTAACACTCAGGCAGGCCCTTGACAAGCACGGCCCCCGGCTTGTGCGGCTGTTCTACGTGTCAACGCACTACCGCAGCCCGTTGGATGCCTCTGCTGAAAGGATTGAGGAACTGAGGCCGACCCTGCAGAAATTGCTTGACACGCGCGAACTGCTTGCAAGAAACGCAAAGGACGAAAATAGGCCGGAAAAAGCGGATTCGGATTCCGCAGTGAAGGCAGATGCCCACGCAATAGTGCAGAAGTTCGAGGATGCGATGGACGACGACTTCAACACGCCGCTTGCGCTTGCCTCGCTGTTTGAGCTGAAGGACCTTGCATACAAGCTTGCAGCGCAAAAGGGCGCGTCAAGGAAATCCTTTGAGCACCTTGCCGAGACCTACGAAAACCTTGCAAACGGCGTGCTTGGATTGTTCGACGCAAAGGAAGCGAAGGACGAGATGTCAGACTCCGAAGTCGCGGCCTTGGTAAAGGAGCGCGACGTTGCAAAGAAGGCAAAGGACTACAAGAAGGCCGATGGGATACGCGACGCGCTGAACAAGAAGGGAATCATACTTGCGGACAAGCCTACTGGAACGGTTTGGAAACGGGCTGCCTGACCCAAACCATGAAGAACGCACAAACACCACGAGGGGCGTAAACTGGAAGTTAAGAGAACCGACACCAAACAAATTTATATGTTGTATGACGTATGATGTATGGTGAATTTTTGTGCCTATTGCAACAGTACGGACCACCCTGGTCCTTGAAAACACGGTCATGCAGAAGCTGCGGCAGGACTTCGGCACCAACATCTCAGCAGCAGTCAACTCAATACTTAAGGAGCGGCTCTTTGCAACGCCAAAGGACGGCCTTTTCGGCTCCATGAAAGGCAAGTTCTCGGCAAAGGACCTGGTAAGGGACGAGGACTGAGGGCGCATGGCAGAAATAATCGTTGATTCCTGGGCGTGGGCGGAATACCTGTCAGGAAACCACAAGGTTGCGCAGGCGATGGAAGGAAAACTGCTCAAGACGCCGGCCCTTGCTTTTGCCGAACTTTACCGCAGCTTCAAGAGGAAGGGCCTTGCGGACGAAAAAATTGAGAAAGCCCTGCAATCAATGGCATCCAAGAGCATAGTGCTGGCTTTGGACGCAAAACAAGCCATTCTTGCCGGAAAAATCGCCGCTGAAGAAAACATGCACCTGTCTGACGCGATAATATACAGCTATACCACTGCATCCGTTCCAGTCCTCACCGGAGACGCTGACTTTCGCGGGAGACAGAAGGTAATTTTCATTAGCGGTTAGAGGGTCAGCGCCTAAACCGCGACAGCAACCTGACGGCCCGTTCCTTTACGAGAACATCAACAGCTACTGCCACGAGTCCTTTCTTGGGCTGGCCGTAAAGCACTACAGAATTCAGCGGAAGCGCAAGAACGACCGGAAGGACAGCCAAGTCCTCCTCGCCGTTGACAACGATTGCAGAGGGTTTGCCGCCGGAAACCGTGCACCCGACTGATTTTTTTATCGCCGCAACAAGCGCGGGCGCGATTTTTCCTGCGGGATTCTGGACAACGACACGCCTTTTTGCAAGAGTCGTTGGAAGGCCGCAGACCGTGCGCAGCTCAAAAGCATCCACTACCGCAAGGCGGGGCGTTATGCCCAGCTTTGAAAGGTTGCGGAAAGTCGCGTCGCCTACTGTTGCTATGAATACCGGTTTTGTTTTCTCCAAGAAAGCCTCGGCTTTTCTTGCGGCATTAGGTTCGGCAAACAAAACCCCGAACGGTTTCCGGAGCGCCGCAGCAACCGATTGAGGCATCGAAAGAGTCCTGGCAAACCGCTCGCCTGAAAGAAAAACCTCGCCTGTGCGGTTCATCTGACCAAGACGGATTGCTGTTGAGGATATCCTGCGGCCGTTTTTTGCAACTGCAAATGGACAGACTACGATTGCAGCTGCTGCAAGACCCGCTTTTTTCCTTGCCGCGTTGATTGCGGCTGCACCCTTGGCAGTGTCCTTGGTCACCACGATTGCATCCGCTTTCTTCCAGACTGCCGCAGGACCGAACGCGTCGTGGATTTTTGTGGTTTTACCGCGCAGAGCATAATGCTTCGATGCAAGAAAATAGGTTACGGATTTCTTTCTCTTTGAAAAAGTCTCAATTGCCGCCGGAAACCGCTTTTTTCTTGCCATCTTGTTGTCGGTGACGCCGACAAACACCCTGTCCGCAACTGAAAACGCCTTGGAAAGGAGCGCCTCGTGGCCCTTGTGGAAGTGGTCGAACGTGCCGCCGACAATTGCAAGGCCATAGCGTTTTGCCATTAGTACCGAATTTAATTCGCTGCCGCAGAATTTATTCCGATGGACTTGCAGAAAAGAAAGCTTTTGGCGCGGACCGTGGTCACTAGGCTTGGGAAATTCCTCAAAGGAAAGACATTCCTTGGCCAGAAGTCGGCCTACGGCCCGTTCGAGGTCCTGATTTCGACGATAATCTCCCAGCGCACGCGGGACGAGAACACTGACCTGGCAAGCTCGAGGCTTTTTGCAAAGTACCCGACTGCAAAGAAAATCGCGGACGCGAACGAAAAGGACATCGCAAAGCTAATCCGCGCAGCCGGGTTCTACAACCAAAAAGCAAAGGAAATCAAGGCAGTGTGCAAAATCCTTGTCGGAGAATACGGAGGAGTAGTGCCTAACTCCCGCGAATCGCTTGAAGCCCTGCCCGGAGTCGGGCCAAAGACTGCCGGGTGCGTGCTCGTGTACGGCTTCGACATCCCCGCAATACCTGTTGACACGCACGTTTTTCGGATTTCAAGAAGGCTAGGATTATCCTCTGCCAAAACGCCCGAAGAAACTGAGAGCCAGTTGGAAAAAGTATTCGACAAGAAGGGCTGGGTCCTGGTCAACGAGTATTTCGTCCGCCTCGGCCAGACGGTGTGCAGGCCAATTGGTCCGAAGTGCAAAGAATGCCCGCTGAGGGATGTTTGTCCTACTGGAAAAAAGAATGCGAGTATTGCGAAAAAGTAAAAGAAAAATTAAAGCAGCCCAGAACCCTGCAGGATAAGGAACTCCTCTGTTGAGATTTTCTTTCCTGCCATGAACTTGTCGTAGATGGGCTTTGCGGCTTCGGAGATTTTCTGCTGGGTTGCATTCTTTGCAGCCTCCTTCTCCGCACGCTCCTTCTCGCGTTCCGCACGCTCAAGCTCACGAAGCTCCTGCTGGTATCCCTGTTCCTTCTCGCGAACCGCGCCAACAGCCTCGAAATAGGCCTTGGTGTCCGTTTGCGCCTCAAGCCTGGCCATGTCAAGCTGCGAGAACGCGTAGGAGATGGACTTGGAGAGCTGCTCGGCTTCCTTGTAGTATGAGATGAGCTTGTGGTGGTGTGCGTTGGCCTCCTCAAGTGCCGGCTTGAGCTCCCTGTCAAGCGCCTCAAGCGGTTCCTCAAGCGTGCGGATTTCCGTTCGCAGCGCCCTGATTGCGCCTGACGCGTCGACTTTCTTTACTGCAAGCGGAAGCTGCTTCTCAAGCTCGCGGATTTTCTTTGAAAGCTCCTTCTCGGCCTTGGCGGAGCGAGCAACAGTTGAAAGCGACCACTCAAGCGAATCAATCTCGGCCTTGAGCTGCTCGGCATTCGGGCCTGCGGGAATCTTCTGAACCTCGTCAAGCACGGCGTTGAGCTTTGCGCGGGCTTCCTTGATTTTCTCAATCATCTCGTGGCGCTTTGCACGCAGGTCCTTGGTCTTTGCGTTCAGCTCGTCGCGGCGCTGCTTTTCCAGCTTGATTTTGGACGAGAGGTCCTTGAAGCGTGCGATGTTCGTGCGGTTCTGCGTTACCAGCTCGGAGACCTGCTTCTGGGAGAGCTGCTTCTTTTCGCGTATTGCCTCGATGTCCGGCTTTGCAACCGCAGTGGGAACTACAGGAGCAACTGCGGGAGTTTCCACGGCTGCCTCTGGCACAACTGCTGGCGTTTCCGCTACTGGCGTTGGCATTTCAGCAACTGGTTCTGGTGCAACAGCATCTGAAACAGCGGCGGGTTCTTCGGACATGGAAATACACTTGATAAAAAGTAAAAATGGAAAAAAAGAAAAAACTAGGCCGTCTGCTGGCCTTGCGATGGCGCCTGGTGCGTGTTCATTGCACCCGGCTGCTCGAGCTCGATTTCGGCGATAATCTCGTCAATCTCGGCGCGCTGCTTCTCAAGCACCTTCTTGATGCGCATTATGCGCTTCTGGTTCAGGTGGATTTCGCGGTACTTGCGAGCTGCCTTGTTGAAGTGCTCGATTGAAAGCGTGAAGTACTCCTCGTTGTCCATGCTCTGGGCGATGTCGGAGATAATCTGTCCTGCAAGCTCGTTTGCGCCGACCTTGACGTCGCGCTTTATCTGGTGCTCGCGCTTGAGGTTTTCCTTGATTATCTTGACTACGCGCGCGTTGGGGAACGGCAATGACGGCGACTCTGCGTCCTCAACCTCTTCGCCTTCGGTAACCTCGGCTGCGGCTTCCTGCGCTACGGCGTCTACAGTGGTCATTTCATCTTCAGCGGCCATAGAAAAATCCCTCAAAATTACCCTAAAAAGTGCATTAAGATTCGCACATAGTATATCTGGTTTCTAATGGTTTTTAACCCCAAACCAAACCCGAAGTTTACGAGGGAAAACCGAAGGGTTTTTTAGGCGATTTGCAGCGCCAAAACAAGGTAGGTTTTGCGCCTCTTGGGGTTATCCGCAGAGTCAATCTGCAGCCTCACCGCAAACCCCGCCTTGCGGAACGCCTTGCCTGCGCAGAACGCCTCGTCCTCGTCTTTTGGGTAGAACTGGATTACTGCACGGCTGCCAGGTTTCAGGACGCGTGCGAACTCCTTTGCGGACTTGTAATACTCCTCAAACGCGCCCTTTGGAGACTTGCCTGCACCGAGCCACTGCAAAGCGGAGATTGAGATTGCGGCATCAAAAGAATCGTCCTCGAAGGGGATTTTGGTGAGGTTGCCGACCTTTGCGTCCACGCCGGCCATTTTCGCTGCTGCTACCATTTTTGTGTCTAGGTCAAACCCCGAAACCTTGAAGCCAACCTCTTTTGCTATCAGGCTTGAAAAGCCGGAGCCGCAACCCGCGTCAAGGAGCTTTGCAGGCGGGGAGATGGCCAGCAACTCAAGGGCGCGGAGAGTAATCTTTCCCTGTATGTTTCGTATCGCGTTCTTGTCGCGGTGTGCATCGCCGCAGCCGCTTTCGTAGAAGTCCTCGGCAGAGCTGGAGTCCTCGGGCCGCCTGCTTCCTGCAGCCTTTGACCTGAAAAGAACCGGCCTCTGGCGCGGCCTGCTTGCAGCGCCGCGGTTGAACTTGGGCATATCAAAAGAAAGGAGTAACTCGGTTTTATAAGCCACGGCATTTCAAAAAATAAGTGCCGCAAAACGGCAATGGCAGTAAATGCTTTTTTTGAAAACAGGTGATAAGGATGAAGATTTCAGAACTCAGCCCGGGAACAGGCAACGTTGACCTCGAAGCGGAGGTAGTGGACATCGAGGCGCCCCGCGAAATAGACAAGATGGGACGCAAGCTCCGCGTGGCAAACGTCATCATAAAGGACGACTCGGGAACCATAGCGCTCGTTCTCTGGAACGAAAAGATTGACGAGGTCGCGGTTGGCAACAAGATAAAGATTACCAAGGGCTACGTCAACACCTGGCAGGACAAGAACCAGCTCACCCTGGGCAAGTTCGGCACGATGGAAGTAGTCTAGAATAATTCGTTTTAGGCTGGTGGCGATTTGCCACCAACCCATACTTTTTCTAAAAAAATAAAGGAAACAAAAGCAATTCTTTTAGCCTGCGCCTCCACCGCCGCCCCCTCCTCCGCCCCCGCCGCCACCGGACGCGCTGCCAGAGACGGAAGCGGATGATGCTGCGCTGAAGCTTGAGGAGAACGAGTGGGAGAACGAAGAGGACATCGCGACGTAGGCAAAGCCGTGGTAGTGAACTGGCACGACCTTGAGCTTGGACATTGCGGACTCTACTTTGTCCGCGTTGCCAAAGACAGTTGCGTAGACTAAGTACTGCTCCCAGAGCGCAATCTCAGTTGGCAGCTTCTGCCGGAAGTTGTCCATCTCGTCAAGGAACCTCTTGAGTCCCATCCACTCCACGTGGACCTTCTCGCCATCCTCGGAAAACCGCGGGAGGGCGAACGGCTTGGCGTAATCGTAAACGACGATTGCCAGGGCGACAAGACCGACAACCAGAAGCAACAGCAGCTCGTAGACCTGTGTCGAGAACGTGGATACGAATGCGGCAACCAACAGCAGGATAAGGATGGAGACAAACACCCACTTTTGCCGCACCATACCCGGCTTTTCCTTTGCCGAGGGCGTTGCCCAGAAAGTGGCAATTGCGCTTGCAAGCAGGATTAACGCAAGGATCGTGGGTACTGCGGTCCACGCCTGGCCCTCAACGATAAAAGACGACGCGAACGCAAAGCCCGAACACGCCACGAGGACGATGGACGCAAGCCAGTAGAAGGTGCGCGAGCCTGAAAGGTCGAAGTACTTCGCACAGAGGCCGTCAGGGCCGTCGATTGAAAGCGCCGCAAGCTCGGTCCACTTCTGGAGCATTGATTTTGAGTCGCCCATATGCGCCTGCGCGACCTGGCTTAAGGTGATGCCGTCCTTTTCCACGTCAACGCCTTTCTTTCCAAGCACCCCGTCAAGAAGCCCTGCAGGAATTGGCTGGAAGATTTCCTCAAAAAGCAGGCGCTCGAACTCGTCAAGCCTGCCCTCTCCTTTTGCCTTCCTGAGCCGGTACTCGTCGCCAAATGAGAGGAACCCCGTCTTCTTTTCCTTGGTGATGGTTATGAAGCCTCGGCGCGCAAGGTCAAGCACTGTTGCCACCATGCTCTTGTCCGAGACTGCGTGGCTGACCACGTACTCCACCTGCCAGGGCTTGAGCTCCTTTTCAGGAATGTCCTGCGAAGGGTTGATGTGATAGCGTTTCTTTTCAACGCCATAAGTGTAGTAGGCGTAAGCATAGCAGCAAACCAGCGCAATGCAAGAAAGGGCAGCGAAAGGAAGCGCCAATGAAGAGATGAGGTCGCGTGCTTCCGCGTTCTGCTTGGAAACTATTGCGAAGTTCGTCTCCTCGCTGTTCACTACCTCGACTCCGCTGCCTGACTTTTCAACCACATTGTCTGCTGCTGCGGGCAAGTCAAGTGTTTCCTTGTTGAACAGCACGCGGAACTCAAGGAAGGTGTTTTCCGGGATGTCGCGGGCGTTGAATGTGAGCGTGTCGCCTTGAAGCGAGTAAGTGGCGTCAAGCGCAGGGTGCAGCCAAACCTTGGAGCCGTTGTAAAGGGCCTTGGGGAAGTGCACCGTTCCTGAAAGCGCCCGCACTGGCGCGTCCCACTGCGAGTCCCACGCCTTCCAGTAGAACTCAAGGGCATCCTCATAGGAATTGATTGCGTTCCGTAGGCTGTAGGTTATAACGAACGTCTTCTTTTCGTCGTGCGCTGAGAAATCCCAGCGGTAGCGCGTTGCGGAGCCTTCGGATGATGCAGATGCTGATACTGGAACCAGCGAACTGTCTGCAAGCTTTTCGAATACCTGCACGTTGCCATACTCCCACGAGCCGGACTGCAAGTCGCGGTAGGCAAAGGAGTAGCTCCCCGAAAAGTCGAAGGTGAGCTGCTCGGTCACGGAAACCGCGCCATCCGAAGCAACTATGTAGTCAACTGAAACGTCGGAGAACTCGAAGCTCTTGGCTGACGTAAAGCAGGAGGCGACGGCTAGGAAAAGGAAGATGGACAGGATTTGATTGCGGTTGGTCAAAGATGCAACTACCTCAAAAGCCGTTTTGAATCAGAACTTCATCTTGATGCCGGGCCGGGCAGCTTCCTCGGCCTGGAAGTAATCGCGCTTTGCAAAGCCAAGCACGGTTGCGACGACGTTGGAGGGAAATGATTCCACGAAAGTATTGTACTCAAGCACGGCATCGTTGTAGAACTGGCGCGCAAACGCAATCTTGCCCTCTGTCTTTGCAAGCTCATTCTGGAGCGAGAGGAAATTCTCGTTCGAGCGCATCTTGGGGTAGGCTTCGGCTACTGCGAAGAGCCCCTTGATTGCGCTGTCCATTTGGGCGTCTGCCTCCGCCTTTCCTGCGACGGTCTTTGCCTGTGCAAATGCAGTCCTTGCAGCAGTCACCGAAAGGAACAGGGTCTTTTCCTGCTTTGCAACAGCCTTGACTACCGAGACGAGGTTGGGGATGAGGTCGTACCTGCGCTTGAGCTGCACGTCAATCTGCGCCCAGGTGTTGTCCATCTTGTTGCGCATGCGCACGAAAGAGTTGTAGTAGTGCGCAAGAAGCGCGACAACTACCACTGCAATTACCAGAACGATTGTGAAGACTTCCATAGTTCTCTACCCGAGTAGGAATTCTGATGCCGGTTGCTCAAAAGCATATTGTTTGCAGAGGCAAAAAGGGGAAAAGAAAGGCGGGTTTTGTACAAGGCCCGCACACGCAAGTCGACGGTTATTTTGGCCTCAAAGCGCGGATTCTCTTTCTGGTCTTGTCATCCAGTTTCTCCATCGCATACGACAATGTTATCGCCGGCATATCGGCGTGCGTTTCAAGGAACTGGAGGAGACGCTTTTCGTCGAACTTTCCTGCCTGCCTCAACGCCCACCCGTTTGCCTTGCGCACCAGGTCGTCGGAATCGTAAAGCATTGTAAAGACGTTTGAGTATACCAGGTCGATGAACAAACCGCGACGCACTTGCACAACAAGGCACACAACTGACGCGCGCTTGACCCAGCGGTTCTTGGACTTCGACCACGTACGGAGCTTTTGCGCCTGCTGGGGGTATCGTTCGTAGAGCTTTCCCATAATCGAGCAGAGGCCGTCGCAACAAGCCCAGTTGTCCACGTAAGCGGGAATGATGGACTCGAAGAACGCCAAATCGTTTTCCTCGAAATGTTTCTGCATCCTCGCAAGAAGGATGTTCGCACAGAACTGCTCTTCCAGGATTCCCGTAGAGTAGAGGTCTTTCGCAGCTGCCTTGGTGTCGCTCAGGGTAATCGGCGTCCCTGCTGCCTTTGCCTTCACTACCGCATCCGCAACTGCACGCGTGCACCCCTGTATGGGAACACCTAAAGGCCGGATTGGCTCTGTGAAGAAGCGCCTAGTCTTTTCCTGAAATTTCGGGTCTGACACTTTGTGCAGGTATGCCCGGACGTTTTTTGCGACTTCTGATGCCATTATTGCTCAAACTCCAAAAAAACAACCGTTGGAAAGTATTTAATGCTTTGAACCGCCTAAAAAGTAGAGCCGGCAGCAGGCTTCCGGTGAACAGCGACTTTTTTATTTTCCACCAGAGGTGCAACTTTCAATGTCATCAGCAACCGTGAAGTTCAAGGACATGACCAAGTACGAAATCGCACGCGTAGTCGGCGCGCGCGCACTCCAGCTTGCAATGGGCGCGCCCTGCCTGGTCAAGAACAACCTCAACACCATCAACTCGCTCGTGCTTGCAAAGCTTGAGTTCGAGAAGAACGCAATCCCGCTCTCAGTGCTCCGATAAGGGCACCTAGTCAAATTAACAAGAAACTGATTCTTGGTGGCAAAACGCTTTTTGCCGCCCAACTTTTAATTTTCCTCAAAAACAGGAGTCAGCAGAAACCGGCTTTCCCCGATTGAGAGCCGCAGCGACCCCGTGACTTTGCACGCTGCCGATGGCAGGGCGCTTTGCAGGTGAACCCCGCCGCGGACCGCCGGGTCCAAAACGACGTTCTCGAAGCCGAACACGAGCGGGATTGCAAAGACTTCGTCTATCCCGGTTGTTGAGCGCGAACGCATCAAAAGGAGCGCCACGTCGTACTGCGAAGGCAGCGCGCTTATGTCGATTGCATAGAAGGACACCGACTGCGTCAGGGGCTTTTTCACAAGCGAGATTGCGCGTTCAGCCGCGCGCTCGTCGGAAAAGAACTTGTAGAGCCTGCCGCCGTCAGCTGACTTTGGCTGCTTCTGCAAAAAGGCGTGCATCAGGGCGGAAATCATCACCGAAAGCGAGTGCGAATAGGAGTGGGGCGAGAACTTGACGCTTGCAGGCTGCGCGTTCTGCGCGCGCCTCCAAAGCCTGTGCGCGGTTGCCTTCGCGTGCCTGCCCACTATCGCCATGTCAGCGCGGCCGGGCCACAGGATGATGCGCTCGTCGGACGGGGCGAAATCCTTCGGGCCTTGGAAGGAGACTTTGAGTGCGAACAGCTTTCGTGGCATAAGGACGTTCTCACTCGTAACGCAGCGCGTCAACCGGCCGCAGGTGCGAAGCCTGCCGCGCAGGCACCATCCCCGAGAGCGCGCCTATGATGAACGAGAAAGCAAGGGCGCCTATTATCAGTTCCGGCGGGAAGTACAGCCTGAGCAGGTCCGTTCCAAGGGCCTGGTTTGCTATTACTTCCGCCACCTTGCCCATAAGGTAGCCGAGTATGACGCCGATTACCCCGCCCACAAGGCCAAGCAGGCCGGACTCGATGAGGAACAAAAGCATTATCTCGGAGTTCTTCGCGCCAACCGCCTTCATTATGCCGATTTCCTTGGTGCGCTCAAGCACCGCGGTATACATCGTGTTCATGATGCCGATTGCGCCCACGACAAGCGAGATTGCGGCAATGCCTATGATGATTGCCTGCACAACGGAAAAGATTGTGTTGAAGCTCTCAAGGAGCTGCTCGGAGGTGCTGACCTGGAAGTCCTGGGTCTTTTTGGTGACCCCGCGCGACTGCCTCAGCGCCTTCTCAACGTCGTCACGCAGTTCGTTCGGGATGATGCCTGATGAGAGTTTGAGCACGAACCGGCTGTACTCGTTTGAGCCCATCACTTCCTTTGCCGCGTCGCCGGGTATCATGAACGCACCGTCCACGATGGGGTTGCCCACTTTCTTGAGGATTCCCACCACGCGGAACTCGGTGTTGTTGATGACCACGATGTCGTTGAGCTTGAGCTCGTGGCCGAATATGTTCTCGCTCGCAAGCCGTGCGCCGATGAGCGCTTTGTAATTGTCATTGGGGCCGAGGCCGCGGCCCTGCTCTATTTCCATCCCCATGAACTCCTCGATGGGCCCGGCCTCGTCGCTGGAGGCGGATATGCCGCTGACCATCGCGAACCTTTTCTTGTCGCCGTGCTGCACCTGCATCGAGCGAGTCATCATATATCCCGCCTTCTCGACCCCGTTGACGCGCTTTACCGCGGCAAGGTCGCGCTCGGTAAGCTTGCTTGACGCATACATCGAGGAGATGGCGCTGCCGCCGGGAGTGACCGAGAGCTTGTCAACCCCGATTTTTTTGAACTCGCCATTGATGGAATCCGAAAGCCCCTGGCCGAGCGCAATCAGCGCAACCACCGACGCAACTCCGATGAAGATCCCAAGCATTGTCAAAAAAGAGCGGAGCTTGCGGTGCGATATGCTGTCAAGGGCAAGCGAAAAGAGCGACAGGAAACTGTCAAGGCCAAGCACAGCAGGATAACACCTAAACGACTTTTTGGATTTTGTTGAAAAATAAAAAAATAAGAGGAATGGAAAGGGGAAGAAAAAACCCCGAAGGCTTTTTCCCTTCCCAAAACCCTGCCTTACTTCTTTGCCTTCTGCTTTCCGAAGTACTCCGTAACAAAGCCGGACACCGGCGGGAGCACGTACTTGTAAAGCAGGTACAGGACAACAAGCAGGAGGATTATGTACATCAGCGTGTTGTCGGGTATCGTCTCAAGCCCGTACTGTATCGCTTCCACCTGGGTGAACAGCGGCAGCGACGCAACGGCCACTGACGAGAACTCCGCATTGGAAGTGTCCGAGTAGTACAGCTTTGCGTTCAGCGCAAGCGGGCCGGTCGCGTTCTCCGACACGTGGATGCGGAACTCCGCAGTCTCGAAGTCGTCGGCGTTGATTGAGCCTATGAACTGCGACGGCGCGGACAGTATCACGTAGTCTTTGGATG
>Ga0074195_1002746_pt1 | contig 18547 bp, 20 predicted proteins | sample EPASupsiteHSE623_FD_64525 | JGI IMG/M metagenome (GOLD analysis project Ga0074195, IMG submission 64525) | Bioremediated contaminated groundwater from EPA Superfund site, New Mexico - Sample HSE6-23 | ecosystem: Environmental > Aquatic > Deep subsurface > Groundwater > Contaminated ...
GGGGACGGGCGCATCGCGATAGCCCGAGTAAGGTTACAGGAAATACATCATCATCGCAATGGGGGGTGCCCCAGTGGCGGGGGCGAAGCCCCCGGGAGTTATTCATGGCCCTTTGGGCCACAGGCGACCATGGATATGACTTATCCATAGTAGCGTCAGAATTTTCTCAATGAATTTTACCGAGAAAAATTTTTATATCCATTCTTTCATTAAAAACGCCCTGGAACCCGATGCGGGATTATGAAAACAGGGGATAAAACCTGAACGAGAAAAATGAGGAGAGTCTTCAAAAAAAAAGGGTTGACCAGTTCCGGCCAGGGGGTGTGTTACTCTTTGTAAATCTTCACGGCCACCGGGAGGATCTCCGGACGATTATCGGTCATGATATACGTATAACTCATCACGTTCACCAGGTATTCGAGATATCCCCGGGCAATGTTTGAGAGCCACTCGTTCCTGTTACCCAGGATCAGGATATGGAACCACTGGATGAACAGGCAGATGAATGCGATCATCCCATAGACCCAGAGAACGATACCTATGAGGATCCAGTACACGATGCGGATGAGCAGTTCAACGCGGCCCGCATCCTGCTCAAAGACGAAGAGTTGTTGTTTTGTGTCAGTACTCCCGGACATACAATCACCGGTTTAAGCATGTACGGGTGTGCGTAATAAAGTGAACGTGCACCCGTACAGGGCAAAATCCGGGCAATCAGTACACTAATTTTTAATAATACTAGCACAGATGTTATAGAGCATCAGACATACGAGGGCTCGTGGTCTAGTTGGCTATGACGTCGCCTTGACATGGCGGAGGTCCTGAGTTCGAATCTCAGCGGGCCCATCTCTTGTTTTATTTTTCCTTAATCATCAGCCACAGAGCGATGAGCATCGCGATATTTGCGGCAAGGAACAGGAACGCGTCAATGCCGGCAGGGAACGGGATGATACCCATCCTCGAGAGATCGAAAACCACGTACAGGCCAAACGTGGCAGCAATTGCCCAACCAAAAGGTTTCTGCTTTTTTGCTGCAATGAACACTGCACCCGCCGCAATAATAATCTCGATAAGAACGGAGAGCACCTGAATGAGATCTGCACCAGTCACAGGAATTCCGGTATCAGCCTGCCGGTATAAATGGGTTTGGTGATTCCCCGCTCCGCTCATGCATTCACCGCCATAAGCCGGGTTTTTCAACCAGTAATCCGGTCAATCAGTTTTAATGAACGGACTTCCAAAACTATTCGCATGAAACGGTTGTACCGCTCGAAAACCCAGCGTATGCTCGCCGGTATATGTGGCGGGATTGGGGAACATTTTGATGTCGATCCCACAGTTATCCGGCTTGTATGGGCTGTACTGTCCCTGATGTCGGTAGGGATCGGCATAATTGCCTATATCATCGCATGGATCATCGTGCCGGAAGAAGAAACACCTCCGGAAGATCCACTTACTCCGTTACCGTGATATCCGGAACCCGTAATATCTCAACACTCTAATACTATGGGAAGGTTTCATGAAGATCCTCTTTGTCGTCTGTGGTGAAGGACTCGGGCATGCATCCCGCTGTCTCCATCTGGGGCATTACATGCAGCAGCAGCTGGGACACACGATCCACTTTGCCGGTTACGGGAAATCCTATGATTTCATGAAACAACACCACTGTACCCACCTCCATTATACGCCCCGCGAGGTCTGCCTGGAAGGAAAAGACGGTTTTTTCAGTCTCAAAAAGACGCTCTGGTACTCGAAATGGATCGTGCTCGACATGATCCGGTCTGCCCTCAACATCCGAAAACTCATCATTGAACACCAGTTTGACTGTGTGGTATGCGATACTATGTATGGCGGAGTCCTTGCCGCACGGCAGCAAAACGTACCCATTGTTTTCATCACCAACCAGAACCATTTCAACGGGCCCGGCCGGTCGACAAACAGTGTCTGGAAGTTCCTCAATTTTTCGATACAACGATACATCCGTCTTGCCAACCGGGTGATCATCCCTGATTACCCGGCACCCGATACCGTCAGTGAATACAATATTGTCGTACCGAAAGGCGAAGAAGGGCGGTACGCCTTCACCGGCCCGTTTTACGATTTCGATCCTGACCGGTATACGTACGACAAAAAGACAATATTTGCCAGTTTTGGGGGAGAACCCTACAAACTCCCGATGTACCTGATGCTAAAGACCATTGCAGACCGGCGAAAAGATCTGCTCTTCGATGTCTTTTATACCGGTGACCACCTGCCGGACTCTTCTGCCAATTTCCTGTCGCATGGCTATGTCTCGAACATCTACGAGCACCTGGCACAGGCAAGGATTGCGATTGTGCACGGGGGCCTGACCACGCTGCACGAGGCCCTGCTCTTTGAAAAACCCGTCCTGATCATCATGGATACCGGCCATCCCGAGCAGCAGAACAATGCCAAAAAGATCGAAGATCTTGGGGCAGGCACCTGTATTGACGGGCGGCTCGTCACCCAGGAAAGCCTGGAGCAGAAAATTCTTGAGACCGCTGCAATCACCCCCCGGCCGTTCCGCGAGGTTCATGCCACTATCAACGGGAGGAAAAATGCTGCCGGGATCATCTGCGATACCATTAACCGCAGGAAAAATTCATCAGGAACGCCTGCAAAAACACACTGATCAGGGAATTGTTATGCCAGAACCCGGGGAGATCACCACACTCAGGCACGCCGATGAGATCTGCATATGCCCGGCATGCGGCTATACGTACGGGTTCCATACGTCATTTGTTTCGGCCAATGCGAACAAGGAACGGCCCATAAAAGACACCCGGGAAGTCTACCGGGTGATCCTCATCTGCCCGGAATGCGGGGCACGGTATGATGTGGGCTGGCGTGTTTCATTTATCGATCCCGAGAACCGGATTATCAAAACCATAGAACTCCAGCAGCAGACCCCATGACTGCACGTATCATCAGGATAAATCCGGCGCAGATGGCAAAAAACTCTGGCCGGATACCGGTGCCGGCATGATGCGGTGCGCAGAGTGCAAGGGAAAAGGGATGTGCGGCCTTTCCCGCTGTCCGATCATGAGCCGGTTCCAGGCCCAGGTCTCCGTAAAGCCCGCGATAAGCTACCAGGGCTGCTCACCCTCGGTTTTCATCGGCAGTTTCGAGTATCCCGATATGCAGGGCGGACCCCTGCTGATCAACGATTCCGACAATCCCCCGGAGTGGATACGGCAGAACCTCGGCATGGAAGATATTGTGGGAATCCGTGCCCGCACGATCCGGGGGAATTCGGGACTGCACACGGTTGCCGGCAACCTCCAGGAGATTGCGCTCTCCACAATCCCGCTCGATGTCGATGTGTTGTTCACAAAGCCGGTTGCATTCAGCCTGAATTTCGATGGCACGGTCGCCCCCGTAGGTTTCACCGGCCCGGTCAAACATATGGATGTGATCGGCAGTGCCCGGGTGGAGCGGGCAGTTGACCGGGTAACATCCGATACGGATATTGGTGCAACCGATGCCTGTGTTGCCCTGATGGACTCGGACATTGATGTATACCAGATCACCAAGCTGATGACGGCCGGGCTGCTTGGCAAACGGCGGAAATTCGTTCCCACGCGGTGGGCGATCACTGCTGTTGACGACACCCTGTCCATCCGGATGAAAAAAGAGATTGCCCGCTATCCCCCGATCGACGAGATCCACCTGTTTGACGCAGAGATCTATGGCAACCGGATCCTCTGCATCCTTGTCCCGGGCGACTGGAAGTACGAGATGATCGAGATATGGGGGAAACAGACCCTCTGGGCAGGAGACGAAGCGGTGATCGTACAGGACCGGGAGGGCATGACCAAGAAAGGTTACTCGCCGATATCCGGTGCATACTACTCGGCCCGGCTTGCCGCCTGCGAATATCTCAAAACCATACGGCGCTGTGCCCGGGTGATCATCATTCGCAATGTATCGGGTGAGTACTGGGCACCGCTCGGTACCTGGGTGATCCGTGAGGCAACCCGGAAAGCAATGCACGCTCCCTCCACAGTCTGCCCGTCGCTTGATGTGGCGGTCACTGAAGTTTCAGCCCGGCTCGGCTCCGGTGCATGGCTCGGGCACAGCACGCTCATTCCCGAACTCAAAACGCAGAGAACGCTCTTTTAGGGATTCTTTGATGTTTTATGGGGGGAAATATTTGTTATTAAAATTTATTTTGGCCATCCCCCTGCCTCAGGGCCTCTCTTTAGGCACGGCGGGGCAAAGAGGTATTAACAATCAATAAAACCGCCGCGGGGGCGCCCCTTCGGGGGCGGCGGCGTTTATCGTATTTTGGGGGCATGGGGGCATCAGCCCCCATCTTTGTAATCTACTCAATACATGTGTATTCCATTTAATACAGTGATGCGAAAAAAATCTATTAAACCGTCACGAAATAACAACGAGCCCTTCTAGCCCTTATACGCCTGCGCTGAATTTGTCTGCCGTTTGTACCGGTCCCGGATTCCGTCAAGCGTTTCGATATCGGTGATATCCTTGTCATCGCGGAGACGGATAAACCGGGGGAACCGCAGGGCAAACCCGCCATTGTAATTGGTACTGGCCTGCAGTTCCGCATATCCCACCTCAAAGACCAGCGTCGGCTCAAACGTCACTTCCTTTCCACTCTTTCCTATTACCGTATCCTTGAGCAGCCCGTACACCTCGGCCAGCTGCTCATCGGAAAAGCCGGTGGCTACCCGGCTCAACGGTATGAGTTTTCCCTCATCCTGGCATGCAACAAGGAATGACCCGAACGCATGTGCCCGCTTCCCTTCACCCCATTCTGCACCGATCACGGCAAGGTCGAGCGTGTCCACTTCGGGTTTGATTTTGATCCAGTTTTTCCCCCGCTGGCCCGGGGAATATGGCGAGGCGGGCACCTTGATCATGATCCCTTCGTGCCCGGCCGCGAGAGCAGCATTATAGGTTTGTTCTATAACGGCTGCATCGCTGCTCACCACCTGCGGGGCAATGAACATTTTTATGACACTCTCGAGTTTTTTCCTTCGCCCGGTAAGCGGGAGATCGATTAAGGTCTCACCGTCCAGCCAGAGGATATCAAAGACATTAGGCACCAGCTCGACAGCCTCGGTTGCCTCAGCCACATCATGGCGGCGCCGGAAGCGGCGGAGCACGGACTGGAAGGGCATGGGTTTACCATTTTTTATTGCAATGACTTCCCCGTCAATGATCACGTCATGATCGGTTGTACTGAGCAGCTGCTCTATCACATCCGGCAGTGCCCCGGTCACATCCTCGAGCCGTCGCGAGTACATCCGCGCCCAGTTGCCTTTCTTATGGAACTGGAACCGGGACCCATCGTATTTGTATTCTGCTGCAACCGGCCCGTGCTCGGCGATCATGTCGGCGATAACACCCTGCTGGGCGAGCATCATCCGTACCGGGTGGAACGGCGTGATATGGACATCCCTGAGTGCATCGGGGCCGATCTTTGCAAGCCGGGCAACTTCACCCGAGTCATTCAGGGCCTGCATCGCGTGCTCGACAAGGGCTGAATCCACAAAAAAGGCTTTTGCAATTGCGTCCCGCACGCTCCCTTCACCGACACCGATGCGGAGCTCTTCGAGCATGATCCGGGCCAGGTACCTGCCTTCGAGCGGGTGGGCATTGCCCAGCAGCCGGCGGACAGCGAGCAGTTTCTCCCGCTGGGATTTTTTTCCTTCCATTTCGGCAATGGTGATAAGTTCCCGGTCAACGCGGACAAGATCTAGTTCCTCGTGGAAAAACGTGGTCATCGACTTTTCCATCAGCAGTTCCTCAACAGCCTGCCCGACATCGCCGGTCTGGTTGATCTTCTCGATCACCTGCTCTTTTTTAATCCCTGCAACATAACCGACTGCCTCGTACAGGAGGTTCGGCCCGATCCCGAGTTTCCGGGTACTCCAGTCAGGAAAGCACCTCCCCATGACAAAACGCACAAAGACCGGCAGCTCTTCGGGTGAAAGGGCGGGCAGCACGGTGCTGATGAGATCGATCATCTCCAGCCGGCCGGAGATGCCTTCGAGTTTCTCGCAGGTCCTTGAAAAGTCCATAAAGAGCATTGCGTTTCTCGTCCTGATGTTTGGCCGGTGCAGGGATTAAGATTGTGTTTTTTAAAGCCTGATACACTGGGGGTTCGTATGTGTGGTCCCGCACTGGCTTGCGACAATCACATTCATTTCATCGTAAAAAAGGCCCAGTCCCTCCCGGACACTGGCATTCACCCGCTCGGGAGTGTTATTGGTCTCGCTTAAATGTGCGAGGATCACCTGCGGGACATCTTTTCCCAGTACCTGCAGGCCGGCAGCTGCTGCCGGGTTTGACAGGTGCCCCCGTTTTGAACGGATCCTCCGCTTTAAGGATTCAGGATACGGCCCGTTGGTGAGCATATCCGGGCAGTGGTTGCTCTCGAGCACAATGCCGTCGCAGCGCCGGAGTTTTTCAAGCATAGGGGGTGTCAGTATCCCCGTATCGGTGCAGTACCCGATCTTCAACCCGTTTTCGCGGATGACAAAACCGCACGGCTCGGCAGCATCATGCGATGTGGCAAACGGTTCAACCAGGAAATCCCCGAGGGTAAACTCATCATCATACCTGCATACCCGGCAGTCGACCGCTTTATCCGATGTGCGCCGGTGGTGCAGGAAATCATGGAGGGTGCCTTCTGTTGCATAGGCCGGAATGTTGAGTTTCCGCATGAGCACATCCAGCCCCCGCAGATGATCCCCATGCTCATGGGTGACCAGCACGGCACTGATCCGGCTGGCATCGAGACCCGCCGCAGAAATACGGACAAGTATCTCTTTGGCGCTCAGTCCTGCATCAATCAGCAGGGCGCCGCTCTCCCCCTCAATAAAAAAGCAGTTGCCTTTGCTCCCGCTGGCAAGCGTCGTGCAGCGCATCACTTAATTATTGGCGATCCTCGTATTAACCAGCTCTGATAGAGGAAAAAGTTTTTATTTCCGGTCTTTGAGCACTTCGTACTCTGCCAGTACCGGGGCAATCGTTTTTGTCGATATTGAGCGGCGCACCAGCGTGGTAAGTTTGCGGCAGTAATGGATGTGCGCAACCTGAAAACTGACGATGAGCCCGAAACATAAGCAGGTGATGCTGATCAAGGAGTAACTTACTAGGTCAACCATCTTTTTTCACCCCTCAGGTCTCCTTTGCGAGTTCATCTATCATCGGGACCACGGAATCCGCATCAGAACACTGTCCGGCAATCACCATAAACCGTTTTGTATAGTACATCATCAGTAACTGGTACCCGATAATATATCCAATCATAAAGGTGAGGACTCCAATCCCCACGTAAATAAGAAGATCTGTAAACATTTCAGCCATAGCGCATCTCATTGACTGTTACGATGGCAACCTGATAAATATATTGAATAAATCTCATTTAAGGATCGGCACGCACATGAATCGCGGATGCTTTGACACTCGCAACAACGGTCGTACCGATCGCCAGTCCGAGTTCCCCGCAGGAGCGGGTCGTGATAAGTGCGATGATGGGCATTCCACAGTCTACCGTGACCCGGATAAATGGCCCGAGCGAGACCAGTTTTGTAATGGTCCCCACCAGCTGGTTGCGGACGCTGGTCTTCTTTGCTCCGTCAGGTATTGAGATCGACACTTCCTCGGGCCGGATATAGAGCGTTACGGTTTTTCCCGGGGGGCAGGGAGCAACCACTTCAAAGGAGGCATTGCCAATCGCTACGAGGGCTAGTCCCCGCTCATTGGTCTGGACTACCCCTTTAAGGATGGTATCGACACCGACAAACCGTGCGACCTCCCTGCCATAAGGTTTGTAGAATATATCGTGGAGGGTGCCCACCTGTGCAAGGCGCCCGTGCATGATCACACCCATGCGGTGTGCAAGGCGCTGGCCCTGGATCATGTCATGCGTGGAAAAGAGAATGGTAGTATGCATCCGGCTGTTAATCCGGATGAGCAGATCCTCGATGAGCTCCGTTGAGACCGGGTCGAGGTTTGCGGTGGGCTCATCCAGCAGCAGCACTTCCGGTTCGGTGACCATTGCCCGTGCAATCGCCACGCGTTGCATCTCGCCACCAGACAGGGTCACTGCCCTGCGCTCTTCAAATCCCAAAAGGCCGACAAGTTCCAGCGCTGAACGGACACGATCAGGGACCTGTGCCGGGTCAGCACCACGGAACTTCAGGCCGAATGCCACATTTTCTGCAACGGTGGTATTGAGTACTGCAGGTTTCTGGAAGACCATGCCCATGCGCCTGCGGATGGCGAGGCGTACCTGTTCGGTGCCGGCAGTGTCCTGCCCGTCAAAGAAGATCGTTCCGGCAGTAGGCAGGTCAAGAAGGTCGATGAGCCGGAGCAGGGTGGTCTTGCCGCTGCCGGAGGGACCGATGAGGGTGAATATCTCTCCGCGCCGGATCTCCAGGTTGATATCTTCAAGAATGTTCCGTTCACCAGCCTGGCGCGAAAGACCGGATATCCTGATCATGAGCGGGGACCTCCCAGTACCTGCTGGTGTTCAGATGACAGGCCGGAGGTGATGATATTCAAAGAAACGACAACGACGAGTGCAATCGAAAGAAGGATAATGCCGAGTGCAATGGAGAAGCCAAAATCTCCCATGCCGGTCTGGAGAGCAATCGCCGTTGTCAGCACCCGTGTCTGACCCGCGATGTTCCCGCCAATCATCATGGCTACCCCGACTTCTGAAATTGCTCTGCCGAATGCAAGGATCACCGCACTGAGGATTGCGAGCCGGGCTTCTTTGACGATCTGGACAATGCACTGGAACTCAGTAGCCCCAAGAGATACCAGCGTGTCGCTGATATTCCGGTCAACACCGCTGAGTGCTGATATGACAAGACCGGTTGTGATGGGGATGATGAGGACCATCTGCCCGAGGATCATACCTTCCGGAGTAAACAGAAGACCAAACAACCCGAGCGGGCCGCTTCGTGAGAGCAGGAGGTACAAAAGAAGACCCACGACAACAGTAGGGACTGAATAGAGGGTCTGGATGATCACTTTAAGGATTGATTTGCCCCGGAATTCCCGGAAATGGATCAATCCCCCAAGGGGGATGGAAACGCATGCGGCAAGAAGTGTTGCGGCAAGGGAAATGTACACAGAAAGAGCGGCAATGTGCAGGACTTCAGGATTAAGAGTGACGATCAGGTCGATTGCCTGCGTAATTCCCATGACAATTTCATCCATACGTACCACCAGTGTTAGAAAATAGTGGGTGAGGTGCAGTAATAAGTCGTTCTAAAAAAGTGCCGTGGTTAATTGCTTCTGGTTTATTTTTGGCACATTCCATGAGTTGCTTATAGTAATGAATTAAAAAGGACAATTCCGGAGGGATCCGGGATACAGTTAAATAAGCCCTGTACGGGCTCCGTTTCCCAAAACCTGTTCCGGAAAAGCCCGTAAAACCGCCGGATCCGGATCTGTTTGATGATTCGTCCGAATATCGCCCCGATTGCCAAAATACAAGCGGAAACGCCCTCACCAGAAGCCCGCCAAAGGCCATTAAATCGAGGCTTTTTTCATCACATAATTTACTGAATTCGGGCTCCTTAAACTCAGCCGGAATGCGAATAGGGGATCATTTTTCCCGGGGACGTGATAATTCAGAAAAACGTGACGATAATGGTAAAATTAACAAGCTGTATTAATGAAAAGACTAAAAATAAATGATCATGGCGGAAAAACCAAAGTGTGAATACTGTGAGAAGGAAGCAATCGGGTTCCAGTCATTAGAGGGCGCTTTTGCTTATGTCTGCCTGGACCATGCGGACAGCCTCCTTCTCGCTCTCAAACCCGGTGAGAAAAAAGTTTTCGGGGTTTGTGTTCTCGAACGGTACAGCTGATGGCAGAAAAACAGAAATGTGAATACTGCGGGAAAGAAACAATCGGGGTCCAGGGACTCGGGTGCAGTGTTGCCTTCGTCTGCCGGAACCATGCAGACAATCTCCTTCTCGCACTCAAACCCGGTGAAAAGCAGGTGTATGGGGAATGTTACTTCGAACTATTCGATACCCCAGTTCACTGATTTTTTTCTGATATTATGGATGCAGCTTCTCTAAGGATGCTCGTTCACCCGACCCGTTGTTTCCTTTTTTCCCTGGGTTTTTCCCCGAGGAATGTACTACCAACCCTGCCCGGGTTCTGCGATCAGGATCGCGTAAACCGTACTGCGCCAGAAAAAAACCTGCACGTGTATGAGGGGGTATCTCTGCCGTTATGATGTGGGGCACATCCACTCACCACAGAGGAATAACGGTCGGTTAAGCGGTAAAAAAAAGGGGAATTAATGTTTCGTGAATGGGTTGAACACATTCTCGAAGATCATGTCACTACCGGTGTTGTGGAGCCGGGTACGCTCGGTCTTCTCCTCGGCAAACGCCAGGAGTGGGAGTTCCATGTCGACACCCGGGACGTGGCCGAACATCTTTTCGAGTTCAACCTGCTGGGCGTGCATGAAGAGCGCGTTCGGGATCTCTGCCGGGCAGAGTTCCTGACACTGGCCACAGTTCACACAGGAGTCCGCAATGTGGGCGAACCGGATCAGGTGGAACATGAAGTTCGGGGGAAGCTCACCGGGCTTGACATAGGCCGGGTTCTTGGTGGTACAATCCACACAGTAGCAGATCGGGCAGGCCTCGATACAGGAATAACACTTGATGCAGCGGGAGGTCTCGCTCATGATCTTCTTTAAGCGGTCCTTGCCTTCGCCGAGTGCTTCGAAGTCGTGCTTGCGCCACTTGTCGCCAAGCTTCATCATCGCGCCTTCGACCTTTCCGCGGATCTCAAGACCCTTGGGGTTGGCCGCCTCGGTTGCGAGAATGCCGTTCTTGACTGCACCACTGACGAGGTTTGCACCCTTCTCGGAGCAGACCTCAACAAAGGTTGCTTTTCCTGCCTTGTCGCCGATGACACCCCAGTTACCGCAGGCAAGGTCTGCCTGGCGGGGGATCTTCATCTTGCAGCGGCGGCAGTTGCTGCGCCGGCCGTAGCCTGCTTCTTCAAGTTCGTCAACGGAGATTCCCTTGTGTCCGCCTTCGTACTCGATGATGAACTGGCCCTTGTCGATCTCTTCCTTGTGGACGAGATTGGGGTCGATACCAAACTTGTCAGCGATCATCTTGCGGGCGGGCACCGGGCTGACCGAGCCACCGCAGTTGACACCGATCATGACAACGTTGTCGAGGTTGATCTGTTTGCGCTTGGCGAGTTCGTAGAACGCCATTGCATCACAGCCCTTGACGGTCACACCGATCTTCATATTCGCTGCTCCCTCGAGATATTTCTTGACGAGTTTGGGCAGCAGGAGTGTTCCGCAGTGGAGTGAACCGGCTGTCTTGGCAAGGTCCTTGGGGTCCTTGATCAGGACCGGCTGTGCATCGTAGAGGTCAGTTCCCTTGGTGATAACCAGGACTGCATCCACTGCCTTGGACTCGAGTGCGTATTTCCAGAGAGCAGTAACTGCACCGCCGAGTTCTGCCTTCTTCTTGATATCTGCGTCATTGGTCCACGCGTAGAGCATATCGCCTTTCTTTGCCATGATCAGGCCTCCTCAATCTTCTCTAATTTACAAGCACAGGCCTTGAACTCGGGGATCTTTGCAACAGGGTCGAGTGCATTGTTCGTTAAGAGGTTTGCTGCACACTCAACGAAATGGAACGGCATGAAGACAACACCTTTCTTGATGGTCTTCGTCACACGGGCGCCAATCGTAATCTCTCCCCTGCGGGAGATTGCCCTGACCATTTCCTTGTCCTTGATATCCAGCGCCTTTGCGTCCTCAGGATTGATCTCAACCCAGCCCGTGGGCTCTTCGCGTTCGAGATCAACAGAGCGGCGGGTCATGGTACCGGTATGCCAGTGCCAGATACAGCGGCCGGTGGTCAGGAGGAGCGGGTACTCCTTGTCCGGAACTTCTGCCGGGGGTTTCCACTCGATCGGGGTAAAGATACCAAGGCCATCGGGATGGGTGAACTTCTCCTTGTGCAGGATGGGTGTACCCGGGTGCTCCTTGGTGGGGCAGGGCCAGTGAAGCGCTTCGGGCTTCTCGAGGCGTGCATAATCCATACCGCCATAGGACGGGGTGACCTTTGAGATTTCCGTGAAGATCTCTTCTGCGCTCTTGTACGGGAACTGTTTCTCGTATCCCATGTGCTTGGCGAGTTCGCAGAAAATCTGCCAGTCTGCCTTTGCCTCGCCGGGCGGGTCCTGGGCCTTGCGCCACTTCTGGACACGGCGTTCGGTTGAGGTCTGGGTGCCATCCTTCTCGGCATAACAGGCTGCCGGCAGGACAACATTGGCGAACTGGGCGGTCTCGGTCAGGAAGATATCCTGCACGACCATGAACTCGGCATTCTTCAGGCCCTTCTCTACATGGTGGAGGTCCGGGTCGGAGAGCATCGGGTTCTCACCCATGATGTAGACGCACTTGACCTTCCCGGGTTCATCGGCAAGGGTATTGATCAACGTGGTAACCGTCAGACCGACTTTGCCCTCGGCAATCGTACAGCCCCATGCATCCTCCATCTTCTTCTTCATCTCGGGGACAAGCACCGACTGGTACCCGGAGTATACATTTGCAAGCGCTCCCATGTCGCAGGCGCCCTGCACGTTGTTCTGGCCACGCAGTGCGCAGATGCCCGTGCCGGGTCTTCCGAGGTTGCCGGTCAGCATCTGGATGTTTGCAACCGATTTGACATTGTCGACACCGGTGGTGTGCTGGGTGATACCCATTGAGTAGAGGATCGCGGACTGGCCGGATTTGCCAAACCACTCTGCCGCAGTGATAATGTCCTTTGCGGGAACACCGGTGATCTTCGAGACGTTCTCAGGGGAGTAGGCATCCTTCATCACTACCTCTTTGACCTTCTCGAAATCCTTGGTCCGGTTCTTGATGAAGTCCTTGTTCTCCCAGCCGTTCTTGAGGATCAGCTGCATGAAGCAGTTCAGTAATGCCACATCGGTACCGGAGTAGAACTGCAGGTGCAGATCGGCTATTTTCCCTGTCGGCGTGAGCCGCGGGTCTGCGTAGATGATCTTTGCGCCATTCGCCTTTGCCTGCATAATGCGGCGCCCGATCAGCGGGTGCTGCTCGAACGTGTTGGTGCCGATGACAAGGAGGCACTTTGATTCGGCAATGTCTGCAATTGACTGGGTCATTGCACCGGAGCCGAATGCACCGGCGAGCCCGACGACCGTGGACGCATGGCAGAGCCGGGCGCAGTGGTCGATGTTGGGGGTCTTCATGACCGCACGGGCAAACTTCTGCATCAGGTAGTTCTCTTCGTTAGAGACACGGGCGGAAGCAAGGCATGCCATCTCTTCACCCTTGTAGGACTTGAACTTCTCTGCAATGAGCTTGTAGGCTTCGTCCCAGCTGGCTTCCTCAAACTTGCCGTCCTTCTTGATGAGCGGCTTGGTCAGCCGGTCTGGGGCATTGATAAACTCCCAGGCATAGTTACCCTTAGGACATAACTTTCCTTCATTGACCGGATTGCGCTGCCAGGGCTGCACGCCGACAACCTTCTTGTCTACTACAACAAGGTTGAAGCCGCACCCGGTTCCGCAATAAGGACACGTGGTTGGTACGTATTTGAAATCCATGTTCACACCTCGAACAAAAGAATTTCTGAATTTGCGGTATTTAAACATAATGAAAAATGTTAAAAAATTGATGAATAACTGGGGGTAAATTAATCGACGGGGTTATTTCTCTGGATAAGATCTGTTAACCTTTGAAAAAAAATCAACTCCATATTGTTTATTAATAAAAAGGGCATTTTATTTGCGCGCACAAACGTCTCGGTTCGCAAATCAACTATCTGAATCTCAGGATACATGACAGGATTTATAGAAAGCAGAAAGCAAAGGAATTTTTTATTTTCTTACATCATGCCAGTTCCGGTATTTGCCCGGATAATGAGAGGATGGAGAAATAACTAAAAAAAAGGGATTAGATCTTTTTATACAGGTTAGCGTAGACGACCGCACCTTTCTTCTTCTTATGGCGCTCGCCCATGTCACCGATGTAGTGGGCAAAGGTTGCTTTGACACCTTCGACTTCGAGCTCGACTTCGCCATTGGGCTTGAAGCCGGGCATCATGGTGTCGATGGAACCGAAGATAAAGATCGTGCCATCTACCATCTGGCCGCCGACTTTGCTCGGGGCATTGCCCTTGACGATGGTCTTGCCGCCTTCTGCGTGGGTCATGAGGTGAACATCAACATTGCCGTTGATAACCATCTCGCCACCGGTCATGTACATACCAATGTCACTGCCGGCATTGCCCTTGACAAGGATCTTTCCGCCGGACATGCCGCGCCAGTCGCCCCGGTATGCTGCACCGAGGTAGTTACCGGCATTGCCTTCAATAATAAGCTCGCCGCCTTTCATGGCGGTAGCCGCGAATGCTTCGACATTGCCCTTCGCGAGAAGCTTGCCGCCGGTCATCCAGGCCCCGACATACTGGTCGGTACTGCCTTCGATGACCATCTCTCCGGCACTCATCTTCATGCCGAGGTACTTGACCTTTTTGACATCGCCTTTGACAATGATTTTTGTATCCGCTGCGGTTGCACCGGCATTGCCACTGATCTCAAAATATTTGCCTAGGGTTGAAGTGGTGTTTCCTTCATGTACACTGAGTTCGGCGATCTTGGCTGCTGTCTTGCCTGCGAAATTATCGGGGGTTACATTGTCCGCCTCGAGATACAGTGCGGGCGGGTTTTTCATGGTTATGGTTACAGTTTCCATTTTTTCCTCACCTACACGTGTGTTGCATCAACCTCTAAGGCATACGGGTTCGGGACAAAGTGGTGCCCGAGCGCTTCATAGTTGGCCTGCGTTATGCTGTAATACTTGAGGAACTTCTCGTTGATATCACGCATCACCTGCGGGTTGTCATTCACTTTGACATTGACCCAGAGGGTCCTCTTGTGGCCGGTGCCAACAATCTCGCCGTTCTTCACAACTTCGACACCGCTCTTGAAGACATGTGCACAGCGTGAGAACGCCTTTTCAATATTCTCAGGATCTGCAACCGGTGTATCCGGGTTGAAGTTGTAGACTGCAACATCGGCATCCATGCCGGGCTTTAAGCCTCCGCACAGGTTGGCAAGTCCGAGCGATTTTGCCGGGCCTGCACGGGTCATCTGTGCGAGCTCGTAGAGCGTGACTTCATGGTCGAGGCTGCCGATGCTGGTCTGGGAAAGTACCTTGTCCTTGTGCTTGAAGGCGTTGATCTGGGTGTCGCGGGCCTTCTTGCTCATGAGCCACTTGATGACGCGGGGGTAGCGGGTGAATGGTCCTGCGTTCGGGTGGTCGGTGGTGATGAAGCAGCGCATCGGGTCTTTCATCATTAAGGGGATCTCAAGACCGATTGCCCACTGGATGGCACAGACCGAGATGCTGGGGCTGTAGATATACGGCACGACTCCGGCGCAGGTCTCAAGTTCCACATCACAGTTCGCCCACTTTAAGTGGTTGAGGCCGGTTAAGTGGTGCTCGAACGGACCGTCAGCGGTCATCGTGGTGGTCTCGTCAAGAGTGACGTTCCCGGTATCGATGGTGATGTTCTTGTTCTTGTTGACGTAGTCCGTGACTTCCTTTGCCTTGGACTCGAAGTCTCCCCAGTTGGTTCCACCGTAGGAGTGGAACTGGGTGTGGGTTAAGTGCATAACCGATTCACGGCCGAACTTGTTCTTGGCCTTCATGCCTTCTGCAAGTTTCAGCGTGTCGAGCGTAGTCTCGTAACAACCGGGGTTACCGAGATTGTTCGGGTGGATGTGCATCGAGTGTGGGAGCCCGAGGTATTCGTTGGCCTCGATGAGTCCCTTGACGATCTCTGCGGGGGTGATGTCGAAGTACGGGACCGGATCATTGACCGAGAGACAGTTCAGTCCCCAAGCCCAGGCTTCCGTGCCACCGGGGTTGACAACCTTGACTGCATAGCCTTTGGTGACGCGGAGCAGCCATGCAATGTATGCTGCTGTGTTCTCTACTTCGTGGTTCTTGAGGTACTCTAAGACAAACCAGTTGTTGCCGAAGACCGGGAATGCACCCTCATCAATAATCGGGGTGTCGCGTATCTCCTCGTGCGTGTGCCGGGCGAACAGGGGCGGCATTGCTGCTTCCATGGCAGTCGTGTATCCCATCTTCGCATATTCGTAACCGGTCTTGAAGGTCGTCGGGATTGATGCCCCGCCGCCCATCCGCTCCATGCCCTTTGTCGGGGTGCAGCTGAAGAGCTTGTCTTCTGGCCGGTAGATCCTGCCAAGGTTCACTTTCGGGCCTGCGATATGGGCGTGGATCTCCACGGCACCGGCCATGACGGTCATACCCTTTGCATCGATGACCTTTGCTGATGATGATACCTTGTCAGCAATCTTGCCATCCTTGATAGCGATATCTTTCTTGTCGCCTTTTATTCCCTGGACCGGGTCAAAGACGTTTCCGTTCTTTATGATATATTCTGACATGATTATGCAGCCCCCTTGAGCTTCTTCAACCGGTCACGGACCATGACGAGGAACTGCTCATCGGTGAGCATGCCCGCCGGTGGTTCAACAACCTTGCGGCAGTCAATTGGCACGTTGTCCATACGATAGCAGTTACCTCCGGTCTCTACGCCGTTGAATGCAACCGGGACATGCAGCTTCGAGACGCCGCTTGTCGGGGTGAGGTGCGGATCGATGCAGACCGAGGGGACACTGGCAATATGCTTGACGGCACTGATGGGGAAATGTGCGCCCGGATCGCTGCCGATGGTGAACATGGCATCCACTTCGCCACGGTTCAGCAGGTCGATCGAGCTGGTGTCGCCGGGGTTGTAGCGGGCGAATCCCCTTGTTAAGTCGACCGAGTACGGGAACCCGAACTGCCATGCGAAAACTTCTCCGGAGCCGGTCACATTGTAGTGGCCCCGCATCGGCATGATCGAGAATTTCGTGTACTCGTTTAAGTCCTTGGTGACGGCAATGGCTTCATCGATGTTGTGGTTCTTACCCAGGGACTGGGTGACACCCATACCGAAGAAGATGATACCGAAGCGGCCGCTCTTCATCATGTCTGCGGCTTCCCGGATCTTCTCTTTTGGGATACCTGCTACTACGTCAGGGAGCCATTCGCCCTTGAACGCAACACGGAGGGCGTTTAAGAGTTCGTAGTCCTTGCCCTGCTCGAGCTGGAGGTGGACATCTGCCATCTTGGCGGTGTCGGTGCAGCGGGGGTCCACGACGATCATCTTGCGGCTCATCTGTCCCTTGCCGGTAAAGAACCCGCGGGGGAAGATGGAGTAACGGGACATGTGCCGGGGGTGGGCGTGAGCCGGGTTGCATCCCCAAAAGATGACACGGTCCGCACGGTTCTTGACTTCCCCAAGGGTACAGGTCGGGAGACCGATATCCTGGACGGCGATAAGAGTCGTGCCATGGCAGACGGCTGCGGTGTTGTCACAGCAGGCCCTGCTCAGTTCGGCAATCTCGTTACCCATACTCTGTGCCTCGCAGTTGGTGGAGCTCCAGCCGTACATGAGGGGTTTTTTTGCCTTTGCAAGCATCTGGGCAGTGTAGTCTGCCGCCTCGTCATAGCTGATCTCTTTCCACGAGCCGTCGGCCTGGCGAAGCCGGGGGCGGGTCACGCGGTCCTTTGCCTGGGAGTGCAGGAATTTTTCGGTCCCAATCACACAGGCATTGTAGACTTCCAGAAGCTGTTTGCCGTCATCGGAGACGACCACTTCAAGGTCGTCGCAGAGGGTTCCGCAGAACGGGCAGATCACATCAGTGACAGTCTTTGTCATCCTACTTTCACCCCGCATTGTTTCTGCACCAGTTCGATACCAAGGAGGATGGGTTCATTGATGGCAACCTCAACAGTTACCGGGGTTCCCTTGAATGTGGGCATACCGGTTGAGTAGGTGTTGGGGTTGATAATCGAGTTCGCCCAGGGTCCCATGGGAATAAAACCAACGCCCGGGTGAGGACCCTGCGTGGCTTCAATCGCCTTGACAATAACGCTGCCATGGTCGCTGGTGACCTTGACATTGGTGTTCTTCCAGGCACCGAGTTTCTTTAAGTCCTCGTGGTCCATCTCGATGATCCCGCAGGCAGTGCGGTACAGGGGCTTTTCCTTGCCGCCCTCGATCGCAACGCCCTGCTGGATGGTCCTGCCGGATATCAGGTTCAGGGTAATGTTCTTTGTCATGGTACTCCTCACTTTAGACCAGCATCGCTGCGCTCGTCTCTCCTCTTCCCGAGAGACGGATCACGTCGTAGGGGCAGGCATTGACACAGACACCGCAGCCGGCACAGAGTTCAGCCTTGACATCAAGGTGAACAGATTTGCCGTTCCTGACCGCGTATATTTTCTCCTTACTGGCCGGTTCCACGGTATGTAGCTCGAGAGCATCAACCGGACATGCAATGACGCAGTTGCCACAACCGGTGCATTGCTCCATGTTAATATGTACAGAAAACGCCATGCGTATCACACACTTGTCGTCGTAATTTAAATTTT
>Ga0074195_1002747_pt1 | contig 18525 bp, 17 predicted proteins | sample EPASupsiteHSE623_FD_64525 | JGI IMG/M metagenome (GOLD analysis project Ga0074195, IMG submission 64525) | Bioremediated contaminated groundwater from EPA Superfund site, New Mexico - Sample HSE6-23 | ecosystem: Environmental > Aquatic > Deep subsurface > Groundwater > Contaminated ...
CAGCGCACCAAAAAGGGCCGGAATAAGCCGGACCCAGAATATTCCGCCGCCAATGAGGTAGATCAGTCCCGACATCCACGAGGTGAAGGGAGGCACGGAAATATATCCTGCCGCCGGATGAAAGGCCTGGTCGAGGTGTAAAAACTCATCCCGGTGCAATTCATAGGCCGGTTTGACAAACAAAAACTGCAAGCCCATTTTGACCAGGACCAGCAGAAGCAAAATCCAGTATTGGTTAAGGAACCGAACAGCGCGTATCATTTTTGAGGCGTTTCGTTTGACAAATATAAGAAATGACTCCGAAATGCCATATAATGATATTCAATCTGATCCAATCAGCAGGGCAACTGCAGCTTACAATTAAGCCTTAGTAATCCTTATGCCTTCTTTATTTGATCAGGCGAGGTGTTTTGGCTGAACTTAAATGTTTTGTACAAGTATCCGACATATGGAAAGATGATCAAAACTCCCACTACCAAGGCGATCAGCATGTAATACTGGACCTGCGGCGGAGCGGCAGAGCTTTGATAAGTGATGTCGTCGCCATTACTCATACGTACCAATACCGGTAACTGAATGGCGAACCAGCCCAGTACGATCATTGTTGTCTGGAATCCGGCCACGATCCGCAGCAGATTACGGCTGTGACGCTTAAGTCCCGTCCACAGCAGCGGCAGAGCAAGTGTTGCCAAAGCCACGCAGATCATGCTGACCGGTGAATGATAAAACGCACTGAACAGATGCAGCCCATCCACCTCGGCGGCCAGAAAAACCACAAGTCCTTCGGTAACCAGCGCCAGGATCAGATACTTCGCCCATCGGGTGAAGCGGTTGACATGCATTGGATCATGAAGCTCGCCAATGGTATAGATATTGGCCAGAAAGGCAAACAACACCACCAGGAAAACACCCAGACTAAAACTGAAAAAATTAGACCACGGATGAATGAATACCCGGTAAAATCCCTGAGTGTAATCGTTCGTGATCTCACCGAGTATAATTGCGCCCATGGTCACCCCCAGAAAAAAAGTGGTAAGCAGGCTCGAAATCCGGAATACAGCCGTGTAAATAGCCATCGGCCTTTCTTCCTCGATATCATAATGACGGAAGGTGAATGCTGACCCGCGAAGAACAATCCCGATCAGCGCCAGCAACACAGGAATGTGCAGCGTGGTCAGGATCACGGAATACACGGGTGGAAATGCCACAAACAGGATCACCACCACCAGAATGAGCCAAACGTGATTGGCCTCCCACACCGGAGCAATTGCCTTTGCAACAACGCCCGAATCCTTGCCTCCGGTAATCAGTTCCAGAATGCCCCCTCCAAAATCAGCGCCTCCAAGGATAACATACAGAAGAAGGCACACTCCCATGATTGCCAGGATTATTTCTGTCATGATTGGATGTATTTAGTATGCAACATTTTGATTTGACGGCCAAGCAACCAGACCACAATAAAACTAAGCAACAGATAAACCACAGTAATGAGGTAAAGTGTGTACTGAATTCCAGGCATGGGCGTCAGTGAATCTTTGGTTTTCATGATCCCGTAAATGATCCAGGGCTGGCGTCCTACTTCCGTAACGATCCAGCCTGCCTCAACAGCCAGGAATCCCAATGGCATGGCAATAACCAGCAGCTTGAGCCACCACCTCTTTTCCAGCCAGTGTTTCCATTTATAGTATCCTAAAAGGAAAATAACGCCCAGCAAAGCAAGAAATGTCCCGATGGCTACCATGATCTGAAATGAATAATGGACAATAGGAACCGGCGGCCATTCATCTTCCGGAAAAGCTTCCAGCCCTTTTACCTCGGTGTTGAAATCGCCATATGCCAGGAAACTGAGAAATCCCGGCAATTCGATGCCATGCTTCACTTCCCGTTTTTCGACATCGGGTATGCCTCCGATCAAAAGGGGAGCAGAAGTGGTTGTCTCAAAAAGGGATTCAAAGGCGGCCAGCTTGGCCGGTTGCGTGTCAGCCACATTCTTCGCGATATGATCTCCGCTCAGCGGCTGAATAATCGCGGCGACAGCAGCAAAGCCAAGCGCGATACGAATGGCTTTGGCGTGAATATCGAGCCTGTTCCGGAGATATAGAATGGCATGAACGCCCGCTACGGCAAAACCCGTCGCCGAAAAGGCGGCAATAACCATATGATGGGCCTGAGGAAACCAGGAGCCATTAAACATGGCTTTCACCGGGTCAATGTTCTCGGCTTGTCCGTTCACCCAATCAAAGCCCGTGGGATTATTCATCCAGGAATTTGCAGAAATAACGAAGATCCCTGACAGAACACCTGCAATTCCAACGACCAGACCATTATATAAGTGAACCCGTTTATTCAGCCTGTTCCAGCCGTAAAGGAAAAGTCCGATAGCAATGGCTTCAACAAAGAAAGCCGTTCCTTCCCATGAGAAGGGCAGCCCGAAAATGGGTCCGGCATGTTTCATAAACGTTGGCCAGAGTAGTCCGAGCTCAAAAGAAAGTACTGTCCCCGAAACGGCACCGACTGCAAAGAAGATGGCAACTCCTTTTGCCCAGGCTTTGGCAAGATCCAGGTAAACCGGATTGTTCGTGCGCAGCCACTTCCACTCAGCTACAAACATAAACCACGGCATCACCATGCCGATACAGGCAAATATGATATGAAAACCCAGGGAAACGCCCATTTGATAACGGGCAGCCAGTAATTCATCCATCTCTCTTCGTTTTGTCTTAAGCAATTTTACCTGTCTATTAAACATCTGAAAACGCTTTCGGTTTTCCGGGCGAAAAATAAAAAAGGATCAGCGGCTTTCCACTGATCCTTTTTTCCGTTTCAAAACCGGAATATCCTTTTATTCCAGATAGGTATACCCGTACAGTCCGGAGCGATAGTTCGAGAGGAACTCCTTCCCCTCGGATGCCGAAATTTTACCGGCTTTCACGGAGGTCGTCACCCAGGTTTCAACAGCCCGGACCATCTTTTTGGGATTGTATTGTACGTAGTCGAGCACTTCGGCCACTGTTTCACCGTCTATGATCTGATCGATGGAGTAACCGTTTTTATCGACCGACACGTGAATGGCATTGGTATCGCCAAAAAGGTTATGGAGGTCGCCCAGGATTTCCTGATAGGCCCCGACCAAAAATGCAGCGATATAATAAGGTTCTTTTGCTTTCAGTTTATGGACGGGAAGAAAATAGGACAAATTCTTGGTTGAAATAAAATTATCGATTTTGCCATCCGAATCGCAGGTAATATCCTGAAGGGTAGCTCCCCGTTCGGGTTTCTCGTCAAGCCGGTGAATGGGCATAATCGGGAAAATCTGGTCAATCGCCCATGAGTCGGGTAATGACTGAAACAACGAAAAGTTACAGAAGTATTTATCGGCCAAAAGCTTCTCAAGCATATGCAGTTCTTCAGGCACATGACGCATTTTATCGGCCATCTGACGGACCTCATGGGCCACCGACCAGAATAGCCTTTCAACCTGGGCGCGGGTTTTGAGGTCAAGCATACCGAGACTAAACCGGTCTAGCGCTTCTTCCCTGATTTGCTGGGCATCATGCCAGCTTTCGAGCATACTGGGCTGATTGAGATTATCCCAGATGTCGTATAATTCCCTTACCAGTTCGTGATCATTCTCATTGATCTCTTCTTCTTCTTCCCAACAAGGCATTGTCGCTGCCTCCAGTACTTCAAAAATGAGCACGGAATGATGAGCGGTAAGTGAACGCCCTGATTCCGTAATAATATTGGGATGAGGGATGCCGTTTTTGTCGCTGACGTCAACAATCGTAGAAATGGCATCGTTCACATACTCCTGAATGCTGTAGTTCACGCTGCTTTCGCGGTTTGCCGAACGGGTCCCGTCGTAATCGACACCCAATCCACCTCCAATATCCACGAATTCAACATTGAACCCGCTCAGGCATAACTGCGCATAAAAATGCGATGCTTCTCTCAGCGCGATTTTAATCCTTCTGATCTTATTCACCTGACTGCCGATATGGAAATGGACCAGCTTCATACAATCTTTGAGATTGTTCCGTTCCAAAAAATCCATGGCTTCCAGCAATTCACTCGAGGTCAGTCCGAATTTACTGACATCGCCGCCCGAATTTTCCCATTTGCCGCTTCCCGAACTGGCCAGTTTTACCCGGATCCCCAGGTTCGGTCTGACGTTTAGCCGCCTGGCCACACGGGCGATGAGTTTGAGCTCATTCATCTTTTCCACAACAACAAAAATCCGCCGCCCCATCTTTTGAGCGAGAAAAGCCAGCTCTACATAGCTTTCATCTTTGTAGCCATTGCAAATAATCAGGGAATCGCTGTTGGTATTGGTTGCAATTACGGCATGCAGCTCCGGTTTTGAACCGGCCTCAAGCCCGATATTAAATTTTTCGCCATGATTCACGATCTCCTCAACAACCGGGCGCATTTGATTCACCTTAATCGGATAGATAATAAAATTCTCACCCTTGTATTCATACTCGGCTGCCGCAATTTTAAAACAATTCGACATTTTCTCGATCCGGCTGTCCAGTATATCAGGAAAACGGATCAGCATGGGTGCCCCGACGTCCCGAACCTGCAATTCATCGACAAGTTCTTTCAAGTCGACCTGAACACCATCCTTCTGGGGAGTTACTACCACATTACCCTTTTCGTTGATTGAAAAATAATTAATTCCCCAACCATTAATGTTATACAACTCCTCTGAATCTTCAATGCGCCACTTTCTCATTCTCAATAATTCAAATAAGCAAATTAATTCTTTTTAATTTTTAATTGCCAAATATACCTTTTTTTAGAAAAGCCGCCTTAAGATCAGGTTCGATTTATCACAATTGAGGTATTTTCAAAATACAAACATTTTTAAAACCGTATTTTAAAGAACTGAAACATTCTTACATTTGTTACTGATTCCGGGAAACGGAAACGGTCATGCCGGTTTTCAGTTGACCGGAACAGCCGGTTCATATGATAATAACGCCGGTAAACGGATAAAGATTAATAATTAGTTTTCTCATGGAAGAATACATCCAGTTGCTGATCGGGATGATAAAAACACCTTCATTCAGTCGTGAAGAAGAACCGGTCGCCATTCTTATCCGGAATTTTATGAGGTCGAAAGACATCGATTTTCTGGAAAAACAAAACAATACATGGGCAAAGAACAAATATTGGCAGGAAGGGAAACCGGTCATTCTTTTGAATTCGCATATTGATACGGTAAAACCTGTAAAAAACTGGATTAAAGATCCTTTCGGAGCAGAAGTGGAAGGGGACCGGCTCACCGGCCTGGGCAGCAATGATGCCGGAGCTTCACTGGTCACGCTGCTTGCCGTTTTTGTGCATTTATATCAGGAACGGAATCTTCCATGGAACCTGATATTCGCGGCATCGTCCGAAGAAGAGATCTCGGGAGCGCAGGGTATGGAAAGCCTGATTGATGAATGGGGCCCGCTTGATCTGGCCATTGTTGGTGAACCAACGCAAATGCAGATGGCTGTTTCGGAACGGGGACTGATGGTGCTCGACTGCACGGCATATGGCAAAGCCGGGCATGCAGCGCGGAACGAAGGAGAAAATGCGCTCTACAAGGCCATCGACGATATCACGATCCTAAGAAACTTCAGTTTTCCTCATGTTTCTCAGACGCTGGGACCTGTTAAACTTTCGGCCACCCAGATCCAGGCCGGTTATCAGCACAATATCGTTCCCGACCAGTGCTCATTTGTTGTGGATGTGCGGACCAACGAATTTTATTCCAACCAGGAGGCTTTTGAAGTTATCAAAGCCCTGCTTTCTTCGGAGGTAAAGGCGCGTTCCTTCAGGCTGAATTCGTCGGGCATCCGGCTCGATCATCCCATTGTGACACGGGCTAAAGAGCTTGGTTTATCCTGTTACGGATCACCCACAACTTCCGACCAGGCCGCTATTCCCTATCCCTCGGTCAAGATTGGACCAGGCGACAGCGCCCGTTCGCATACAGCCAACGAGTATATCCTGATCTCTGAAATAGAACAGGGATTCAAAATTTATCTGGATTTGCTCCGGGGGCTGAAACTTTAAACTTTCCCGTGGGGGAAAAAAGACTTATTCCCGGAAGAGCTGACCGATTCGTATTTTCCAGAAAGGCTGCTCAAGAAGGTAAATCAAATTACTTTTAATAATAAACCCATGTCCTTTAATTTCCCTGAAGAGTTAATCTTTCTTTTGTAACTTGTCAACAAAAATATTTTCCTAATGAAGCGTATTTTCACCTATTTCATGCAGGGAGTGGTTTTGGTAGCTCCCATTGCGATTACCGGGTATATCATTTATATTATCTTTGACCTGGTCGACGGTCTGCTGCGAAGTGTTTTGGAAAAATGGCTCGAAATCTCTATTCCCGGGCTCGGTTTACTTGTTATCTTTGTACTTCTTACGTTGCTGGGGATTTTGGGACAATATATTGTGACCAATCCATTTAAGAAAATCTGGGAACGCATTCTGAAAGAGGCGCCCTTACTGAAAGTGATTTACAGCTCGCTGGTTGATTTGTTTTCAGCTTTTGTCGGGAAAGAAAAGAAATTCAATTCTCCTGTTTTGGTTTGTATCAACAAGGAGAATAACTTATGGAAAATCGGGTTCATCACGCAAAAAAGTCTTGAAGAACTTGAAATGCCTGGCCTTGTGGGAGTTTATTTTCCTCATTCCTACAACTTTTCAGGTGAATTGTTTTTGGTGGGGTCATCATCGGTGCAAAAATTAAATATGCCTCCCGCGGAAGCAATGAAATTTATTGTTTCGGGAGGTGTAACAAGAGTAAACTAATATAAATATGTCATCAGAAGTTTTAATACTTGGAGGATTCTTAATCCTGATTCTTTTTGTTTTAATGATCGATCTGCTTTGGGTAGGCAGGAATGTACACGTGGTGTCAACCAAAGAAGCACTGATATGGACCAGTGTTTGGGTAGGACTTGCGATGGGTTTTTATGTGTTTCTTAGCTTTTACGGGCATTTGCTTCACGGTATCAGTACGACTGAAGAATTGAAGGAGGTTGCAGGGAAATATGCGCTCGGGTTAAAGTTTCATGCTACCGATTTTGAAGGTATGCTGGCAGAATACAGGCAGAACATGTCGGTTTCCTATCTGTCCGGATATTTCATTGAAGAAACACTCTCAATCGATAATGTATTCGTCATTTTACTTATACTCAGAGGGTTTTCAGTACCTTTAAAGGACTACAAAAAAGTTTTGTTCTGGGGTATCCTCGGTGCCATTGTCCTTCGTTTTATTTTCATCTTTGCGGGCTCGGCGCTGATCCAGAAGTTTGATTGGATCCTGCTGATCTTTGGAGCATTCCTGGTGTATCAGGGTGGAAAAATCCTGTTCAAGAAAGACGAAACACAGGAAGACCCACACAATTATGCCATTTTCCGTTTTTTGTCAAAGCATTTTAACATCTCCCGAGGCTATGGCCATGACAGCTTTTTCGTCAGGCAGGAAGGTAAATTATTTTTAACTCCGCTATTTGTTGTCCTTGTGCTGATTGAGTTTACAGACCTGCTGTTTGCCATGGATTCCATTCCGGCAGTTTTCTCTGTATCGCTCGATCCTTACGTGGTTTTCTTTTCCAATATTTTTGCCATTGTCGGATTGCGTTCCTTGTTTTTTCTGATCGCCAATATGGTTGATAAGTTCAGATTCCTCCGGATCGGAGTGAGTATCCTGCTTATTTTTGTAGGACTGAAACTACTCCTTCATAGCTGGCTGGAAGAAATTGGCTTCAAACCGGCTTATTCGCTTTATTTTATTGCATTCGTTTTAATCGGGAGCATTGTTTTATCAGCCGTTATTCCTCCAAAAGGGGAGGAACAGGCATAAAGAACATTTGTTTATCCTGTAAAAGAATAGCGTTCGCCGAAAAAATGACTGGTGGTAAAAGTCTTTTACATATTTTGGTACTCATCATTATAGCTTAAAATCAATAACCATATCCAGAAATTAAGAAAAATGGAACTTTTTAAAGCAACTGATGTCATCAAGGACTATGCAGGGCACCGTGCTCTCGACCGGGTGAGTATTTCGGTCAGGGAGCAATCGGTGTTTGGCCTTTTGGGACCCAACGGAGCCGGTAAAACCACGCTGATCCGCATCATTAACCAAATTACCGCACCCGATTCGGGTGAGCTCTCTTTCATGGGCCGCAGGTTTTCTTCCCAGGATATTTCTTTGATCGGATATTTACCGGAGGAGCGCGGTCTTTATAAAAAAATGAAAGTGGGCGAGCAAGCCGTTTACCTGGCGCAACTCAAGGGAATGTCGAAACATGATGCTTTGAAAAGCCTGAAATACTGGTTTGAAAAATTCGAAATTCAACCCTGGTGGAATAAGAAAGTAGAGGAACTGTCAAAAGGGATGCAGCAAAAGGTCCAGTTTATTATTACGGTGATCCACCGGCCTAAATTGCTAATCTTTGACGAACCCTTCAGCGGATTTGACCCTATTAACACGAACCTGCTGAAAACAGAGATCCTCCGGTTAAAGGATGAAGGGGCCACAATTATATTTTCCACCCACAACATGGGGTCGGTCGAAGAGATCTGTGATCATATTGCCCTGATCAACCAGTCGAAAAAAGTGCTTGATGGCAATATTCATGACATAAAAGAGCAGTACAAGACCGGAATTTTTGAAATAGAAACTCTGGCCGGGGCAAATACCGACGAGGTTTTTCAAACACACGGGTTTAATCTCCTTGAACAGGAAATAAGAGGCATACGGAAAAGGATCAAGTTCCAAAAAACCAATGGAGAAAGTAACAATGAGTTGTTGTACAAACTAACGGCAAATCTCGAACTTTGCTCTTTCAGGGAAGTGATTCCCGACATGAATGAAGTATTTATTCAGGTAGTTAACCAAGCCAATCAAAAAAGGAAATAGGATGAACAAATCAATTATCATACTAAAACGCGAATACCTCACACGCGTGCGCAAAAAATCGTTTGTGATCCTGACCCTGCTTGTTCCATTCCTGTTTGCCGCCTTCACCATTCTTCCGGCGTGGCTGGCCATGCAGGATGACACAGAAAAAAGGACGATCGCTGTTTGTGACGAATCGGGCCTGTTCCCGGATAAATTCGAAAACACCGAATTCACAAGCTTTCATTTCATTCCTTCAGAAGAATTTCTCAAATTGAAGGATCACATTGCCGGCAGTTCTTTCTATGCGTTGCTTTTCATTCCTTCAGACATTGTGGAAACCAGCCGTGCAGAACTTTTTTCGGACCGGCAGGTAACCATGGACATTAAAAGCATGTTATCAGGGAAGCTTGAAACGGTGATCGAAGCGGGCAAAAAAAAGCAGATTATTGATCAGGCAGGCATCCCCGATCTGGAAGAGAGGCTCGCTGCAGCCCGGACGAACATCAAGTTGGAGACCATCAAGGTGAACGAAAAGGGGGAGTCGGTGAAAAGCTCTACCGAAGTTGCCATGGCCGCCGGATATGTGGCGGGTTTTATCATTTACATGTTTGTATTTATATATGGAGCCATGGTGATGCGTGGTGTAATGGAAGAAAAGACAAGCCGTATTGTTGAAGTGATCATCTCGTCAGTGAAACCGACACAGCTGATGTTTGGCAAAATCGTGGGTATTGGTCTGGTTGGCCTCACACAGTTATTGTTTTGGATCATTATACTTACTGTAATTATGACGGTGGTGCCTGCATTTATCGGTACTGAAGAAGTGATGAAACAGTCACAAAACATGATGGCTGCACAAGCTACCGGGGGAGAAAAAAATATCGCACTGCAAGGAATTGAGATGATCAGCAACCTGAATCTTCCACTTATCCTGGGAACTTTTCTCTTCTACTTTCTTGGCGGTTTCCTGTTATACTCGTCACTGATGGGGGCGGTTGGTGCTGCTGTTGACAATGAAGAAGAAACACAGCAATTCATGATGCCTGTCACCATTCCGCTGATCTTTTCGATTATCATCCTCTTCCCTATTATTAAAAATCCGGAAGGTTCACTCGCATTCTGGGCATCAGTCATCCCTTTCACCTCGCCCGTGATCATGATGGCCCGAATACCCTTTGGTGTCCCGGTATGGGAACTCGTTCTTTCGATGGTTGTTCTGGCCCTTTCAATCTGGGGAACGATATGGGTAGCCGGTAAGATATACCGGACAGGAATTCTCCTTTACGGGAAAAAAGTCAATCTTAAAGAAATCTTAAAATGGATCACCTATAAAAATTAATTCAGACAAATTTGTATTTATTTTCATTTTTTTCCTTATAATTGTCATTGGTAAATAAAAATTAATGATCTATACCTTCAAAAACAGACTAGTTTGTTGTTGTCGTGTGACAGCAAGGGGAAGGTATGTTTGATCGGTTTATGAATTCAAAAACAAATAATCAAATTAAATAGAAAGGCCTTCCCGTACCGGAGGGCCTTTTTTAATCCTTAAAAACGATCATTATGAGATTCAACAACGTTTTAGAAACAATCGGAAATACACCGCTGATCAGGATTAACAACCTGTTTCCCAAGGAATATGAGGTGTATGCGAAAATGGAAAAAGCAAATCCGGGAGGAAGCATTAAAGACCGTATTGCCCTATCCATGGTGGAAGATGCAGAGAAAAAAGGATTTTTGAAACCGGACACGCTGATTGTTGAACCCACTTCCGGAAATACCGGAATTGGACTGGCATTGGTTGCTGCCGTAAAAAAATACAAACTGATCCTGATTATGCCCGAATCAATGTCGATTGAAAGGCGTCGGATCCTGACGGCATATGGCGCTGAGCTGGTGCTGACCCCACGGGAAAAAGGAATGAAAGGAGCTATTGAAAAAGCAAAGGAAATTGCCGCAGAAAATAAAAATGCATGGATCCCTTCCCAGTTTGAAAATGAAGCAAACATTGAAGCCCACCGGAAGTATACCGCCCAGGAAATTCTTCGTGATTTTCCCGAAGGGTTTGACTACCTGATCACAGGAGTAGGCACGGGAGGGCATATTTCAGGAGTAAGTGAAGTGTTGAAACAACATTTTCCGAATCTGAAAGCGTTTGCTGTAGAACCGGAATTATCGCCGGTACTCAGCGGCGGACAACCCGGCCCGCATCCGATCCAGGGACTGGGGGCAGGGTTTATCCCCAAAACCTGCCGCACTGAATTCCTTGACGGTACGATCACTATTTCAAAGGAAGAATCATTTGAATATGCCCGCCGCGCGGCCAAAGAAGAGGGACTTTTTGTCGGGATTTCTTCCGGCGGGGCACTGGCTGCTGTCGCAAAAAAAATCAAGGACCTTCCAAAAGGATCCAAAATTGTCACCTTTAGCTATGATACCGGAGAGCGTTACCTTTCTATCGACGGATTATTTTAATTCTCCATACCTGTTCCCGTCTGTCTTCGCTGTGCCGACAGACGGGAATTCTTATCTTTGCCCATTCAACTAATGTAAAATGAGACTTGCAATAATTGACCTGGGCACAAACACCTGTAATCTGCTGATAGCAAACATTGAAAAAGGAAAATATGAAATCCTTTATCAGGGAAAAGAAGGCGTCAAGCTGGGGAAAGGAGGCATCAATAAAAATATGCTCACTCCTGAAGCCTTCCAACGGGCTGGAACTGCACTAAAAAAACACCTTCAAATCATTGATCGTTTCCAGGCAACGGAAGTGAAAACCATTGCCACCTCTGCCGTTCGCGATGCGGCTAATCGAAATGATTTTGTATCTTATCTGCTAAAAGAAACCGGATTGAAACTCACTGTTGTCTCCGGGGGAGAAGAAGCTGCTCTCATTTTCAAAGGAGTAAAACTGGCATTTGGACAAATTCCGCCTCATTCGTTGATCCTCGATATCGGAGGTGGAAGTAATGAATTTATACTGTCAACGGAAAACGGGATTACCTGGAAAAGAAGTTTTCCTCTGGGCATGGCCCGGGTCATCGAACAATTTCATATTTCAGATCCTGTAAAGCCAGAGGAAACAGCTGCTATTGAAAATTACTTCGACAGCGGGCTCACTGCTCTCTGGAACCAGCTTGAGGGTAAAATGATTAACCGGCTTATTGGCTGCTCCGGCGCCTTTGACACACTGGCTGACCTGCTTGATGAAACCGCTCCGGGAACGAAATTCCGGACAACTCAAGACATTCGCTTAGATGATTTCGAGCGGATTTCATTGAAGGTGATCCGCTCCACAGCATCGCAAAGGGAGAAAATGACGGGGATGGATCCGCTCAGGCTGGAAATGATCATTCCTTCATTCATTTTTATCAGGCTCATCATCAACAAGCTAAATATCAAGGAGATCACTCAGACGGGATTTTCTTTACGGGAGGGGGCTCTGTATGAGCAGATTAATTGTTAATTTTAAAGACGCGAAAACGAACTGAACGCGAAGATGCAAAGGTTTTTTTAGGTTTGGAGAAACAAGTTGTGCTCTCAAATAATAATCTTAGCGTCTTTGTATCTTAGCGTTTAAATCAAATAAAAAGATCAATATGTCGAGGATTTTAGTGATTGATGACGAACGCAGTATCAGAAATACCTTAAAGGAAATTCTGCAATACGAAAAATATGATGTTGATTTAGCCGAAGACGGAGCTCATGGTCTGGAACTACTCAGTAAAAGCGAATACGATGTCGTACTTTGCGACATTAAGATGCCGGGCATGGATGGTATTGAAGTACTGGAAAATATTCAGGCTTCTTTCCCCGATACACCGGTAGTCATGATTTCCGGGCATGGGAATATTGATACTGCTGTGGAATCGATCAAGAAAGGAGCTTTCGACTATATTGAAAAACCGCTTGATTTAAACCGTCTGCTGATTACCATTCGCAACGCGATGGACAAATCCAATTTGCTGACGGAAACCAAGGTCCTAAAAAAGAAAGTCAATCAAAAATATGAGATCATTGGAAATTCGCCGGCAATGACAAGGATTCTCGACATGGCCGACCGGGTAGCATCGACCGAAGCCCGGGTATTAATCACCGGAGCAAACGGAACGGGAAAGGAACTGCTAGCCCGCCGGTTGCACGAAAGAAGCCACAGGGCTTCCGGCCCGTTCGTTGAAGTGAATTGTGCTGCCATTCCTTCAGAGCTGATCGAAAGCGAACTCTTCGGCCACGAAAAAGGAGCTTTTACTTCGGCATTGAAACAACACAAAGGCAAGTTTGAACAAGCCGATGGAGGAACACTTTTTCTTGATGAAATCGGCGACATGAGCCTTTCGGCCCAAGCCAAAGTACTTCGGGCTCTTCAGGAAAACATCATTACCAGGGTTGGTGGCGACAAGCCAATCAAAGTAGATGTCAGGGTGGTGGCCGCCACCAATAAAAACCTGAGCGAAGAAATCCATAAGGGAAACTTCAGGGAAGACCTCTACCACAGACTGAGCGTGATTCTCATTCCAGTTCCCTCACTGAATGAGCGGGTGGAAGATATACCCGAGCTGGCCGATTACTTTATCCATCAGATTTGCAGTGACTATGGCATGCCAATAAAAATCCTGACTCCTGATGCCATTGAAAAACTCCAGCAATATAAATGGACGGGGAATATACGCGAATTCAGGAATGTCATTGAAAGGTTAATCATTCTCGGAGATAAGACCATTACCGGAGCTGATGTGGAAACCTACGCTGCACCGCTCCAATAAAAAACTGCTAAATGGTTTAAATTGCAACTGGCTGTCGGGAATGAGAAGCTAATCGCTTCTGTCTCGCGACTGATGATTTACGACTAAACAATTTTTTGCAGAAAATAAAACATCTTTCTTCGTTTGTTGTTATAACTCAACGAAGAATGAGAGACCGGGGTTATTGCTCTTATGGTTCGTTTCATTTTTCTCATAATTTATGACCTCTGAATACGGAAAGTTTATTTGTTGTTGTCATGGCGTATTTCTTAAACTTTATTCTGGTTGCTGATCAGAGTACAATCCGTTATTCAGAGGTCATTTTATTTAATGATCGTCTTGCCGTTCCTGAATGCCGGAATTGCTTCAATTAAACTATGATTATCCTCCATTTCCGAATATTATCTTTTATATTTGAAGCTTAAATAAAACTGTTAGCATGGACAAGATCGCCGTATTCCCAGGCTCGTTCGATCCGTTCACAATTGGGCACGAAAGCATTGTTCTCCGTGCCCTGCCAATGTTCGATAAAATTATCATCATGATCGGGTACAATACGAACAAACAATCCTTTTTTAAGCTTTCAAAACGTCTCCACTGGGTACAGCGGGTATTTGCAGGCGAACCAAAAGTTGAGGTCATGGAGCATGAAGGATTAACAGTCGATTTTTGTAAAAAGGCAGGGGCCAGTTATATTCTTCGGGGATTGCGTACCTCTTCTGATTTTGAATATGAAAGGGCTATTGCCCAGATGAATAAGAAATTATACCCGACAATTGAAACAGTTTTCCTTCTGACGATGCCCGAACATACTCCAATTAATTCATCGATTGTCAGGGATATTATCCTGCATGGCGGCGATGCCAGCATGTTCCTTCCAAAAGCGTTGAACATGGAGGAATTTAAACGGGAGGAGGAATGAATTTTCAACCAAAGCGGAATGTCAGCATTTTTCTCAGACTGGCATAGGTTGAAACAAAGACTTCATCCAGTTCTTCCGGCTCAAACCATCTTGCCGCTTCTATATCTTCTTCTGTCTGGGGAACAGTAATACCGTTTCCATGATGGAACATTTCAAACCAGGAGGTTTTCTTAAGCACCCAGTTATTCTCTGACCGGATATGCGGGGAACGATAAAGATGGAAAGTTTCAGGCAGCTCCTTCCTTATTTCGAGCTGACCAAGGCCGGTCTCCTCTTCCACTTCCCTGACAGCCGCCTGTGCAGCCGATTCATTTTTCTCGATAGCACCTTTGGGTAAATCCCACCGGCCAAACCGCCTGATAAAAAGGAAACGTCCCTTGCGATCGGTTACCAGTCCTCCTGCAGCAGATATCTGTTTGAGACTTTCAGAAAGTGTTTTCAGCAGTTCAGGACTTGCCAGACAACTAATTTGCCTGGTTGAAACAGAATGACCACCTTCAATCGCTGACAAAAGCGCAAAAAAATCCGTAATATGCTCTATACCAATAATCTGACTAATATTATCTTTAGATGAAATATTAGTTTCAGTCGTAAAGGAGAGCTGACATTCATTAAAAAAAACTTCGTACATTTGCCGGGAATCGATTAAACATTTCAAATTATGGAAGACATCCAATTGGAAGTAACCAAAAGGCTAGTACAAATTAACACAATAAAAATCCAACCTTCAAATCCATTTACGTGGGCCTCGGGGTGGAAAGCTCCAATTTACTGCGACAACAGGAAATTATTGTCTTATCCTGAAACACGGACATTCGTCAGGGATCAGTTTGTAAAACTGATCCGGCAGAAATATCCTGAAGCAGAAGTCATTGCCGGAGTAGCAACCGGAGCTATCGCTCATGGAATTTTGGTAGCCCAGGAATTGGGATTACCCTTCATTTATGTTCGTTCCACTCCAAAAGATCACGGATTGGAGAACCTGATCGAAGGTGATCTGAAAGTAGGACAGAAAGTAGTTGTCATTGAAGATTTGGTTTCCACAGGAGTAAGCAGCCTGAAAACCGTTGAAGCCATCAATAATTTTGGCGGGCAGGTTTTGGGAATGCTTGCAATATTCACCTATAATTTCCCGTTAGCTAAAGAGAACTTTGCGAAAGCAGGCGTTGAGTTAACCACTCTTAGCCGCTATCAGGTCCTGCTAGATGTTGCCCTTGCAACGGGAGATATTAAGGAATCGCAGATCGAATCGCTGAATAAATGGCGTGAAGATCCTGCAAACTGGGGAAAATAAAGATTAGATGGGTACACAGAAATACGTTAGTGAGATCAAGTTTATTGATCAAAATCAGGAGGTCGTTTACAATTATCTTTCAAACTTTGATAATCTGGCGCAGTATGTGAATGATGGATTGCTTTCAAAACTGAATGAAAAAGTCCCTCAGATAAAGGTCACCGACTTTGAATCGGACCAGGACTCCTGCCGCTTCCAGGTATCGGGAATGGGACATGCAGAGATCAGGATTATTGATCGTGAGCCTTTCAGTACGATTAAGATCAGCAGTTCGGGTGGCCTGCCGGTTGGTATTACGTTTTGGATCCAATTACTGCCTGCCTCCCCCGAACAAACCAGGATGAGGCTAACCTTGCAAGCGGAAATGAACGTGATGATCAAAATGATGATCAATAAAAAACTGGAAGAAGGCATCGATCAGATGGCAGATGTGCTGGCCAATCTCCCTTATCGCTAATGGCCACTGAAATAAAATATTCAAGAACTGTTCCTGATGGGGCAGTTCTTTTTGTTTTAAGGGGATGATCATTTTCCTGAGTTCTTTGTTTATGTTGAGTGAAGGTGATACTTCGATACGATAAAAAGAATATGAAGATTTTTAATAAAGACGATAAAATGAGTTCCCTGGTAACCGGGAACTACAATTTGCTCCCTGTGATCAATCGCTTTGGCATCCACCTGGGTTTTAAGGAAAAGACCATCGGCGAGGTATGTGAGGAACAAAATATTCATACCGGCTTCTTTCTGGCGATTGTCAATACTTACAGTGATGAGAGTTACTTCCCTCATGCTGAACTGTTATCCTTTTCTCCGTTCCTGATTATCGATTATCTGATGACCACTCATCAATATTATATCAACTATATCTTGCCAAAAATAGAACGGCTTTTAAATCAGGTACTGTTAACCTGCAGAAAGGATTGTTCGAGCCTTAAAATGATCAACTCTTTTTATCAAAAATATAAAGCTGAATTGCTGTTGCATTTTCAGCAGGAGGATGAGAAAGTTTTTCCATATATAAAAGAACTTTACAATACCCGGGTCATAAAAGATCCGAATAATACTCTGGCTGTGTTTGAAAACGAACATACTAACGTGGAGGTCAAGTTAAGCGACCTCAAAAACCTGATCATAAAATACCTGGAACCTAATTACGACAGCAACGCGATGAATGAATTTCTGTTTGCGCTTTTCCAGTTCGAAAAAGATATATTTGATCATGCTCGGATTGAAGACAAAATTCTTAATGTTCAGGTATTGAAATATGAGAAACAACTTAAGAAGTTAAACGGGATAGGTTAGCGAAATGGAAGAAAGCGTTTTTATTATTCATCCGTCTGAAATTATCCGAAAGGGACTGGCCTGGATCCTGCAGGAATATTTCAGCATGGAAATTACCCAGCTTGCTGCTGTATCCGAATTAAGTTCATTCTCAGAAATAACAAACAACCAGATCATCATCATCATGGAGGCCGATTGCCATATACCGGATGAGATCTGGAAAAAACTAAAAAGGAACAACCACCTTTCTGTCATAGGTTTTCTCGGGCATGAACGTAAAAACAACAGCTATCCTGCTTACGAATTTGAGCTTCAGGAACGGTTTACGGCTTTGCAGATCCAGCAATTGATCCAGGTAGTCCGGAAATCTGTTGCCAAACAACGGAACATCATTTCCGTGAACGGCGATCTGACCGTCCGTGAAAAAGACGTCATCCGGTTAATTGCCATGGGATATGCCAATAAGGAAATTGCCGACCGCTTAAACATCAGTATCCATACCGTGATCTCTCACCGGAAAAACATCACCGAAAAACTGAACATCAAGTCGATCTCCGGACTGACGGTCTATGCAATTATGAACAGCCTGATCGACATCAAGGATATCAATCCGGAAGAGCTCATATAGCTGTTAGCAGCGAGTCGTGAGACTAATCTTTAATACGTGCGTTTCTTAAGTCAGGCGACACCGGAAGATAGAGGTTCCGGCGAAGATTCATCGCCCTGTTTTCGGGCGTGATCTTTCTAAACCGGCGATCCAGGTCTGATCGTGACCGTGCGGCCACACTCTGAGGTACACCGGCAATATCTTCGATTACCCTTTTAGTCATCGGATCGGCCGTATCTCCAAAAGGAACAGCAAAGAGCAGATTATCATTCATAAGAATATCCGGCAAAAGACCATCTATGAAGTCCGTGTATCCTTCATAGTTTGCATATTTCATTACAATCGGGATTATGGCCCATTTTGCTTTTTCTTCGTCCTCGTTATCAGGCAGTATAAAAGCGCCTGCATATTTGCCATAAGTTGAATCGCCTACCTGTACCACTTCCATATAGGGATCCAGACCCGTGATGACCAATTCACTGGCCGAAGCGGTGCCATCAGTAGTTAAAAAATAGACTTTATCCAGGTTTAAATTTGTTTTTAGTTTACTAAACCTGTAGTACAGGTTATCTTTAAACTCAGCTTTACTTTCAAGGTAGGCCTGAAAATCGCTGTTATAATTCAGGCTGACTAAATATTTGTCGCTGGAATTAATTACTGCAGCGGGAGCAATTTCTGAAGCCAAATGAATTGCTGCCGTACTTTCTCCTCCCGGGTTATACCGTAAATCAACAATCAGATCGGAAATGCCTTCCGATTTAAATTCGG